>Ga0268262_10002691_pt1 | contig 20179 bp, 17 predicted proteins | sample TergutNc150P3_FD_190354 | JGI IMG/M metagenome (GOLD analysis project Ga0268262, IMG submission 190354) | Nasutitermes corniger P3 segment gut microbial community from laboratory colony in Florida, USA - Nc150 P3 (SPAdes) (version 2) | ecosystem: Host-associated > Arthropoda: Insects >... | reverse complement strand
TAAGAGATTTATTAAAGCCGTTAGCGCATAAAGGAATGAAGTGGTGGCGGTACAAAAGAAAATATTCTGAACAAAAATTTACAAACTATAACAAAAACGTAAAAAATATCATTTTGTCAACAAGTCCAATATCGGATAGGCTCAGAAATAAGGCAAATTCCGGAAAATTACGCTGAAATATATTTTTCGTATGGTAATATTCTTTTTGAGGGAAAAAGATCAAACGCTTCTCTACTCTACCGCCATACCGCGCTGCAGAGCGTGCATTGCGTATACTGCGGCATTCATTAGAATAACCCTGTCATCATCGCATATAAGGACAACTCTGTCGCCGGTATTTACACCGATTTTTTTCCTAATATCTTTTGGAAGTGTAATTTGACCTTTAGCCATAACTTTTGCATTTTCAACAATCAAATTTTTCATTTGCTGCTCTCTCAATAAATTTATGATTTTCCCTACTTTCCCTACTTACCATATTATACAAAAAATACTAATATTTCAAGCTTTTTTAGGCATATATTGGTATTTCTTTAAAAAATTTATAACGGTCTTGTACAGTATAAATTTATATATTATCTTAAGAAAAGCGAGGCAAAAAAAATTATGTTTAAAGATTATTATGGCGTAATTGCTATACTTGCCATTTTTTGTGTTGTTATTTTCAATTTCATGGCAAAAAAAAAAGAAGGAAAAGATTGGATATACGCAGTTTATTTTATTGTTACGCTTTTAATAGGAACGGTATTATATTCATTTGCTTATATATATAATAATGACGCAGACACTGTATTTTCTCCTATTTTTTTAATATTGAGGAGTTTATCTTATTCCCTAAAATCATTCGCCGGTGATTTCAACTCTCCTGTACTTTCCAAATTGGCAAAGGAAAACAAATTTTACTATGCGGCATTAATTACACATTATATTGCGGCTGTATTTTTGATGTATTTGGTTATTATTAAATACTTCGGTAAAAACTTGATAAATGAAATTCGCGTATTTTTAATTTCATGGTTTGGATGGTTCGGAAAATATATCGTAATAGGTTGCGATGGGGAAGCCAAAATATTTTTGAAGAATCTTGAACAAAAACAGCGGACGATAGTAATCATACAATCAGATCAAATTGATAAGAAGAAAGAACTAATCGACAAAGGTTATGCGGTTGTTGCCATAAAAGAAATAAAAGAGAGTAAAAAAGATAAAAAGAAAACAAATTCTCGCTCAAAAAAGAAAAAGGACGAAAATGATACAATAAAAGCATATTCTCGCGCATTAAAGAAAACAGGCGCAATGCGTTGTGTATTCAAAACCAGAGTCATCTCCATGTCTGAAAAGGACGAAACAAATCTTTTAGTTGCCAAAATTATGGCAGATTATATTAACAGATTAGTTGAACCCAAAAAAGAAAATGACCAAGATACTTTAACAGAAGAGCAGAAAGATAAAATAAAAGAAAAGCAAGAGAAAAAAATATCCAAAATAAAATTGGATGTGCGTATTATGTACAGCTTTTTAGAACGCGCCGAACATTTTTCATATATAGGAAAAACATTCGGAAAAATAAGATTTTTTAACACATTTGAAATAAGAGCGCGAAAATTTTTATGGGAAAACCCCATAACAAAATTAATACCATTCCACTGGATAGACACCGAGAAAGCAAGGTTAAAGAGTAAATACAAAATTAGCAATATATTTGTAGGTTTTGGATCTACTAATAAGGCAATCTTTAAAGAAAGTATTATTAATAATCAATTAATGAATATTGATTATAAGGCGCTTGTTATTTGCAAAGATGCAAAAGAACAGGAAAAGCTGTTTAAAAATAGCGCAATTGGTTTATTTGATACAATAGAAAATGGTACAATTATTAAGCGCGGCGCGGAAATCATGCCAAATCCCAATGGAAATGTTTATTTAGAAAGCCCTTCAGAACAAAACAATATAATATTCGAAAAGGCAGACGCTTTATCGGCGGAATTATATGATCTTATAATTAATGAAATTAGAGAAAACCCGGACCAAAACGGTAAATCGGCAATATTTCCAAACAATTATGCCACAGTTATTATTGCGCTTGGAGATAACAGGTTAAGTATAGAAACCGCTTTGGAATTAAGGCAGAAACTATACGAATCAGATTTATTATTCGGAAAAATTGAGGACAAAGAAAACCCGGACAAAGAATATTCGCGTGTAAGGATATTTGTCAAAATATATGAAGAAACTATTCTTGCTGATGAAAAAATACTGAATACAGAAGAAATTAATTGTAAAATAAAACCATTTGGAGCGGATGAAGAAATATTGACAGAAGAATATATAATTGATGAAAAACTGGATACCTTGGCAAAGAATATAGCAAACAGATATGAAGGCAGTATGGAAACCGCAACGGCGACAAATGAATGGAATACTTGTACTCAGTTTCATAGAGAATCTAATCGTTATGCCGCAATGGCTATTCGTGTCAAATTAAATTTGCTCGGGTTTGAATTAATAGACGATTCCGAACCTGCTCCTGATTGTATCGACAAATTTCATAAGCGGTACGACAAGACAAATACCGCTTTTGATTTGCGAGCCAAGCGAAAAGCCATGGAAAAAATAATTAAACTTGCCAGAGAAAAAGAAAAAGGCATAGCTATTCCGGATGAGATAAAAAACTTAAAGATAGAGGACAAAATTATCGATCTGGTCGAACGCAACGAAGGAAAATTTGCTGATAATGCGCGTAATAATCTGGCGAAACTTGAACATCAGCGCTGGAACGCATTTTATTTAGCAAACGATTGGACTAAACTTCCAATAAAAAAAATCGGCGCGGGTCGTGATGGACGGCAGAATGGAGCGGCAAAGCAACATGCCTGCATAACTACGTTTGACGGCTTAATAAAGTTACGGGAAATGCAGAAAAATGCCGAGAAAAAGGATTTTGAAGACAAAAAAAATGAAATAAAAAAATTCATTGAAGCGGAATCCCTGCTGAATGCCGACACTATCAGACACGATTTTAATACCATGGATTTTTTACTGGATCTTACCGGTAATAATTTATCCAAAATGAGGGAAGCCGAAGAACAGCCAAACAAAGAATACATAGGTATATTAACAGGTTCGGGCTATAATATTCGCGAATATACCGGAGAATCTGATGATAAATAGACAAGAATATGCGGACAAATGTTTCAACGCCATTATGGAATTACAAGGCGGTGATGAATTCAAGGCAATGGTTCAACGTCTGCATAAATTTCGGGAAAATAAAGAAAAATATTCTATACCCGACGTAACGCTGCCCAATTATTTTTGGATTGCTATACGCGGCGGAGGAATTTCAACCTGTTTAAATTCATTGGCTGAATACCTTCATGCCGCTAAAATTATCGAATTTACAGGTATTGTTAAATACTTTGAATATAAACTTGCATATATCGCTCCTGATGAATTCTTTTCCGAATTAACAAGGCTTAATAATACAATATCTGAAATTGCCGGTCATCATCGGTATTTTAGGGGATTAGCCTGCATTAATATAGACGAGTGGATACATCATACCAATGAAATACATTTCTATAGTTTCCTTGATTATATAGCGAGTAACAATAATAAAATTTTGTCAATACTTTATGTTCATGATAATAATAAACGTATTGTCGAAGGTATTGAGTCGTCTCTTTCATCCCACCTGCGTTTTGAATCTGTATGGTTTAAATTCCCCAATCCTGATGAATTGATTGAATTTATAGAATCCAAGTATTTAAAAAAAAGAAGTTTTTCTCTTACAAAAGACGCCAGATTATTACTCATAGAATCCATCGAAAGAATGATAAACGGAAAAAATTTCAACGGATTTACGACAGTTAAACAATTGGCTAATGATATTTTATACAGTTTACTTACCTCAAATATCAGCGGTTACGAGATTACCGCCGATATGCTTAAAAGTTTTAACAAAGATTCAGCGTATGTTAAGCGTATAAAAATATCAGCCGGAGATAACAGCGTTATAGGTTTTGGCTCGACAAAAGAGGATAACTAAAGATGAAACAAGAAAATTACAGATTTGGCAGATATATCTCAACCACTAATAACTCACGTTGGGCAGATTCGGATGAAATAAAAAATGCGTCTACTATAAAAAAAATAATTATAGAGTCTGATAATTGTTCCGGCGCAGGCATCCCCATAATAAGCGACGGACGCACTGTATATGTTGATAATTCGGATACACATTCGTTGATTTTTGGATCAACAGGCTCAAAAAAAACCCGTTTGCTCGGAATGCCGTTAATAAATATTTTAGCTCTCGGCGGAGAATCATTTATAACGACAGATCCAAAAGGCGAATTATATAATAAAACATCAGGTCTAGTCGCGGCTAAAGGATATAATGTATACGTATTGAATTTTCGCGATTTAAAACAAAGCGATTATTGGAATCCTCTTATGCTACCATATGTATTATACAAAAGTGGTAAAACGGACGAAGCGGTATCGCTTATAAATGATTTTATAAACTCTATTGCGGAACCTCAAAGAAATAACACTAAAGATATATATTTTATTGAATTGGCATGTTCTCAGATTCTTGCAAATATGTTGTTTTTTATAGCTACTGCTTCGCCGGAAGAAGTAAATATTTATAATTTTGCCAATTTTTTTATGGCAAACTCGTCGTCTGAAAAAACAGAAAGATTGGCAAAATTTGTGGCGGAAGGTTCCATTGCTTCCATTAACTTTAAAAGCGTATTAACAAATAAAGGTGTTGAAAGAACTTTTGCCAATGTATCATCCTGTGTATCAGCTATGCTAAATCCTTTTATTATCAGAAAAACTTTATGTCAGGTACTATCACAATGCTCATTCGACATAAGGAGCATAGGAAATACCAAAACGGCTGTTTACATAATTATTCCAGACGAAAAAACAACATTGCATTATTTAATAACTATATTTATCAAACAAACATACGAAACTTTGATAAATGAGGCGCACCAACTTGGAAAAATGAAATTGCCCGTTAGGGTAAATTTTGTTTTGGACGAATTCTGCAATATACCCGCTATTCCTGATATGCCTTCTATGATTAGCGCCGCCAGATCGCGTAATATGCGGTTTTTTCTGATGGCGCAGAGTCTGTGGCAATTAAAACAAAAATATAAAGATGACGCTAATACAATTAAAGGTAATTGCGACAATTGGGTATTTTTAACATCCCGTGATTATGATTTATTACAGGAAATCAGTAGTCTATGCGGTGAAACAATCTATAAAGATTCTGATGAAACTATCAAGTCGCGTCCTTTAATATCAATTTCAGAGTTGCAACGGCTAAAAAAGGAATTTGGCGAGACATTAATTCTTCACGGGCGTAATTATCCGTTTGTAACGGAATTGCCCGATATCAACGAATATAAATTTAATATTTATCCGCAGATTAAAAGAGATGAACATCAATTGCCGAAAATTCCACACTATAACGTGGATAAAGTTATTAAATCAATATTAGAAAAGAAAATACCTATTCCGTTTTCTGTTGAAGCATGCGGGAAAGAGGTATATGCCGACGATTCGTATGCAAAACAGGAAAAAAAAGAGCTTATTGATTGGTAAAATACAGTAATTGCGGATATGTAAAATTGAGGAGAACTGCGGATGTCTATAAGTATAAGGAAAATGTCCATATCCAACAGATGGCTCTGATGACTTATTTTCGGTCTCACATTTAATGAGGCGATGCGACGTATTGACATTTTTCTGTTAGAAATATATGATTAATTGTATTTTCATACAATTAATTATGGAGGGCATATTGATCTTTTTTTGGCTTTATTCTCGTAAAAATAACGTGAATTTGTCATTATCGCTGTTTTTTCTGTCCTATTCTGTTGACAGGATGGTAAAACATGATTGAATTAGTTGGTAAAGTTGGCTCAATGGCGCTTATTGATAAAGATAAAAAAAATATAGATTATAATGTTTTTGCACAGATTTCCATGTGTTTAAGACCTGGTTATGTTTGGGTGTCAAGCGGTGCGGCAGAAATAGGCAGACTTGATTACATGAAACGGAACAATATGGAGCTTACCGGAGATGATGAGGAAAACAAGACAGACTACGCCGCTCAAGGACAATCCATTTTAATGGATAATTACCGTAAATATATAAACAACAACTACAATATAAGGCAATTTTTAGTTGAACATCAGCATTTTAACGATGCGGAAAAACGCGAGTACTTAAGGAAGGTTCTTGAGCGCGCCGCCGCTCAAAACGCGATCCCTATCATCAATTATAACGATGCGGTAAGCGAAGCTGAGAGCAGAAAACTGGAAATTCAATCTTTAAAAGACAGCGGAAAAGAAACAGTCGAATGCGTCGATAACGACGAAACAGCGAGTCAAATTGCTTGCATTTTAAACTGCAAGTTACTGCTGATTTTAACCACTGTTGATGGGGTTTATTATGACCCGGAAGACTCGGATAGCCTAATTCATAAAATCACAGGTGAGACTATTGAAGAACTTTTGCAAAATGTTGACGCATACTGTTCCAGATGTATAGGTTCATCAAGAAAAGGCGCGAAAGGTATGTCCGCAAAAATGACATACATAAAAGAACCGCTTAAAAACGGCACGACAGTGATAATCGCATCTTCACGTTACTCGATTGACGACATCTTAAGAGGTTTGACACCCCAAACACGAATTGGTCTTAAATCGGAGGTGGATTAATGCCGCGTTGTGATAAAAAAACAATAACTTTTTTACTTACTACGCGTTGCAATTTGAATTGTACTTACTGTTACGGTAACAGAAAAACAGATTATAAGACCCTTGATTTCGGTTTCGCCAAACGGTTGTTGTGCGATTATGCCGAGATGGACGAGTTAAGCCGTATACGTTTTTCCGCCGATGGCGAACCTACGACTGAAATGGAAATACTAAAAAAGATTTTTAATGAGGCAAAGCGTCTTAATTCCAATGTTTTGGCAGAGGTCATTACTAACGGAACGTTTAATGAAGACACAGCCAAATGGCTCGCCGAAAACTTAGATTATATTTATATTTCTGCAGACTTGTTGCCGGAGAGCCACAATAAATATCGTTTAACAATTACTGGTACTCCGTCATCGCCGCCTATTCTTAAAAACCTTGAATTCTTTCAAAAAATGTCTGACAAACGAGCAAAAATAGGAATTCGCGCCACAATTACCAATAATAATATCGAACAGCAAAAAGAAGCGGTTGATTTTTATTACGATAACTATGGAGTTAATATTTTTTGGGTAACGCCTGTTATTTCACCCATATACGACACTGCGGAAAAAAACTGTGAACCGGTCGATATGATGCAATTTGCGCAGACTTTTATTGAGGCGCATACGCACGCATGGCAGCGTGGAATTTTTTATGAGAGCAATCTGACTGCAAATTTCGATGGAGAAACATACAAATCGTGTTGCGCGTGCGTACCTGTACCTTATCTTACCGTAGACGGTTATCTTTCGGCGTGTAAATTAGCTGCATACGGAAAAAACGCAGGAAAAATGGATTCTATGATTTACGCCCAGTATGATTCCGAAAACGATAAAATAGTATACGATGCGGAAAAACTTAAAGTTCTGCGCAGCCGTACTCTGCAAAATATGCCGACGCAATGCGGTATTTGCGCTGTGGGAAAACATTGCGCAGGTTATTGCCCGGGAGAAACGCTTAACGAGAACGGCGGGTTTTTTCGCATAAAAACGAATGTCTGCAAAGCATTAAGATACTTATACGGGGAAATTGGGCATTTATATGCCGAAAAATATGGGACGGGAGGTTTCCCATACAACTGCCCGTAATAATACGGATAAATTAACATTAAGGTAAAAGGAGAGAAGAAAAATGGCGGAGAAAAAAATAGAGTTGAGAAATCCATTCATTGATGAGGAGTGGGAAAAAAGTAAGGATAAGAATGTTGATGAAGATGTAACAAAAATCGTAATTGATGTTGGAAAAGACGGTAAAGAAATATCCAAGAAGGTCGAGCATAAAATACCTAGAAATAGAATATTCGAAAGATATAAGGATCTACCTGAAATCTCCATTGAAATTGCAAAAGAATTGATAGGGAAGAATGCCTATAAGGACCCCGATAACGATAACAATGCCGATAACGATGCCGATACAATAAGCAATTTATCTTATAAGGATATAAGAGATAAAGGGTTGACATTTTTTATGTCGACAGATACCGGTCTTAAGCAACGCACAGGGCTGTTGTCGCTTTGTCCTGCGCTTTTGACAGGAATAAGGCTCTATGAGGCAATACCCGAATCCGAAAATAAGAGGGAGCTTTTGTCAAAGTTAAAAGCGGGTATTGAGGCGTGTTTTAAATTTATTTACAGGGATCAGGACTGGAGAAACGATTCCGACGTTAAACCAGTTTTTGACGCTTCACCCTATGAATCTGATGCATTTTACCCCGGCGACGACAAAGAAGGACTTAACGGAAGGTCGTATATTGACTCAATTTCGTGGGCGACATTTTTGTTTTTAAAAATTCTGAATTTTGTTGATAAAAATGACAAAGACAAAAATAACAAAGGTAAAAAATTTATCTTTGAAGAATACAGAGAAATGTCAAAAAAACTTATTAAATGGTGCTTCTCCTATGTAAATAACGCAGTTTTAACTATTGATGCCGAGGATGAAGAAGTTGAAGAAGAGGAGAAAATGTATCAACGCCCTGTTGGTTGGAGTTTCTCAAAAATCGTGTCATCTCCCAAAACCGCTGAAGCGCAACGCTCTTTATATTTTACTTATGCGGCGGCATCTATGTATTTAGCCTTGTTTAGTGAATACAAGGATATTATTGACAATTTGATGACATTAAACAGGAAGAACGATGATAAAGAAATCCCCTTCTCTTTGGAATCAAATTATCATGTGAATAATTTCAAGCAGGCAGAGGATGCGATTGGCGCGTATGAAAACGAAATGGAAAAAAACAAACCTGAGCAAGTTAAGGCTTTAAGAGATTTAAAAGAGGCTTTGGATGTTCTTAAAAAAGCGGACGAGGATAAATTGGAGGATTATTTATTCTTTAATGACGGGAAGTCAGCGGAATATAACGGAAAAATTTATACTGTTGCCGAAATTAACAACAAGTCGCTTGGCCTTATATCGCAGTTTAAATGGAATCTTGAAAAAATATCCAATGACCTTTGGATAAAAGCTAAGGAGAAGGACAAACTTGAAAACAATTTTGTATACGACGATTTTAGCTTTAATATTGCGACCGAGGAAGCCATTAAAAGCGGCGGGCAGACAAACGCTTTGTTTGCAGGTTTGCTGCAAATAAGCATTTGTCTTTACTCGACTTATGATTTCGTTGTTTCTTACACCAAAGATGACGGTACCAGAAGGTTTGGACCAAAGGCTTACGAGGATATGCAAAATACCATGCTTCTGCATGTACAAAAGGTACAAAGATTTTTTGATGAACTTGAAGAAGAAGGTAAATCGTTCGGTGTTGACTCGCTTACTCTAAGGTTTCCCGAGGACTATTCCGATGAACCCAACAAAAATGGAAATTTGACCGACCGCGAGCTTGCCGAAAAACTCAGGAAACTATCCATTCATATAACATCTCTTACACCGATGCTCCTGAAAACGAACAACCTCATCTCGCGGCAAGTTGTTAAATTTCCACAAAAGCAAATGGGCGCGTCGTTAATACGTATTGGCATAAAGCGTTTTTACGACAAAACAAATATGAGCGATAATGAAAATAAAAAATATCGTTGGTTCTGGGATTCGGATGGTTATCACGCTATGTCAAACTATTATTATGTCGGGGCAATTTTTGATTTTTATGAATACTATGATATTTATGAAAGGCAGTATATTGACCGTTATACAGAAATAAGAAAAACACTCGAAGAAGATTTGAAATTTAACAATTCTGTTCGCGAGTATTATCAAAAGAAAGATGACGAAATAACAGAGCTTAAAGCGGAATATGAACTCGAGCTGAAAGAAAAAGACAGGGAAATTGCCACTATAGCGGCGAAAGCCAAAAAAAGCGAGATAGGGGACAGTCTTGTTCAAAACATCAATCAGGTGGTCGAAGATTCGGTATATTTTGACAAACCCGAATTTTTAAAAAGGATTATCGAAGATATAAGAAAACAACTAGCAGAGGAACTTGTGGAACGTTATGACAAGAATCCTCATGTGGATCAGGCTGTTTTAGAACAGTTAAAAAATCCCTTGAAACCTAAGGATGGCACACTTTTCTCATTGCTTCAAGCGCTTACTGCAGATATTATTCTGCCTTCGGCAATAGAGGCGAATAAAAAGCCCGGCGGGCTAATAGAAGAGCTAGGAAATGATGGTGTGGAAAACCCCGATGGAATATCAGTTGCTAAATTTGCCTTGAAAGGCGGCAAACAGTTAATTACCGATGGCGTAATTGACAAGTTATTTGCGTTAATGTTTAAGTATTTCAATTGGAAAAACCCAAAATAAACAGAGGAGATGTAGAAAATGTTAAGAGTATCTTTTTATTCGTACAAAGGCGGCGCGGGGCGTTCTACAACATCGTGGAATACTATTCAACGTCTGGTTACTTTAATGAAACCGACCGAAAAAGAACCGTTCGTTATTGTGGATACAGACACGGAATCCGCAGGCTCAACATTCTTGTATAAGGCGAAGGATGCCTTTTTCAAAGACAAAGAGAAACAATCTGTTCAAAAACGAATGACTGACAGCGAAGAAACAAATTATTTAGAAGCTTCCGACAGCGAAAAGGAAAAATACTTCAATGGAATGTATCCTATTGGCAGATTTTTTGGTTTACCGTTGGCGGAAGAAAAAGCTGTGCTTTTAATAGGGGCAAACTTGGATAAAGATTCGTCAAAGGAAGCCGATGTGTTTGGTATTAACTGCAAAGATACTAAAGATAGTGAGCAAATGAAAAATTTTCGAAAAAATATAGTGGATGCCTGTAAAGATTGTGGCGCAAAAGCGTTGTTTTTTGATACTCCATCGGGAACTCAATTTTTAGCGGATAGATCAATAGATCGGTCGGAGATAGTTGTTTGTTGTATGCGTCCGACCAGCCAATTTAGAGAGGGAACAAGAGGACGATTGATTAATTTCATTAAAAACGATGTTAATAGTAAAGTACCAGGTAAAAGAAAATATATTTTAACTCCAACTGTAGTTTGTATTGATGCCGGGCAAAAATTCTTCCTTGACAGTGAAGAATATGTATATCCAAGCCATGCAAAAGAGGTAATAATAAGTTATTTTATGGCGGAAAACATAGAAGAAAATGATAAAATAAAACAAGCGTATAAAGAAAATGTAATATTCGATATGCTTGAACCTACTCCGAAAGAAAATAAAATATTTGCCAATTGTGAAGATAACGATTCTGTTTTCGGAATTCCGGAAATTAAACGCTTTAAATGGTTTGAAGCGTGTTTAGGCAAGATATTGACGGAAGGGGGAAAACTTACTCCAAACGATGAAATGGCTGTCAACCGCTATGAATATTTAGCGCGGACAATTTTAATGTACCACAAGAATTAATCTATTCGCAAAAGGAAAGGAATATGGAAGAAAAGGAACGTCAACCGCTTACCAGCGAATGTTTACATAAGTTGGCCCGTGATTTGCTGTCGCACGATAAAGTAATGGCAAGATGTGTTTTTGGAGTATATCTAAGAGCATTAGACGATTTGGAAGAATTTGACGATTTACGTGTAGATAAACTTCCATTGATTGAATGGATGGGGAATTTAATAACAATAGCGGGAGTGTTTCTGTATTCTAAATTTAATCAATGGCGGTCGGAAACTGTTGAAAATCTTGCCGATAAAAAACAGCCTAACGCTTTATATTTAAAACGCTTGTTATCAGGTATTCAAAGTACAGATACCTATTTTGATCATGCGTCATCCGGACTTAGAGTATTGCGTGTCTTGGACGGCTTATACGATAGTTTTGATATGAATTTTCTCGTTATTAAATACCTTATCATTAACTTACAGATAGAGGCCGGTTTTAATTATTCAAAAGATGATGAACAACACGGGTTGTCGCAACTTATCGGTTTTCCGCATGAGAAATCTTTGCGCTTTACGTGTAATCCGGAAAAAAAAAGATTCAATGTAAAGGGTTGCAATTTAGCGGCGGCGTTTAATTTTATTTCTGTTTGCCGCAATGATCCATTATTAAAAAATACAATCCAAACGGAACAATACAAGATTGACGATATCGAATGTGCATTTGAAGATGTGTTTAAAACAATGGAATTTATGAAGAGGGTAAAACTAGATATAGATGGCGAGGGAAATGTCAACTTTATTGAAACCACAGCGGATGGCAGGGAAAAACATATACCTTCATTTGGCGTAGCGAAAGTTTTTGAAACGAAAAAAAACAAGTATTCCGGTGTTTACAAGTCCGGTATGAATCTACCTAAAAATTTTATCATTGGTTTTTATCTTTTAGAAAGGATCGAATATTTTTTTGACCCTAATACCATTAACGCTGCGATTAGTTTTTCGTATCAAGCATTTGATGAGACCGATTCGGTCCAGGTCTATTTTTCTGAAAAAGACGGTTTTGTACCTGAGGATTGTAAGTTTGAAATTACGCGGGAAAAGTCGGCGGTCGAGTGCTTTAAAAAGATCAGCGGTTATTTACCTTATACACGTTCAGCGTCATCGTTTTTTCGCGGAATGATTACCACACATTATCGTTATCACAATATGCTGGCGCCATCCATTGTCGACGCTATCGATCAAGATAAAGAGGCTAAGATACGTATATTACAGGAGTTCGTTAAAAATAATGAGGTTGCGTTTAAAGAGGCTTTAGGGCATGCCTTTAATACGTTGCATTTTGCTTTTGGAGAAGTATTTCCTAATAATTGGAAAGGTACAAATAAGGAGAAAGGGAAGATTGACAAACTGTGTGATTGTATTAAAACCGATGATTTCCATTTTAGGTATTTAATTGATTGGGATACATTAATAGCGCGTATTTTGATATATGAAGGTCCTTCCGAAATTTTAAAAACTATTCTTTTGCACGATAAGATCCATGAAACCAAGGATATAGAAAAATTTTGTGACCAAATTATCGCTGGACTTGAGATGCGGTACATTGATAATATTTTTGATGCATGTACGGTTTCTCAAAAACAAAAGGATAATTTTGCGTTTTTTAAACCGAATATTGATAATTTTAAAAAGCTGTTTCCAGAACATGCGGCAAAAATGGAATGTAAAGCGCTTGCGCAATCTTACATAGACACAATTGTCAATGAGCTGACAAAAATAGATAAAAAAGATAGCGGCGCCGCAAACAATAAATTTGCAGAAAACAGCATTCAGGACACGCTTGAAATAATAAAAACCTGTAAATCCGAGAAAAACTCAATCAATGCAGATAAGGCATTTTTGCAGACAATTAAGGTTTTTCTTTCTTTCTATGCCGGTATTTATAAAAGCTGCCGATCTCGCATGAGCTATGAATTTGAAAAGAGCGCTTCAATTCTGTCTCCCAAAGAAATTGAAAGATGGCAAATTAAAATAGAAGAAGAATTTTTCTTAGGTGTAACCGAGAAAGCAAAAGAACTTTCTGAAATGTTTAATAAGGAAAACGCTGTTGAACAAGCACTCAAAGAGTTATGGAATTTTGCCGTGCCACCCGATGATGAGCGGTATAATGAGCGGTATTATTATGTCGTTTTAGCGCGCGCCCCGATAAATTCTGAAAAACTTTCCAAGATTTATAAAAAAATAAACGAAAATATTATTTTTACAGAAAACAGAGGTGAAGATATAGACTTTGAACAGGCGGTAGAGAATGGGACAATAACAGAATATTTAGAAAAGATTCTACTGTTCTTAGCCGGCGACGATTTATCCGATTCAAAGACTAAAGAAAAAGATTGCGACAAAAGTAATTATACAGGCTACAAGGAATATGCTAAAAAAGTTGTTTATCCGCAAATTGTTACTTATGCAAAGCATCGAGAAGATTGCGATGCAAACGATTGCTTAATTATGGATCATACCGGCGCATTTGCCGGTTGGCATGACGGAGAAGTTCAGATACTTACAGAGTTTAAATTTAAAATCAATCATTCCTATTACGTTATGCCAAATTTGAATCGTATAGAAACCGAATGGTGGGTAGATCCGATTTTAATTTCTTGTTATGAATTTGACGAGGAGGTACGCAAAGCTTCGGCTAGCGAAGACGCAAAATGAATATAAAAACCGAAGAAAGCTCTTTGGAGCAATATGCAATTATCAGTTATTCCCACGCGGATACTGAAAAAGTCAAATCTGAATTACAGATGTTTGATAAAAGCGGCATTTGTTATTGGTTTGACGAACGCATGACAGGTGGGAAGGAGTATGATGAACAATTTTTTGAAATTCTCGACAATGAAAATTGTAAGGGTATTATATTTTTTGTAAACGATGAATTTTTATTATCTGAGCCTTGTGCGGGCGAGATGAAACATTTTCATGAAAAAAAATACGGTACTGGTAACACCGACAAGTTTTGCCTTTTTGTTTTACCGGATGGGTATCCATATAAAAATGCTGATGCGATTTATGACAAGGTTGATAAATATGTAGCTGAAAAAAACGATGCAGAAACAAGAAAAAAGTTGCGTTATCTTAACGGTCACATTGATTTGTTTTTGAAGCTTAATTCGGATGGAAAAAAAATATTTGCGACACTCGGAAATACGAACAACTATATTAGTACTTATTGTGAAGAGGGGCAGCTGTTTTATAATGCCGGTATTATTTGCGGACATAAACAGATTAGTAATATTTTTTGGGGATATTTTCCACAGAAACAATCAAGACGCGCAAGCGCGTCGGATATTGAAAAAACAGGCAAGGAACGTAATGCTGATAATGAAATTGCATATTATTCACCATTAGAATGGCTTGTAATTAGGGATACTGAAAATTCGCAAACTTTTCTTAGTAAAGAATTGTTGTTTGCTATCGATTATTTAAGCTTAAAATACCCATATAAACATACAGATAAAACAATTGAGGAACAAATAAAGGAGTGTTTTTTAAAATATTTTCAACAAGACAACGATAAAAGAAAAATCAAAACAATACGCTTTTTATCGGAAAACGATTTAAAGACATTAATAACTAGGTATAAAAAAGACTTAAATAAACTACGTGAAATATTGCTACCCGAAACTACATATTTCGCACAAATATCAAACCGCAAGAATGTCCCGGCATTTTGGCTTGCGGGCGATATGAATGACGCAAGGCGTGTTGATGCGGCAACGGAAAGTCTCTCTGAGCAAAAAGCCGGAGTCGAGTTGTTTTATGTAAGAATTGTTGTTGAAGTTGAGGAATAAAGTGTTTAGTAATTTGTAATCCTCTTGTGATAATTCATATTTCAAAAGCGACTTAAAAGAATAAACACAACGAAGCTATAGTGAAATATACGCAAATACTGGCAAAATACCGGAAACTTGCGGAAATGAAACACGTCCATGATGACATATTGACATAATTATTTAAAATAGAGGATAATTAACATAAACAGGTCAATAATATGAGTATATCCAGTAAAAAAAATGAAAATTCTACCGGAATCCCGGACAGAGTGATCATTTACAAAGGAGAATTAGAATATATATCACGATGCATCATGGATTATCCAAATATTGAAACCGGGGGAAACCTTTTCGGGTTCTATACTACTTTTCGTATTCCTGTCATACATTATGTGTTGGGTCCCGGAAAACAATCTGAGCATAATCCTACTCATTTCAGGCAAGACGAAACTTTTTTCAATATAAATGCCGATATGCTGATTAAAGAACATGCCTTACATCATATTGGAACATGGCATTCACATCATGAACTGGGAATAGATCATCCAAGCGGAGGAGACGCTAATTCTATAATATACGGCATGAAAGAAGACGGATTAGAATCATTTTTACTTGTCATAGGCAACATTGATAAAAAAGGCACTTCCGCCAATGCTTATTCCTTTTCCTTGCCGCGTAGAAATTACCGCCCTAGTCGATGGGTTGTTCTTAATGAAGAAAGTCCAATACGAAAACAATTCGATAAAAAGCACAGAGATATTATACATATTCCGCGCGCGGGAAATGCTAATATGCATCAGATAGAAAGTGTTCCTTTATATGGAGAAGCAGCAAAAAAAATATCCTATTCAAAAGGGTATTGGTTAAATGATGAATCAAACAAGGCGGAATTAAAAGAAATTATTCGTTATTTGAAAAATAATTATAACAATGTTTCTATGTATTTACAGGAAGAAGATAAAACTTTAAAAATAATAATTAAAGATAGAAAAAATTGTGAAATAGTCTTTCCAAATGCGTTTCCGAAAGTTCCGCCGATTATTCATTGCAATGGCAAAGTTTTGACTGGTTCAGAATGGAAAAATTCAGGCTCCATATCGCAAATGTTTATTAATTATATTAACAGGGAGAATCAGTATGACAGATGAACGATATAACAAAGAATATGCTATACTGCAAGCAATCCTAAAAGATAAAACATTTCGATTCCTAGATTTAAATACAGCAAAATCTAATTTGGTGGTAGGACAGCAAACAAATTCCGAAAAGGTTTATACAATAAAGATAGACCTATCTAAGTTTCCCGAAGAAGTACCGGATGCATTTATCACAAATCCCAAGCCTTTGAAAACGTACACCGGAGAAGCTATGCTCACAGCAAGCCATATTATGCATACGTTACCCGGAATAGACGGATGTACAAAAGTTTGTCATTACGGACCGCAGCATTGGCATCCAAATGTTTCATTGTATAAGGTTATTGTTAAAATTCGCATTTGGTTGGAAGCGTATGAGACACACTTAAAAACAGGAGAGCCGTTAAGCAATTATCTGGCAGGCTGATAATTGCTCAATAGATATTAATCTAAAATAAGGAGAGATATTATGGGTCAGGATTCAAAGCAAGTAGTTCAGGCGGTTAAGGACAAGCGCGAAGGAAAACGTGATGTTGAATTGGTGATGACAGAGGACGGAGAAATGGTGGCAGTACCGGCATCCCAAGCGGATCAAATGAAAGGCACAAAAGCCGGAACAATAGCGACGCAAGATTATTACCAACTATGAAACCGCTTATTTATTTATATCAGGAACAGTTGCAGGAGTTCCTAAACACTAAAACTGAGGCGGTTGGGGCGGCATACGAATGGAAAGGGGAAGGCGTATACCACGCTTATTTTGATTATCCTAAAGTATCTCCTACCGGTTTTCCGTCTTTGTGTTTATTCTCTTTGGGAAATAAAAGCATTGAAGATGTTATCAATAGCTTTTTAAGTTTAAACCAGGGAAGTAAAAAGCCTAACTATATTATTGGGATTCAATTTACCGTAGATGGCGGTAATGTATCAAAAAGAGGCGTTATTTTTGATGGGAATGAATTTAATGAGGCTGAAGTAAGATATGTTCCGACAAAGAGCGAATTGTATACTAGGAGTAAAGGATTACTGGAAGTCGATGCTCTCGAAAAAAAACGCGTGTTAATAGTCGGACTTGGAAGCGGAGGATCCAATATTGCGGTAGAACTGGCAAAAGCGGGCGTAGGTAATTTTTCGCTGGTTGATTTTGACAGAATTGAACTCCACAATATTGCCCGTCATATATGCGGAATCAATGAACTTGGAAGGCTCAAGACAAATGCGGTTAAAGACGCTATCTTATTGAAAAACCCATATGCCCAAATTAATACTTTTGATTTTGATATGAATGATCATTTAGATATCATTGAGCAGGAAGTCTTAAAAGCGGATTTAACAATTGCCGCTACAGATGAGCTTAAAAGCAGATTTTCACTAAATGATTTAATAGTGAAACACAAAAAAACCGGACTTTTTGGACGCGCTGTAACACGAGCGGAAGGCGGAGACGTACTAAGAGTCCGCCCCGGAGGACCATGTTATGCCTGTCTTAAAGGAGGGGAATGGTATAACCACGAGGACGAAATATCGGATATTAAACGCGCGCGTGAATTTCAAAAAAGATGGCAATATATGTCGGAACAGGACGTACAAGCGCTGGTACAAGTAGGTCTGTCAACCGACATTGCGCCAATAAATACCATGATGGTGAAACTTGCATTATTGGAATTGTCGCGGGGCACCGAATGCGAAATAAGTTCGTTGGACGCTGAGTTAACGTATGATTATTATATGTGGGCAAACAGGCGAGATAATCATTATCAGAATTGGGCTCCTTTTAATAGTCCTGAAAAAAAATTACCAACTATTTTACGGTGGATTGGCGTAAAATTGTCAAAAGATTTGGAATGTATGGTTTGCAATAATGAGTGATAAAATACGGCTTCCTGACGGTACAGAGTTTGATCCAACAATTGGAGAATTTGACAGTGGGAGAACTACGCCCAGAACCGTAATATCACCGCAGCCCAGCAGATACACACCGCCAAGTACATATTATTCCTTTTATAATTCACGTACAACTTCTTGGGACGACTCACATCCTTTTATTTTTTACATCATAACCTTTATTCTTTCCATGTCTGCAACATGGGGACTATCAATATTCGTCTCTATTCTTTTTTTTGAAAAGAATATTTTTGGTTTCAGTGATATTCCTGGTTGGTTTGACAGCGTACAGGGATTTTTATTAAATATTACCCCTTACCTTATATTACTTGGCGGTATAGTAGGATGTTTATGGTATAATATAAAAAAATCTGATTTTGATAGTTTCAAAGATATAATCCTTCCTGTCCTTTCATCTATCGCCGCCTGTTTAATACTATGCATAGGCGTTGTTGTTGTGACACTGGTTATATTACTTGTGATTGCAATACTTAAAGCTATCATACCAATAATTGTAGGAATTATTGTTATTCTCCTCCTTATCGGAGCTTAACTCACAAAATCACCTGACAATTAATATTGTAAATAACTATTATCTACATATCCTTCTTTATTAGAAATATCAGTTATTTTAGCCCAACCATTTTGCACTGAAATAACATTAACCTTTGCTCCGCTTTTAAGAATATAATAGGGAGTGTTGTTAGTATTTGGAGCAGGACGGAAATTTAAATCTTCTTTAACAGTAGCTGTTCTGGTTTGAATAGTTGGCTTTTGTTCCGTTTTTATTTTTCCCTTTGACAGAATATTACCGCCAAAAATTATCAATGGAGATCCATAATTTATTTGTGAAAATACGGTCATCATTCCCAAAACAATGAGACCAACAACCACAACGCCTATTATGAATTTTTCCCAACCTTCTAAGTAATTCATTTCTCAACGCCTTTTTATCCATTAATGAAATTAACTGGATTGCTAAGTATTTCTTGGAAATAAAAAGAACCATAAGCAAAACATAACATCTTTATCAGCTTACCTAAAAAACAAGGAATGACAAACTTATACCATTTTATTCCTAAGAATCCCGAAGCCACTCCAATTATATCAAATAAAGGTAATGGCAACAATGCAAAACAAAAAATCACAGGGCTTCCATATTTTTGTACCGCTTTGCCAAGCCGTCCAATTTCTATTTTCCCTATGTTTCTCCCTGCTTTCCCGGACAAGTATCCTGTTAGTTCGCCAAGCGTTGTTCCAATCGCTCCGCAAAATGCAACCAATATTGGGTTCATGAAAGTAGCTACGGTAACTATTACGATTAGACTCGGAGCGGGGGCAAGGACTGTAGCATTGCAGATAAAACAGAGAGCAAAGACGCCTAATAATCCATAATTACCAATATGCTGAATTTTTTCACGGTTTACAAAAATCAAAACCGACAAAGCTACAATTGTCAAAATAAAGAGTATAGAAAGTATCTTTCTTGCTACTGAGCGACCTGGGTGTGGAACATCATCAAATGGAGGTACGGCAGAGGATTCTTTTTTAATAATATTTTCTCTTTTTAATTCCATAATTTCTAAATAACGTGTTAATTTCTTACAGGATAAGGAATTAGCAACTGAACCGTGGAAGGATCGAACTTCCGACCCGCAGATTAAGAGTCTGCTGCTCTACCAGCTGAGCTAACGGTCCGAACATGCAAATATACTATCAAAATGCCGAAATCTGGTCAATTATCCCCTTTC
>Ga0268262_10002690_pt1 | contig 20193 bp, 9 predicted proteins | sample TergutNc150P3_FD_190354 | JGI IMG/M metagenome (GOLD analysis project Ga0268262, IMG submission 190354) | Nasutitermes corniger P3 segment gut microbial community from laboratory colony in Florida, USA - Nc150 P3 (SPAdes) (version 2) | ecosystem: Host-associated > Arthropoda: Insects > Digestive... | reverse complement strand
TTCCGCTCACCGCCTTTTGTGGACGCGCTAAAGCCTTTGCCGGTGCCAGGATTCGCGCCCTTGGCGGACTTCCGGCACCCCCGCCGGGCGGCTCGCTCCATTATCAGCGCAGTCTAGCGCATTCGCGCTTCCCACCGGGCAAGCCGCCTGCTTCATTGAATGTCTGTCCACAGACTCATCTTGTTCTGGTTTGGAAGTGCTTTGACTATACATCGCCGCCATTGCGGCGGAACACGGCTATGTTGTCGCGTCACGCGATGCCGCGCCATTTGAAGCAGCCGGGGTCAATACCGTCAATCCTTGGTTGTAGTAAATACGGCTTCTGCCCCAGACGCTCGCTTCGCCCTGAATGGGGGAGGCTCCACCAATAGACCTCCCCGTGGGAAGTAGTTTGCCATGGGTTCACCGTGGTCGGACTACAGAAGCGTCCAGCCGCCGCGGCCGACGGCGACCCATAGCCGTCCCTGGGCGGAGCCGCTATAATACATGCAAGGAACAGTGAATGGGCGTACTTCACGGCGAGACAACCACCACCGATTTCGCTCCCGGCATGAGGGTGGTCATCCGGGGCGAAGAGTGGATGGTCCGTAAGGTGGTGACCAACAGCCTTTCCAAAAAGACCCTGCACTGCACCGGCGTTTCGACGCTCGTCAAGGACCGCGAGGCCATGTTTTTCGCGGATGCGGAGGAAATCGAGCAGGTTGACCCGTCCAGGGTCAGGCTTGTGGCGGACGGCTCCCCCTTTTTCCGCCGTTCAAAGCTCTACATCGAAAGCCAGTGGCGGCAGAAGATACCGACGGACTCCGCGCTGCACATAGGCCACCGGGCGGCGATGGACTCGCTGCCCTTTCAGTTGGACCCCGCGCAGATGGCCCTGAAAAAGCAGCGCCAGAGGATACTCATAGCCGATTCCGTCGGCCTGGGCAAAACCCTGGAGGCCGGCGTACTCATCTCCGAGCTGATCGCAAGGGGCAAAGGCAAAAGGATACTGGTGGTCACGGTCAGGGCCATGATGCTGCAGTTCCAGAAGGAGATGTGGAACCGCTTCACGATTCCCCTGGTGAGGCTGGATTCCGGCCGCATAGACCGCATCCGCAGTGAACTGCCCGCGAACTACAACCCCTTCTCCTACTACGACAAGACAATCGTCTCCATTGACACGATCAAGCAGGGCGACGAGTACAAGGTCCACCTGGAAAACTCCTGGTGGGACATCATAGTGATAGACGAGGCGCACAACGTGGCCGAGCGCGGCGGCCGGGCCTTCCGGGCAAAGCAGGCGGGACCGCTGCCCGTGCATTCCGAGCGGGCGAGGCTGGCCAAACTGCTGTCCGAGCGCTCCGACACACTGATAATGCTTTCCGCCACGCCGCACGACGGCAAAAGCGAGAGCTTCGCTTCCCTGATGACCATGCTGGACTACACGGCCATAGCCGACCCCCGCAGCTACAGGAAAGAGGACATCAAGGGCCTATTCGTCCGCCGCTTCAAGAAGGACATCAGAAACCAGATACAGGACGCCTTCAAGGAAAGAATGGTCAGCGTCGAAAAGTGCGACGCCACCCTAGAAGAAGAAAGCGCCTACGCCCTGATGGCCGCCCTGAAGCTGGACATGGGCAAGGGCAGGGACGCCCGCACCGGCCACCTGTTAAGGACCGTGCTGGAAAAGGCCATGTTCTCCAGCCCCGCCGCCTGCATAAAGAGCATAGACGAGCGCCTGAAGAAGCTCCTCGGCAGGCACGGCGACGCCGGAGCCAAGGACACCAAGGATATTGACTCGCTGAAAGCCCTAAAGGCCGCCCTCGAAAAGATAGGCCCGCAAACCTTTTCGCGCTACCAGAGGCTTTTGGCCCTGCTGAAAGACAAGTCCTACGGCTGGACAGGGGCAAAGGACGACAGGGTGGTCATTTTCACCGAGCGCATAGAGACCATGAACCACATAGCCGAAATGCTGCGCCGGGACCTGGACATGGAAGCCGCCGCCGTGCAGACGATCCACGGCGAAATGAAGGACACCGATCAGACCAAGATAGTCGAGGCCTTTGGCCTGGGGGAATCGCCCGTCCGCATTCTGGTGGCGTCCGACGTCGCCTCCGAGGGCATCAACCTGCACCACCTCTGCCATAGGCTCATCCACTTTGACATACCCTGGTCCCTCATGGTGTTTCAGCAGAGGAACGGACGCATAGACCGCTACGGCCAAAACCGGCGGCCCGACATCCGCTACTTCACCATCCACAGTGCCAACCCAAAAATCAACGGCGACGCCAGGATAATAGAGATACTCATCCAGAAAGAGAAGCAGGCACTGGAAAACCTGGGCGACCCCGCGCTGCTGATGGGCGGCTCCAGCGTCGACGAAGAAGAAGCCGTCACATACGCCGCCATAGAGACCGGCGAGGCGCCCGAAGCATTCGGCGACAGGCTGACAGAGGCCCTGGCCGAGTTCGACCCATTCGAGGCCCTAATGGCCGCCGCCACGGAGACCCAGCAGCCCGCGCAGGTCGCCGACGACGCCACGCTGTATTCCGACCGGGACTACCTAAAGGCATTCTTTGACGAAGACGCGCAAGGGCCCGTCGTCAAGGACCTGGAAAGGGAGCATGGCGTGGAGATAACCGTCTCCGACGGCCTGCGGCGGCGCCTGAAGGCCCTGCTGCCGGAAGAAGCCGTGCCAGGCGAAGGCTACCTGCGCCTCAGCCCCGACAAAAAGTTCGCCATGCAGGAAATAGCCCGCAGCCACAACAACTCCCTTTCCGAAAACGCCTGGCCCAGGACCCAGTACCTGTGGAAACTGCACCCGCTGTTCACCTGGATCAACGACAAGTCCGGCCTGCTTTTCAGGCGCGGGGAGGCACCGGCCCTGGGTCTGCCGGACTGCCTTGCCCCCGGCGACGTCATATTCCTCATGGCCTGCACCGTCCCAAACCGCAAATCCGCCCCAGTGGTGGACGAATGGTTCGGCCTGCACTACACGAATGGCGCACTGGCGCACGAATACAGCATGGACGACGTGCTGAGGATCACCAAACTGTCCTCCCACCTGCCCAACCACGGCCCCGTCAATGACCGGCAGATACAGCGTGCATCCAAGTTGCTGGAATCCGCCGTGGCAGAGGCCAAACGCATCATGGAAGGGCACATCCGGCGGTACAACAGCGAAACGGCCCCCATGATAGAGGCCGAAGTTGTCAAACTTGGCGAACTCGAAGCCAAGCACATGAACTATCAACGGTCGCTGCTGGGCGACATGCACGTCAAAAGCGAAAAAGAGCGCGAGATAGACAAAGTGTTCAACGAGTACGCCGACTGGGTGAGGGACACATTGCAGATAGAGGGCAAGCCGTACGTCCGTCTGATCGCGGCCCTGATAGGCGCGGAAGGGTGACGCATGGACTTGACCGGCATCGAAAACATCAACGAGTACTACACGGCCCACTATTTTTCGTCCATCTTCGCCGAAAACGCCGCCGCCACCATATCCGCCTGGCGGACCGACGCGGAAGAAGCAAAAGACGCCAAGGACACCGACGACGCCAGGACCCCATGGTCCAGGCTGCGGGCAAGTGGGAGGCTATTCTCCAGGCTGTACAATCAGAGCCAGAGGACTGCCAGGGAAGAGGACGCCTGGCCCCTGATAGCCGAGCTGGCCGACAGCTACCTTGGCTCCCTTGGCTACCCCGCCGCCGCCCCCACAACCAAGCAAATCAGCGACGGCACAAAAGTGCCCGTGTATCTTGAAATGACCAGGCCCAACGGCGCGCCCCTGCTGTGGGCACTGCTGGCCCATCACGGCGACGGCCAGAGCCTGCTTTCGGGCTACCTCTTCAGCGGCGCCGGCCTGGACGATGAACTCAATTACAGGCCCGTGCAGACCGAAACGGCAAACGAGGCCTTGGCGACAAAGATATTCTTTGACCTCGACGAAGCCCCCAGGTGGCTGCTGCTGATGGGCATGGGCGGCATAGTCCTGCTGGACCGCAACAAGTGGAACGAAAAGCGCCACCTGCGCTTCGACTGCCGGGAGATATTCGGCCGCCGCGAGGAAAGCACCCTCAAGGCCGTTGCAGTCCTGCTGCACCGCGAGTCCCTGTGCCCCGCGGATGGCCAGCCCCTGCTGGACGCGCTGGACGAGAACTCGCACCGCCACGCCTCAGGCGTGTCGCAGGACCTCAAATACGCCCTGCGCGAGGCCATAGAGCTATTGGGCAACGAAGTGCTGTACGACATGGCCCACCGCCGGGGCATAGACCTAGACGCAAACCCCGTTGACGCCGACCAGCTGACAATAGAATGTCTGCGCTACATGTACCGGATGCTGTTCATGCTCTTCATAGAGGCCAGGCCCGAGCTTGGCTACGCCCCCATGAAAGCCGAAGCCTACCTAAAGGGCTACTCCCTGGAGTCCCTGCGCGACATAGCGGCCGACGTGCGCGACGACGTGCAGGAGGTCGGCGACGGCCACTACCTGTTTGAGACACTGGCCAAGCTGTTTGAGCACATCTACAACGGCTACCCTGGCACAGAGAGGGAGCTCAAAGCCGCCTCCGGCCTGAAGTCCCTGCACGACGTATTCATAGTCGAGCCGCTGAAGGCGCACATCTTTGACCCCGACTACACCCGGATGATCACGGGCGCAAAACTGCGGAACAGCGTCATGCTGAAGATCATAGATTTAATGAGCATCACAAGGAAAACTGGCAAAAAGGGCCGCAGGCACAGGATTTCGTACTCCGCCCTGGGCGTCAACCAGCTGGGCGCCGTGTATGAGGCCCTGCTGTCCTACAGGGGATTCATAGCCAAAGAGACACTGTTCGAGGTCAAAAGGGCCCAGGACACATTCAACGAACTGGAAGTGGGCTACTTCGTGCCGGAAAGCCAACTGGGCAACTACACCGAAGAAGAGCGCGCCAGGCACGAGGACGGCAAACTGCGTATGTACGAAAAGGGCACCTTCATATACCGCCTGGCCGGCCGCGAGCGCGAGAAGTCCGCCAGTTACTACACACCCGAGGCCCTCACCAAGTGCCTGGTCAAGTACGCCCTAAAAGAACTCCTAAAGGACAAGACAGCCGACCAGATACTGGCCCTAACGGTTCTAGAGCCGGCCATGGGCAGCGCGGCCTTTTTGAACGAGGCCATCAACCAGCTCGCCGAGGCCTACATAACCCGCAAGCAGATTGAAACCGGCCACTCCATACCCCACAACGAGCGGTTCGAGCAGCTCCAGCGCGTAAAGATGTACATAGCCGACCGCAACGTGTACGGCATAGACCTGAACCCCATAGCCGTTGAGCTGGCCGAAGTGTCGCTTTGGCTCAACACCATATCCAAGGGCGGCTTTGTCCCCTGGTTCGGCACACAGCTCTTCAACGGCAACTCCCTCATAGGCGCCAGGCGGCAGGTTTACGACATACAGCAACTGACAACCGCCAAAGGCGCAGACAGATGGTTTGAAAACGCGCCAACGCGCATACATCCAGGCGCCCACCGCGCGGCGAAAAAGGAGATATACCACTTCCTTTTGGGCGACCCGGGCATGTCCGACTACACGGACAAAGTGATAAAGAGCCTCAACCCCGACGGCGTAAAGGAAATCAAGGAGTGGTCAAAGGCCTTTACAAAGCCCCACACAAAGGAGGGCATAGACACGCTCCTGAAGCTCTCCGCCGCCATAGACAATCTGTGGGAAAAACAGGTCAAGCTGCAACGCGAGATAGACAGAAAGACCACCGACTCCATGACCGTGTACGGCCACACAGAGGAAAACGCCTCGCGCACCACCATCCGCCAGAAGGACCTGATCTTTGACAACCTCTACAAATCCAAGGGCGGCGACAACGCCTCGCCCTACGCCAGGCTGAAGTTCGCAATGGACTACTGGTGCGCCCTGTGGTTCTGGCCCATTGACAAGGCCGATCTGCTGCCGGAGCGTGGAGTGTTCCTGATGGAGATGGGCCTGATACTGGAGGGCGGCGTCCGCTCTGTCAACCCGGAGGGCGGCCAGCGCGACAAATACTACAGCCAGGGCCAGGTGGCGCTGTTCCCCGCAGAGATACACGGCCCCGCAAGCGAAGTCGCCGCCACCTTTGCCGACCTGCCCACCGTCAATCTCGACGACCTCTGCGAAAGACTCCCCCGCCTCGCGCTTGTGCGGGACATAGCCGCAAAGCAGAAGTTCTTCCACTGGGAGCTGGAGTTCGCCAAACTGTTCGCCGAGCGCGGCGGCTTCGACCTGGTGCTGGGTAACCCCCCGTGGATAAGGTTGACATGGAACGAGCAGGCCGTGCTGGCCGACAAAGACCCAATATTCGCCGTCAGAGACTTGGATGCCACAGAGACAGCCGGGAAAAGGGCAAAGACACTCGAAAACGGGGAGACCAGGGTCCTGTACTTTGCCGAGTACGAGTCCATGTCCGGCATACAGAACTTTTTGAACGCGGCCCAGAACTACAAAGACCTGGCGGGGATGAAAACCAATTTGTACAAGTGTTTCATGCCCCAGGCGTGGATGTTCCAGGCCACCAACGGCGTGTCGGCCTTTCTCCACCCCGAAGGCGCCTACAACGACCCCGCCGGCGGCGCACTGCGCGAGGGCGCGTATTCCCGCCTTCTCAACCACTTCCAGTTCATCAACGAAAAGAGGCTGTTCCCCGAAGTCCACCACTCCGTCCTGTTCAGCCTGAACGTGTACGGCGGCCGGCAGGAGCCGGCCTTCGACACCATCAGCAACCTCTATGACGTCGCCACCATAGGGGAGTGCTACGACGCCACAATCACCGGCGATGTGCCGGGCATAAAGGACCAAAACGACGACTGGAACGTCAAGGGCCATCCCGACAGGGTGATCCACGTTGGCAAAGACGAACTGCTGGCCTTCGCCAAACTCTTTGACGGCAGCGCGGACTGGCGACAGGCCAGGCTGCCCTCAATCCACGCGGGGCTGCTGATGGGCACACTGCGGAGGTTTGTCGCACAGAAACAGACAATCGAATCACTGGGTGAGCGAACAGCCAGCACGATTTTCTGGGACGAAACAAAATCGAAGAACAACGGAACAATTGAAAGGCGCGTGCATTTCCCGCCGTCGCCATCGAAGACCATTCTCTCCGGTGCCCACATAGGTGTCGCCAATCCCCTGTACAGGTGCTCGCGCCGCGAATGTAATCTCAGCAGTGACTACGACAATATTGACCTGACCCATGTCCCAAGCGACTACATGCAGAGAGTCAACTTCGCCCCAAAGTGTGAGTGGGGTGAATACCAGCGCCGCGTCCCCGACGGTCTAGCTGGACACAAAGCAAACGATGCCTATCGAATAGCCGCCCGAATGATGATAGGTATTGGGTCAGAGCGTACAGTCACCAGTTGTCTCATGCTTCCACAATCGGCCCATACAATCAGCATTTCAAGTTTTGAATTCGCCGACAGACCCCACCTGCTGTCCTCACTGGGCTGTTTTTCGTCACTGCCCTTCGACTTTCTGGTAAAAATCATGGGCAAAACGCATTTTTTGGACGACAACGCGGGCAAACTGCCCCTGCTGACTGACACGGCACAGGCAAAGGCCATAATTGGACGCGCGCTGCTATTGAACTGCCTCACGTCGCACTACGCGGCCTTCTGGGGGGAGTGCTTTGAGGCCAAATACTTTGAGATCGGCTGGGCCATTGACGACCCGCGCCTTGCCAAGGGCCGCTTCAGCAGTGCCGGGCCGACCTGGACACGCGACACACCCCTGCGGACGGACTTCGAGCGCCGCCAAGCACTGGTCGAAATCGACGTCCTGACCGCCATGGCGCTGGGCATGACACTGGACCAGTTAAAGACCATATACAGAATCCAGTTCCCCGTGCTGCAAAGCAACGAAAGCGACACTTATTACGACGCCAACGGCCGCATAGTGTTCACATGCAGCGCCGGCCTGAAAGGCGTCGGCCTCGACCGCGCGGAATGGAACAACATCAAACACAAGACCCACGGCACCTTCACCCGCACCGTCCTAGATGACACCCAACCCAACGGCCCCATCCAACGCACCATCACCTACACCGCCCCCTTCGACCACCGCGACCGCGCCCGGGACTACGAAACCGTGTGGGGATTCTTTGAGGGGATATACAGTGGACGGTAATCAGTGCGTTTCGCATAAACAATTTATAATTGAACCGCAAAAATTATTTCCCGCAAGCACGGCGGCGTCTGTTACACTGACAGCGAGGAGGGGCCCCGATGAGTGACCTGCCAGTCAAAGAATCCTTGGCCGACTACACCGTGGAGGAGATCGAAAAATACTTCGATGCGTACAAGTTCCCCCAAAACCCAAACACCGAGGACCCCGAAAGGGGGGACTACCTGGCCATACTCAACGAAGGCGCCGACATTCTGCCGGGCAAGGCGTTCTCCCCAGCAATTTCACTGTAGGCCCCGATGATACCAAAGTCCATAAACGAGAACGATTTTGTGTACCGTCGTTTGGTCGGGGAGGAGATCCGCTCTTTCCTGATAACCATCGAAAACCTGCTTGTCCTGTTCGCGTCCAAGATGGGCATTGCAAGAAGCTCCATCAAACAGAATTTCGGCAACCTCGCCGAAATTGCCGTGCGCATAGACCAGCGGGCCGATTATTTCCATTATTTCCACTCCGAGCCAAACAAAATCGTCAAGATGTCGCAGACAAAGCATCTGGCGCTGCTGGCGTACTGGATTGTGCGCTACAAACCATTTTCCCAGGGCAGCAGCGACACTGTAATGTGCTATGCCAACAACAAATGCACAATCAATGAGCTGATAGCCCTGTTGATCCTCAAAATCAGCGTAATCAGCGCGTCCAAAAAGAACAGCGCCAACGCGACAAAGTTCCTGTACCGCCCGGACGTCGAAACGGACACGATACACACTTTCATGCACGGGGACATCACCAAGGAATCAATGATCCTGCTGTTCGAGTCGCTGGAAAGGACCTTCGCTTAACGCACACCGCCGGCAACCGGCAACTGTTGCATTTTTTGCAACAGTTCAAAATGGGGGCACCGTCTTTCAACTGGTCACTGGCGACTATCTTCAGACCGCGGCAGGCTGTCTGGTCCTGGATGCCTTGTACGCTTCGAGTTCTTTCACTCCCATCCCCGCCGCCTGCATGTCGGCCAGGTGCTCCGCTTCGTCCATGGCGTCTTCCGGGCTTGGGTAATCGCTCGCCTTGGTTGCCCGCGCCCAGTCTTCGTCCGTCCATTCTATGGCTTCGGGGTGCGGCGGGCGGCTCTCCAGCAATTCCCCAAGTGCCTTCCGCCTTGCGATCTCATCGGGCGTGAGCGGCGGCAGGTCACTCAGGTTTCGTCTTATTATTGTCATAACGCCTCCTTCCCCTGCGCCCCGCCATCCACGCGCTGATGATTCTGATTGTCCACCTGCCCTGTTTTTCTCTGTGTGAGGTAGTTTCAAAACCTCTGCTGCGCGTCTGCTCCAGGCCATCCGCTGTCTCTGGCTGGGTATCGTATCTTGTTTGTTTGCGGTAACTTACGCCAGAGCCTGCTTCGGCCTGGCGCAGCCTATGCCTCCGGCAAGTTGCAAAACCTGCCGGTTTTGCAACTGGCTCTGTGTGTGTAAACCACCGTCAGCAGCAAGCAGCCGTCCCTTGTCACCCCCGTCGCCTGCCATCGCTCCTCCCCGTAGTCTTCCCGCCGATCCTTTTTTCTGTGGATGTCTGGGTCACAGAATATTTCCACCGCCAAATCGAATGTCACCCCGTGTTTTTCGACGTTGTCGCTTGCCTTGCCTTCGTCCCACTCGAATTCCAGCTCTTCCGCGCTACGCTGCGTCACGTCAACACTCCACTGTCATTCTAGCACCGCCAACTTCGAACTGGCAACTGGCAACTGGTCACTGGCTTCTTGCTACAATGGACAGTGTTCCGATTCTGGAGTATCCATGGGTCAGCCTGACACAGCCACTGGGCGCGACACCGCGGCCGGCACACTGCCGCCGGTGTCGGCGCAGGCTTGGCGGGTATCTGAAACCACGCCCAACGCCTCCGCCGCCACACGCGCCGGCGAGACGCTCAGGTGGTCCGAACTCACTTACCGGGACCAAACATTCGTTTTCAACAGGGAGCTTGTCGTCCGCGTGACGCAGGAAGACGGCGGCTGGTCCTTCGAGTCGGACGACCCTGAACTGTTCGGCTTTGGACACACGCGAAGCGAGGCCGAGCTGGTGTTTTGCCTTGATCTCGCATTGTGCTGGGACGAGATAGCCTGCGAGGCCGATGAAAAGCTGTCGCGCGGCGCGATGGAGCTGAAACGCGCGCTCTTGGCGCTGGTGTCGCGTCCGCAAATTAAGTAAGCTATTGTCACCGCAGTGCCAGTGCCCCAAGGTTAGCATGTATTTTCAAGGGCTTATGCGGACGCGGCACTGGTAGGGGAACGCCCCGACTGGCTTTGAGAGAATATACGGGAAGGGCGCAGCATGACCATCGCATTCGGGAAGGAATCCGAGACAGTCGAGTTCAAGAAGACCACCGGGGAATTGAGGGAGGCCGTCACATCCATCGCGGCCATCCTCAACAAGTCCGGCAAAGGTGAGCTGTACTTCGGAATCAGGAACGATGGCACTGTGCTGGGCCAACAGATAGGCGAATCCACGCTGCGCGACGTCAGCAGGGCACTGTCCGAAGGCCTGAAGCCCCAGATATTCCCCACCATTGACGCGGTGGCGATAGACGACAAGTACAGCATCCGCGTGGCGTTTGAGGGCAACGCGCCGCCCTACTACGCCTACGGGCGGGCCTACATCCGCGTGGCGGACGAAGACAAACAAATGTCCCCTGACGAGCTGGAGGCGTTCATCATCCGCAAGCACGAGCGGACATCCAACTGGGACTCGGAGCCTTCCCGTGCGGGTATTCCAAGCATAGACACTGCCGAGCTGGAGAAGTACGTGGGCAGGGCGAACGCCGCTGGTCGGCTGGACTACCCCTACACCAACGTGGAGGACATCCTTGGACGCCTGAAGCTGATGGAAAACGGCACCCCCAACAATGCGGCCGTTGCCATGTTCGGCAAAGACCCAGGCATCGAAATCAAAATGGCGATATTTGCCACCAAGGAAAAACTGACTTTCAATGACATCTACCGGACCGAGGGCCGGGCGCTGGACCTGGTGGACACCGCAGAGCGCTACATCCGCAACGCGATGCGCTACCGCGTCGTAATCGACGGCACGCAGATCCAGCGCAAGGAGATTCCAGAGGTCCCGCACGTGGCCATCCGCGAGGCCCTGCTCAACAGCTTCTGCCACAAGAACTACCGTACACCGCAAACCAACGAGGTGGCCATCTTCAGCGACCGTATAGAGATCTACAACCCAGGCACATTCCCGCCCGACCTGAAGCCGGAGGACTTCATCAAAGGGACGGGGCAGTCCATACACCGCAACCCGCTCTTGGCGCGGATCATGTACTACTCCAAGGACATAGAGGACTTCGGCACGGGTCTGCGGCGCATCGCCGATGCCTGCGACAAGGCCGAGGTCCGCTACAAGTTCGTCGCCGGCAACCTTGGCTTCACCGTTGTGTTCTATCGACCGCCCATCTGGGAAGGCGCCATCGGAGATAACATCGTAGATAGCGATGTAGATAAGGGTGCCATTAGAGATAACATCGGAGATAACATCGGAGATAACATCGGAGATAACGGTGGAAGCAACGGCACACAAAACAAAATACTTGCAATATTGAAAAGGGACCCAAAAGCCAGCGCGAAGACCATCGCCTCAGAAATCGGCATCGCACAGAGGAACGTCGAAGCGCACATCAAGGTCCTTAAGCAAAACGGGCTTGTAGAAAGAGTCGGCTCACCCAAGGGCGGCCACTGGCTTGTCAAGGCCAAGGGATAACCCCATGCTGCCATCCATCCTAGCGAAGCAACTCCAGGCTGGCCTTTCGGACTACATAAAGGCCACGTTCCCCATGACCACGCCGGGCTTCAGGGAATCCCTGCCCAACCTGCTGGCAAAAAAGGACGCGGTTTTCCACGCGCCCTTCGTCGCCGTGCGCCTGCCTTTCCGCGTGGCGGACGACTCCCAAAAGGGCTTCTTCAAGTCCATCCACCCGGCGCACAAGCCCTACGTCCACCAGCAAAAGGCCTTCCAGCGGCTTGCCGGCGACGACGGCAGGTCCACGCTGATAGCCACGGGCACCGGCTCCGGCAAGACCGAGTGCTTCCTGTACCCGATACTGGAGTACTGCTACAACCACAGGGGCGAAAAGGGCATCAAGGCCCTCATCATCTACCCCATGAACGCGCTGGCCAGCGACCAGGCCAGGCGCATCGCGCAGTTGATACACACCAGCCCTGAACTGCGCGGCAACGTCACGGCGGGCATGTACATCGGCGGGCGCGAGACGGAGTCCTGCAAGGCGATGTCAGAAGGCTCCATCATCACGGACCGCGATGTAATGCTGGGCTCGCCGCCCGACATACTGCTGACCAACTACAAGATGCTGGACTACATGCTGGTGCGCCCCAAGGACGCCGCGATATGGGCCGACAACAGCGCCGAGACGCTGAAATACGTGGCGGTGGACGAGCTCCACACTTTCGACGGGGCGCAGGGCACGGACCTGGCCTGCCTGCTCCGCCGCCTAAAGTCAAGGCTTTTCACCCAACAGGGGCACATCTGCTGCATAGGCACGTCTGCCACCATGGGCGGCAAAGGCAGCACGGAGGGCATCCTTAATTATGCCCACGATGTTTTCGGCGAGCCTTTCGAGGACGAAGCTGTAGTGACGGAGGACAGGGTCTCGCCCGAGGAGTTTTTCAGGGGCAGCGCGGCGACGGACTTCACTGTGCCAGGCTTGGACGCCGTCGGGGCCTTGGACAGCGCCTATGAATCCGGCGACCAGAGGGCGTTTTTGGAGACAGCCGCCAAGGCCTGGCTGGACGGCTTTGCACACACGGACATAATGGGCGACGCGGCGCGTCTGGCGCTGGGCGCACACTTGATGGGGCACGGCCTCACGCGCGAACTGCTGTCACACACCAACGGCGGCTTCTTCCAAAACGAGGCCGTGTGCGAGGCGCTTGGCGGCGCCCATCCCGAGCTGCGGGACGCCAAGGCGGCCGAACTGGCCATAGACGCGCTGTACGCGCTGATTTCCCACGCTAGGTCTGTCATCGACGGCAACACGCGCCCGTTTTTGACGGTGCAGGTCCACGTCTGGTTCAAGGAGCAGCGGCGGCTGCTGGCCAAGGTGGCCGCCACGGGCATAAACTACATGCTGGACGCGGAGCTAAACGAACAGCAGTCGGAGTGCTACCTGCCGGCCGTGAACTGCCGCGACTGCGGTGAAACCGGCTGGGCCTCGGTGGCCGACGAGCACGGCAAGGTGAAGCTGACCAACCTGAACGCCTTCTACAACGCATACTTCAACGGCAGCGAAAAAATCCGGATGATGTACCCGCGCTCCAAGGACAATGCACCGGACGGCATGACACCGGCCTTCCTCTGCCCCAAGTGCCTGCAACTGGACGTGCCCAAGGGCTTGGACAACACGCACAACTGCTCATCCTGCGGCACCGACCAGATACCGGTCATTTTTGCAAAGACCCAGGAGCGCTCCAAGCACGAGGGCCGCGGGTTCAGATGCCCCCACTGCGGCAGCCAGTCAGGGCTGGCCATAGTCGGCGTCAGGAGCGTCACTGCAATCAGCGCCTGCGTAACCCAGTTGTTCGCGTCCAAGTTCAACGACGACAAAAAGACGCTGGCTTTTTCGGACAACGTGCAGGACGCGGCGCACCGCGCCGGGTTCTTCAATTCCCGCACCTGGAGGCCCAGCCTGCGCAGCGCCATGCAGCAGTTTGTCCTGGCCGGCGGCGACGGGCTGTGCCTGCAAGAGTTCTCCGACCGCTTTGTGGCGCACTGGCGCGAAAAATTGCCCACCGTTGAACAGTTCGTCAGCCACTTCACCGCGCCCAACATGACCTGGATGGAGGCGTACGAGCGGATGATTCTGAACGGCAAGTTCGGCGGCGGGCAGTACGAAAAAACCCTGATGAACAACATCGAGTACCGGCTGCGCTACGAAATCATGCTGGAATATGGGCTGTACAGCCGCATTGGGCGCACGCTTGAAAAAACAGGCGGCTCTGTGCTTTCCTTCCCGCAGGGCGACGTGGCCGTAGTCGTGGACAGGTCACTGGAGCGCGCCATCAACGAGATAGGCGACGCCAACAGGGAGTTTACAGAGGCCCTGTTTGGCAAAATCGTCATCGGCTTCCTGAAACTGCTTTCTTCAAACGGGGCCTTCGACGACCTGGTTTTCAACAAATACACGCAAAGCTGCGGGAATTCCTTTTTGCTGACGAACAAGCAGGAAAAGTGGCTGCCGGGCCACTCCGCGCGCAACACGCCCAGGTTCGTCTATCAGGCACTGGACCCTACAAAGAAAAAACTGGACGCCTTCGACGCGATGACCGGCAAGGGCCCCTACAGCGACTGGGTGCGGAAGTGTTTCGGTATCCTGAAGATAGACCCCGCCGATACGAAACACGACGAAATATCCAAAATCGTGCTGGAGGAGTGCCAAAAACAGGGGCTGCTGCTGCCGATGTCCCCGCCGGCGGACTACAAGGTGTGGGGCCTCTCCAAGAAAAAGACGATGGTTTCCAGCAAGGTGAAACAGTTGGTGTGCGACGAATGTGGCCACGCGCTGTCCGCCGGCGCGGAAAATGAACCGCTGTGGCGCGGCGCCCCCTGCCAGAGAAAGCACTGCAAGGGCAAGCTGCGTCCTGGCCAAGACCTCGATTTGGGCTACTACGGCAGGCTTTACAGCGGCGGGGCAATGGTGCGCGTGGTCGCCAGAGACCATACGGGCCTGCTGGAGCGAAAGGACCGCGAAAAGCTGGAGCAGTCGTTCAAGAGCGGCGGGAAAGACCGCAAGCCCTGGGACACGAATGTGCTTTCATGCACGCCCACGCTGGAGCTGGGCATAGACATCGGCGATTTGTCCAGCGTCATACTTTGCAGTGTGCCGCCCGGGCAGGCCCAGTATCTGCAAAGGACGGGCCGCGCAGGGCGCAAGGACGGCAACGCCCTGAATGTGGCCGTGGCCAACGCCAAGGCGCACGACCTGTTCTTTTACAATGAGCCACTGGAGATGATCGCCGGCAATGTCGCGCCGCCGAAAGTCTTTTTGGAGGCGCCGGCCGTCCTGGAGCGGCAGTTTTTGGCCTACAGCATGGACTGCTGGGTCAAAACGGGCGTCAGTGAATCCGCCGTGCCCAAATCAATCAGCGCCTGCATCAGCAAGCTGGAGGCAAGGGACCCCGGCAGGTTCCCCTTCAACTTTCTGGCCTACGCCAAGGGCAACATTTCCAAGCTATTGCGGACCTTCCTCCAGATGTTTCCCGACCTAGGGGACGCCGAAAAGGATCTGACACTGCACGCCAAGGGGTCCGGCACGGCGGACGGCGATGAAAGCCCGATGTACCTGAAGGTGCTGAAGGCGTTTGAATCGCTGAAAAGCCAAAGGGACGCCCTGATGGCGAGCGTCAAGCAACTGAAGAAGCAGATCAAGGAACTGGAGGCCAGGCCCAAGGACTCTTCATACGACGAGGAAATCAAAACCCTGGATGCAGAGTGGAGGGCCCTGTCGCACGTGGTCCTAAACATTGACCAAAAAGGTGTATGGGAGTTTTTGTCGGACGAGGGCCTGCTGCCCAACTACGCCTTCCCCGAATCCGGCGTAGTCCTAAAGGCCGTGCTGACGCGCAAAGAGCAGCCCGTGGAGGGTGCGCAGGAACCTTCTAACAAGAGGCCCAAACACTTTGTGTACGAGTACAACCGCGCCGCGGCCTCGGCCATCAGCGAGTTCGCGCCTTTCAACAACTTCTACGCCGACGGCAGGAGGCTGAAAATCAACCAGGTGGATATGAGCCTGGCGGAGGCCTGCAAGTGGCGCCTGTGCCCGGAATGCCCGCACGCACAGATAGAGGAGACCGGCAAAAACGTCCGTGCCTGCCCAAAGTGCGGCAGCCAGGCGTGGGGCGACCAGGGGCAGGTGCGCTCCATGCTGAAGGTCCGAATGGTCTATTCCAAAATGGACTACGGGGAAAGCGTGATAGACGACGAAAGCGAGGACCGCAAAAAGAATTTCTACTGCAAGCAGATGCTGGTGGACGTCAAAGAGGAGGACATAACAAAGGCATTCAGCATGAACAACAGTGAATTCGCCTTTGGCTACGAGCACGTCAAAAAGGCGGTTCTGCGCGAAATCAACTGTGGCGAAACCGACACCGTGGGCGAAAAGCTGGCCGTTGCGGGGCAGGAGGACATCCGCAAGGGCTTCAGGATATGCAGGGACTGCGGCAGGATTCAGGGGAAAAACGGAAAGATAGAACACAGCTACACATGCAAATCGAGAAACACGGCAGGGGGCGCCGGCGCCTGTGAGGAGCATCTCTTTTTGTACCGCGAGTTTGAGACGGAGGCACTTCGGATACTGATCCCCGCAACCACGATGGATTCAACCAAGGTGAGGCTGGAGTCGTTCATCGCGGCTTTCATGCTGGGGATGAAGGAGTACTTTGGCAACGTGGACCACCTCAGGGCCACCGTGAGCGAAGTGCCCGCGCCCGACGGCGCCTTCCGCAAGCAGTACCTCGTCATCTACGATTCCGTCCCAGGCGGCACAGGCTACCTAAAGCAGTTGATGAACAAGCGGCATTCGCTGATTGAGATATTCGAAAAGGCGCTTTCGGTCCTGGAGAAGTGCGGGTGCAAGGAGGACTCCCGAAAGGACGGCTGCTACCGCTGCCTCTACGCCTACAGGCAGAGCCAAAACATCGGGCAGGTTTCAAGGCAAACCGCCATTCAGCTTTTGAAGCGGATTCTAAGCGGAAAGGACAACCTCGACGACAAAGGCCCCAACCTGGACAAAATCCAGGACAACAAGCTGTTTGAAAGCGAACTGGAGCGACAGTTCATCGCGGCGCTTGACCGAATGGGCAGCAATGAAAGGCTGGTATCGCTGCACAAGGAGATGGTCAACGGCAAGGAGGGCTTTCTTCTGACAATCGGCGATTGCCTATGGGAAATCGAGCCGCAGGTGGAGCTAGGCAAGGTCAATGGCGTCGCGCTAAATACCCGCGCCGATTTTGTGCTGTGGCCCATCAGGGTCAAGGGCGACCAAAAGCCCGTGGCGATATACACGGACGGCTTTAAATACCACCAGGACAGCGTCGCCGACGATGCGGCAAAGCGCGAGGCGATACGGCGCAGCGGCAGGTTTAGAGTGTGGGTCCTCACATGGAAGGACGTGCAGAGCGTGTCCAAGCCGCAGGGCGACTACGCGACAGCCACGCTGGACTGGGGGAAGATGCCCTCCGGCCTGAACATGTATGTCCCCAATGTCGAGAAGCTAAAGGCGGGGGCAATCAAGCCCCTTGATACGCCGCCGATGGAGCTGCTGGCCCAATACTTGGTGTTGGCCGACGCAGAGCGGCTGTTTGCGGGTCAGGCCACGGCCTACGCGCTGTCGCTGGTCTGCCCGCAGGACGTCAAAGACAGGGGCAGCTTCGACAGATGGGGCGCGTCGGTGCAAGAAATATCGGGTGCGCTTGGTCTGGACGCGCCTACGTTCCAGTTCGGCGAATCCTTCTTTGGCACTTGGTCGCCCCGCTCGTCCAACTCGCACATCACTGTGTTCACTGGCATCGCCAAGGCGGACTCCTTTGTGTGCGCCGTGCTGGACGACGGGGAAGACAGCAGGACGGCGATGTACGAGGCCGAGTGGAACGGCTTTTGGCACTTCTACAACGTCATGCAGTTTCTGGAGGGCTTTGCGGCTGCCTCTACCTGCGGCCTGCAATCCGCCAATGTCGTTCAGGCGCCGCAGATGCCCGCCACGGCGGAACCGGGGGCAGGTTGGTCGGCTTCTGTAATGGCGGACTTGTCCGACGAAGCCGCGCTGGCCTTTGCGTCCAAGTGCGCCGGGATGGGGATACCGGCCCCGGACTCCGTTGGGTTCGAGCTGGAGGGCGACGACGGCTTCGTCGCGGGCGAGGCCGAAATGGCATGGCTTAGGCCCAAGGTGGCCTATCTGCGGGACGATCAAGCCAATTTCAGGGAAGCCTTTGCCGCAAGGGGCTGGAAGACGGTGACAGCGGAAGATGCAATCCAAGCCGACTGGTGGAGCCAATGATGGAAGAAAACAAGCCCGTCGTCGCGCTGTCGTCCGACTTTCTGACCGCGTTTGCCGCGCTGCCAAGGAAGATTCAGGGCAAGACGACGGAGTTCATCAACAAGTTCAAAAACAACCCGACCGCGCTGGGCATCAACTTTGAGAAAATCCACTCCGCCCTGGACGACAAGATCTGCTCCGTCAGAATCGACGACACCTACCGGGGCATCGTTGTGCGGCAGGAGGAGACCGGCGTTTACCTGCTGCTGTGGGTGGACCACCACGACGAGGCATACACCTGGGCGGCGCGGAAGAGGTGCGACGTCAACAGGCTCACGGGCAACATCCAGGTGTTCGACGTCGTCACGGGCACTGCGGCCGCGCCTTCAACGCCTGGCCTGTTGTCGATGGTGCGCGACGAGGACTTGGTGGCTCTGGGCGTGCCAGATGCAATCGTGCCCTACGTCAGGGGCTTTTCAAGCGCGGAGGATTTCTATCTGGCAAAGCCCCACCTGCCTTCAGATGTGTATGAGGTGCTGGAGTACCTGGTCGACGGCTTTCCCGCAGACGAGGTGATAGAACTCTTCCGCAGGGAGGCAAGGCCCGAAGCGAATGAAGACGACCTTGCCGTGGCGCTGCAAACGGACGGGAACAGGTCAACATTTGTGGTGGTCGAGGGCGAGGACGAGCTGCGCCGCATCATGGCCGAGCCGCTGGAGAAATGGCGGATATTCCTGCACCCCGCGCAGCGCCGGCTTGTGGCAAAGCGTTTTTCGGGGCCCGCCAGCGTGCTGGGCGGGGCGGGCACCGGCAAGACGGTCACGGCCATGCACAGGGCAAAGCACCTGGCTTCGGCCCCCGGCAACGGGCGGATACTGTTCACCACGTTCACGGCCAACCTGGCAGGCGACATCAGGGACAACCTGCGAAAGATATGCAACGTCGAGGAAATGCGCCGCATTGATGTCATCCATCTCGATGAATGGGTGGCGGAGTTCCTGCGCCAGCACGAGTACACCCACAAAATCGAGTATGACAACAAGGAACTGAATTCCATCTGGGACAAAGCGATTGCCCAGTCAGGCGAAAACACGGGGCTAAACAGGGACTTCTACACCGATGAGTGGTCAAAGGTGGTGGCCGTGCAGGACAGCATCTCGCGCGAGGCCTACCTGAAGGCGTCGCGCGTGGGGCGGGGCACCCGCCTTGACCGTGCGAAGCGGGCGGAGGTCTGGGCGGTCTTCGAGGAGTACTTGGCACTGATCAAGGAACGGCGAATCCGCGACATCGACACGGCCATGCACGAGTGCCGCGCGATACTCAAGAAGCGGCTGGGCGAGCCCCTGTATTCCTCCGTCGTCGTGGACGAGGGGCAGGACTTTGGCGCCAACGCCTACCGCCTGCTGCGGGCCATCGCCGGCACCGAGCGGCGCGACGACATCTTCATCGTGGGCGACCCGCACCAGCGCGTTTACAAGAGAAGGGCCGTGCTTTCGCAGTGCGGCGTGAATGTGCGGGGCAGGAGCAGCCGCCTGCGCGTCAACTACAGGACCACCGAGGAAACCCGCAAGTACGCATTCGCGTTTTTGAAGGACATGCGCTTCGACAACCTGGACGGCGACTACGAGGGCGATGAGCACTGCCACTCACTGACGCACGGCGACTACCCGTTCATCAAGCACTTCAAGTCGGCCGCTGAGGAGTTCGACTTCATCAAGGGCGAGGTGCTGCGCTTGGCCGAGGGCGGCGTCCAACAAAAGGACATCTGCCTGGTGGCCAGGACGCACAACCTGCTTGACGACTATCTAAAATCATTCCGGGACGCCGAAATCAGGGCATACGAGATCAAGGGCGCCAAGCCCGACGACCGCAGCTTGGACGGCATCCGCGTCGCCACGATGCACCGCGTCAAAGGGCTGGAGTTCCAGTACGTGTTCGTTGCGGCCGCAAATAGCCGCGTCATCCCCCTCGCCAAAGCCATCGACGCCGCCGACGAGGCGTCGAAACAGGAAAGCCTG
>Ga0268262_10002689_pt1 | contig 20193 bp, 13 predicted proteins | sample TergutNc150P3_FD_190354 | JGI IMG/M metagenome (GOLD analysis project Ga0268262, IMG submission 190354) | Nasutitermes corniger P3 segment gut microbial community from laboratory colony in Florida, USA - Nc150 P3 (SPAdes) (version 2) | ecosystem: Host-associated > Arthropoda: Insects >... | reverse complement strand
GAGTAAGTAATGCATGCTGCCTAAGGCGTGTAGCTGAACAAATTCCAAACGCCCCGGCGCCGAACAGCGTACCTCAGATGAACAAAATGAGGCGAGCTTCAACTCGCCGTTCGCGCCGCGGTCATAGCGAGGTATGCAACAGTTTTTAGAAATGTAATTAATCACAATAAAAACCCCTCACTTTAAAGCCTTTTTTGAAGCTGGAAATTAAGTCGCTTTTTGCCAATAATGGCGTTTTCTTCGACCATTAAGGTTATTTTGTCATTTCTAGTGGTTTTTGTCAATTTATTTACCTACAATAAACACTAAAAAAAATCTTCTACTAGGTAATAGCCTGAATACGCAAAGCCCTGCCGGGGGCGCACGGTGTGGATCGCAATAATGCCACGCCAGAGCGTGCGTCCATCAAGGCCACAGCCGTCTAGCCCCCCGGAAGGGCTTTGCGTATTCAGGCTTTTATACAAATGAAAATTAATTTATTATTTGTTACCTGTTATTTTTGTCTAATTTACTCCCATAACCAAAAACTGTATAATAAACCCATGAAACCCAAAAACGTCCTCCCCATAGAACGCCACGGCTACGACTTCATCCCCCCCCAATATCTGCCGCCGGGCGCGGATGAGTACTGGCAACGGAACGCGCAGCAGACAGAATTGTTTTCTAAAAATAAGGATAGCTGGCGGCGGCTGAGACCCGAAGAAATTGAAATATTGGTTCAAAATAAAAATTACTGCGCCAAGTGGGAAGATTTCCTTGTAACCGATCCATTTGATCCTTCGCTAATCCGCGATTCAAATTTTTACGGTCTTGTGCGCATAGGCTCCTTGCAAAATGTTCTGCTCAAACATCATGACTTTTGTATTCCCGCCGGGATTCGTAACAGCACAATTGTTTCCTGCGACATCGGCGATGACACCGCAATTCAGAATTGCGCGTTTGTTTCCAATTACATTATCGGGAACAACTGTATCCTCTCCGAAATCAATGAATTGCAAACTACCAATCACGCGAAATTCGGCAACGGCGCGGTAAAAGACGGCGAAGGTGAAGAAGTGCGCGTATGGATCGACGTGATGAACGAATCCGGCGGGCGTTCAATTTTGCCGTTTGATAAAATGATCGCCGCGGACGCGTATATTTGGGCAGCGTACCGTGATGATACCGCGTTAAACGCACAACTGACGGAGATTACGCAAAAACAGTACGGAAGTTTACGGGGCAGTTATGGGGTTATCGGGTCAAACGCGGTGATTAAAAGCTGTTCGATTATCAAGGATACGGCGGTGGGGGAGTGCGCTTACATTAAGGGAGCGAACAAACTTAAAAATATTACAATACAGTCGTCCGCCGAAGAGCCGACGCAGATAGGCGAGGGTGTGGAAATGGTGAACGGCATTGTGGGTTACGCCTGTAACGCTTTTTACGGTTCCAAGGCGGTGCGTTTTGTCATGGGCAGGAACAGTAATTTAAAGTACGGGGCGCGGTTAATTCACTCTGTGTTAGGTGACAATTCCACGGTGTCATGCTGTGAGATACTCAATAATTTGATCTTCCCCGTGCATGAACAGCATCACAACAATTCGTTCTTAATTGCCAGTCTTATTGAGGGGATGTCAAACTTGGCGGCGGCGGCTACACTTGGCAGTAACCACAACAGCAGGGCAAATGACGGTGAAATACGCGCTAAACGCGGTTTTTGGCCCGGGCTGGCTGTCAGCTTGAAGCACTCAAGCGTATTCGCTTCTTTTGTGATCATCGCCAAGGGGGATTATCCGTCGGAGTTAAATATTCCGCTGCCATTCTCGCTTGTAAACAACAATGTACATAAAGACCATCTTGAAGTAATGCCAGCGTATTTCTGGATGCATAACCTGTACGCGCTTGAACGCAATTCGTGGAAAACCAGAAACCGCGACAAACGGAAAGTAAAAATCCAGAGGATAGAATCGGACTATCTTGCGCCTGATACCGCGGAGGAAATAATTGCCGCTTTAGCCCTCCTTGAAAAATGGCTGTTGGAAAATGAAATCTTCCCGATGAGTATTACGGAAATGAGCGGCAAAATATTGCAGGGCGAGGCTGTGCGAAAAATAAATTGTAATCACTTTGAAAACAGCAAACGGGGACAAGTCGTAATAAAACCGTTTGAAGCGGTTCTCGCTTACCGCCAGATGCTGTATTATTACGCCGTTAAAACCATTGTTGAATATTTTGATTCAAGACCGGAATTGGATTACAACGGCCTGTGCGACGCGTTAGGTGAAAAAGAGCGCGTAAAAGACTGGGTAAACGCGGGCGGTCAGATTGTTCCCGCTTTCCGCGTTGATAAACTGCGGAAGGAAATAGGCGAGGGCAGGTATAAAGACTGGGACGAGATTCACCATGTATACGATCTTTGGTACGAAGAGTATCCGCTTGATAAAAGCCGTCATGCCTGGGCTGTTCTTGCGTTCCTTCGCGGGACGGATGAAACGCCGGATACTGAAACTTTTAACAAGGAATTAACAATAGTTCTTGATATTCATCACTGGATAGAAGAACAGATCTATGAGAGCAGGGCAAAGGATTACCGTAACCAGTTTAAAAAAGCCACGTTCCGCAATCAGGCGGAGATGGAACAGGTGCTTGGAAAACCGGAGGACAATTCTTTTATCCGCCTGGTTAAAAAAGAAGCATTCAATTTTAGAGAGATGATCGACAGAGTAAGCGCCAGGTTGTAACTGCTCCCTTCGACAAGCTCAGGGAGTGGCAGCAATATCAGCCTAATCCGGCTTTTCTGCGGGTGTAAACGTCGTAGAAGACCGCAAAGAGGAGTATTAACGCTCTTACCACATATTGGTAATGAGTGCCCAGATTCATCAACACCATGCCGTTGTTAATCGAACTCATTACAAAACCGCCGACAATAACGCCGATTACGGAACCAATGCCGCCGCCCGCGGAGACGCCGCCGATGTAACACGCCGCAATGGCGTCTAATTCAAAGAGGTTTCCCGCCTGCGGCAGGGCGCTGTTCATGTAACCTGTACTCACAACGGCTGCAAGACCCGTCATTATGCCCATGAAAACAAATACAATAAAAGTTACCAGTTCTGAATTGATACCCGAAAGTTTTGCGGAACGCGGGTTGCCGCCGACCGCGTAGATATAGCGGCCTAAAACGGTGTTGTTTAAAATAAAATGGAATACGAATATGGTAATGCCTAAAATTAAGGCGACAATGGGAAGACCGCGGTAGCGGGCAAAACGATCCGCAAGCCCCAAAGTTAATACGCTGATTAAAACAAGCTTGGTTATGAACAGCGGCAATCTGGGAACTTCAAATTCATTTTTAATTCTTTTATTTCGGGAAAGAAATTCGGAAATAAAGAAAATTACAAGCAAAACCACCGCGATTATTATCGCTGTGGGATAATAGGGGCCTATCATTTGAATTTTCATTACTTCATCCAGGGTTCCGGTTGCAAGAAGGGAGTAACCTGTGTCTTTAAGACTGATAGGGTTAACTTTTGTAACAAGATAGGTAAGACCGCGAAAAAGCTGCATTCCGGAAAGCGTTACTATAAACGCGGGCATTCTTCCGTAAGCTACCCATGCTCCCTGATACGCGCCGACGGCGCCGCCCATTAAAAGAGCCGCCATTAATGTAACAAACGTTCCCGCGCCAGTATTGTAAACCATTGCGCTTAACGCGCCGACAAAAGCGCAGACGGAACCGACGGAAAGATCAATGCCCTGCACAATAATGACTATTACCATACCGACTGCCAGAATAAGCACGTAACTGTACTGGAAGAAAATATTGGTAAAATTACGCGGACTCCAGTTGTTTCCGTTTGTCAGCGGGGCAAAAATTATCATAATAAGCGCAAGCATGATGAACATGGAATAATTTCTGATGTTGTTTTTTATCAGCGTTTTAATATGTGGAGGAAGGATTAATGAAAGAGAATATATTGATAAAGCAACCAATGAAACAGCCAGGCCAATAAAAATGATATAACCGCCAATCTGTAAACGAAAATTCTGACTGATTAATAACCAAAAAACATCATAAGATATAAAATTTTTTACTGCATTCATTGTCATTATAGCAAAAAAAACACAGCATAATAAAGGAATTATTAAAGAAATCCAATCAAAAACAAGATGTATTTCCCTCTTCATAACAAGCGGAATAAGCAATAAACCGCCTAATAAAGTGGTTATAAAAAAAACAAATATCGTTATGCCGACAATATTTATTTTTCCGGATTTTAATATAATATTCAAAAAGCCAAAACCTGTTGTATTTAAAAATATAGGCAAAAAGAAACCTATAATAACAAGCAAAAGGGAAATCCTGCTGGCTATTCGCAAAGTAGGTTTTTCGGTTGAAGCGGTTATCGGTTCATTCATCGTATTTTCTCCTCAATCAATTCATCCGACCAGCGCCAGATGCATTATTTTTTCCTGGGTTGCCTCTTCTTTATTAAGCACCCCTTTTATTTTTCCTTCATTCATTACATAGATACGGTCGGCCATACCTAGCGCTTCGGGAAGCTCCGAGCTGACCATAATTACGCTCTTGCCGGCGGCTATTATATTGTTTAAAATTCCGTAAATTTCCGTTTTAGCGCCGACATCAATACCCCTTGTCGGTTCGTCAACTATAAAAATATCGGGGTTTGCAAACAATGTTTTGCTTACTACAACTTTTTGCTGGTTGCCGCCGGAAAGGTTTCGCACAATCTGGTTTATCGACGGAGTTCTTATATTCAACTCCTTACAGTAATGCTCGGCTTCATAAATTTCTTTATGATTATTGATAATCCCGAATTTTGATATTTTATTTAAACTGGCGTGAGTGATATTTGTTTTTACATCTTGAATTAATACAAGCCCCAAATCTTTTCTGTCTTCGGAAATATAGCCTAACCCCGAATTAATTGCGGCGCGCGGATTTTTAAATTTATACTTTTTTCCGTTAATTATTAACTCGCCTTCACTGCGGTAACCATAGGAATTTCCAAAAATGCTCATCATTAGTTCCGTGCGCCCCGCTCCCATCGGGCCGCAGAACGCCAAGATTTCGCCTTTGCGAAGGTAAAAGGAAACGTTATTAACTACTTTTATTTCGTGGTAATCGGGATGATAAACCGTCCAGTTTTTAACTTCCATTATAGTTCCGCCCGGAGATGATTTTCTTTCCGGGAAGCGGTGAGTAAGATCGCGGCCTACCATGTCTTTGATAATCATCTCTTCCGTAAGGTTGTCGCCCTTAACATCGTATGTGTTGATGGAATGGCCGTCGCGTAAAATTGTTACCCTGTCGGCTACTTTTAAAACTTCATTTAATTTATGGGAAATTATCACCGAGGTAATACCCTGGCGTTTAAATTCAATTATAAGATTAAGGAGCTTTTCGCTCTCGTCGTCGTTAAGCGACGATGTCGGCTCGTCTAAAATGAGCAGTTCTGTTTTTTTGGAAAGGGCGCGGGCAATTTCAACTAACTGTTGTTTTCCTACGCCGAGTTTGCTTACTATTGTTTCCGGCGGCTCGTTCAGGCCGACTGTTTTTAAAAATTCTTTTGATTCTTTTATATATTTGTTCCAGTTAATTATGCCAAATGTCGTCTCCATGTGGCCAAGGAACATATTTTCATAAATTGAAAGATAGGGGCTAAGCGCCAATTCCTGATGAATAATTGAAAGCCCTTCGTTTTCGCTGTCTTTGACGGTGTTATAATTTGTCTCTCGTCCTTTGAAAAGGACTTTGCCTTCATAACTGTTTCTTGGATATACGCCGGAGATGCAGCTCATAAGCGTGGACTTGCCCGCGCCGTTTTCTCCGCATAAAGAATGAATCTCGCCTTTTTTTACTTTTAAACTTACATTTTCAAGCGCTATGACTCCGGGGAATTCTTTGGTTAAATTTTCTATTTCAAGTATATATTCGCTCATAGATCCTTCGTAATAAAGGGCGGATTACAGATAAAAAAATACCCGACCGCCTCATTATGAAGTGGTCGGGTAATTACATAAGATTAGTTCATTAATAAAACGGCTTGGGGTCTATCGTAGAATTCAGCGTCAATCGGAACATTCAGGTTATCTTTGGTGACAAGGATTGGATCCAGAAGATAGGCTTTTACCACCTTCTTGCCGGTATCGCCGATCTTCGCGAGATCGCCTGACGCAAGAATTGCGCCCGGAATACTAACGGGTTGTCCCTTGAGAACCTGATCAGCCAGAAGAATGGCGGCTTCGGCCAGTTTCGCGGTGTCCTTAAATACGGTGCTGTACTGTTCGCCATTCTTTATGGACATAGCGGAATCAAATTCGGCATCCTGACCGGAAATTACCGGCAGTTTGCTCTTGTATTTGGCATCCTGTTTGCAGGCTTCAAGGATGGCGCGGGCAAGCGTGTCATTAGGCGCTAAAACCGCGTCCAGGGTAACGCTCTTGGCATCGTTGCTTAAGAGGTTTTCCATGCGGGTTTTGGCGATAGGAGCCTGCCAGTTTTCGGTGGCGATTTTCTGGAAATTGTCCCTGTCGGCGGATGTTTTCGGATACGGACCGATAACTTTGAGTACTCCCTTGTCAATGAAGGGATTAAGAATGCTCATTGCGCCGTCAAAGAAGAAGAACGCGTTTCCGTCTGTCGGGGATCCGGCAAACAGTGTGATCAATTTGGGAGCTGACGCGGTTGCGCTGTTCAGACTGAGTCCGTCTACGATACTCTGAGCCTGAAGAACGCCGACTTTGAAGTTGTTGAATGTGATGTAATAATCATAATCCGCTGAATTGGGGATTATGCGGTCATAAGCGACAACTACGACCTTATCCTTGCCGGCTTCGGCAATTACCGAGCTTACGCCGTCATTGATACAGCCGACAATCAACGCTTTTGCGCCCTGGGTCAGGAAGCTCTGAATCTGCTGATTCTGAGTGGGTTGATTCGCGTCGCCGTACTGAACTTCGGCGCGATAGCCGCGTGATTCAGCTTCGGATTGAAGAGAATTACCGTCTTTTACCCAGCGAAGAACGTGGGTTTCCGGCATAGCGATACCAATTAAGGTTTCTTTACTTTTGGCTTTGCAACTGATTACCATTGAGGCAGCCAATGCCAAGACTAAAAGTACTGCTAAAATTTTTTTCATGTTATTTCCTCCAAGAAATGAATATTAATTTGTTCTTATTATAGCAATTGTTTTCGCTTTTAGCAAGTATTTTACATGTCTTTTCATATTGTTAAATAATCAATATAATACCATTATGCCAAAAATTGAAGTAAACGAAGAAGTATTCTACACTCTTGCCGGATGTCCCGGCGGAAAGAGCTGTTGGAACAGCAGGGATGAATTTGAAGAAGCCCTTGTCTGCGCCAAAGCCGAATTGGACGAAGATAGCGATAAAAGCCTCCCTATCGGCGAGCGCACGCTGAAAATCGAGCTTAACGACACAAATCGGCCTGATCTTTGGGGAACTGCGGGGTGCGCCCGCCAGCTTAAAACATATTGCGACGGTAAAATACCCGATTATGGCTTTTTTTCAAGCCCCGGTAATGTTAGAAAAACCGCCCGTAAAGTGAAAGTTCTGGCGAGCGTTAAACAGGTACGCCCGTATCTTTCCGGTTTTGTCGCAAAAGGCAAGGCCATCACCGATCCGATGTTGCGCGATATGATTCAGACGCAGGAAAAACTTGCGTGGAATTTCGGGCGGAAACGGCGCTGTATTTCGATGGGTCTTTACAGGATTTCGCTGATAAAATGGCCTATTATTTACAAGGGCGTGGACCCCGATTCCGTTTCCTTTGTACCTCTCCAGTGGGACGTTCCGCTTACCTTGCGCGAAATTCTCAAACAGCACCCCAAAGGCAAAGAATACGCCTTTATTCAGGAACATGAGCCGATCCACCCTCTTTTAACTGACGTGGAAGGTTTTGTTCTCTCATATCCGCCAATCATCAATTCAAACGACCTTGGCGCGGTGCAGGTTGGCGACAGCGAAGTTTTTGTCGAGCTTACCGGAACTGACATTGCGACCCTCAACCTTGCCGCCTCAATTGTCGCATGCGATCTTGCAGATAACGGTTTTACCATCGAGCCTGTGGAAATTGAGTACGAGTTTGAAACGCCCTACGGAAAAAGCATGGTAACGCCGTATTATTTCCAGGAGCCGATCTTCTGCTCTCTTTCAAGGATTGAAAAATTCCTCGGCGAGAAATTAAGCGCGGATGAATGTGTCAGCGCTCTTGCGCGTATGGGCGTAAAAGCTGAAAAAGCCAGCGATTGCGAGTGCGGACAAAAAACGGAAAAAATTGAAGGCGTGCGCGCGTGGCCGCCTGAGTACCGGAATGATTTTCTACACGCCGCCGACGTAATGGAAGATGTGATGATAGGCCGCTCCCTTAAATCGTTTAAACCGGAGCGTCCGGCGGATTCCACTATCGGGCGGCTGCTGCCTATTACCCTTTTCAGCAGACAGGTGAAGGAACTCCTGATCGGCTTAGGCTATCAGGAAATGATCTACAACTACCTCGGCTCCCGAAAAGACCTTGTAGAAAAAATGCGCGGCGAGGGCGGCAGAATAATACGCATTTTTAACCCGATGACGGAAAATTATGAATATGTCCGCGACTCGGTGTTGGCGTCGCTCATGGAAAGCGAATCAATTTCGGGACGCTCTGTCTATCCGCATAAAATCTTTGAAGTAGGAAAAATCGCGTTCCTGGATGACTCTGAAACCTACCGTAGCAAAACCCGCCAATTCGCCGGATTTCTCCACTGCGGGTCGGACGCGAACTTTAACACAGCCGCCGCCGAATTGCAGACGCTCTTTTATTACCTTTCACGCGAATACGAAGTGGAAGAATCCTCTGATCCCCGGTTTATTTCCGGGCGGGCGGCTGCAATTATTTACCGCGGAAAGCCAATCGGCGTCTTCGGCGAACTTCATCCGGAAGTGCTGGAAAACTGGGGCGTTACCGTCCCATGCACCGCCGGGGAAATTGATTTAGACGCGCTTCTGGACTAGAATTTACTCGTTTGCCTCTACCCAATCTAATCCGAAGTTATCATTGCCGGCAGGGGGATTCATAATGTTATTTATTTCGTCAAAAAACACGGAATCAGGATAATCCTCTATTGCCGATCTAAGTAACGCTTCTCTGGCGACTGTCTGGTTTGCGTTTGTCAGTGTCTGGGCGGTTTGTAATAAAATGGAAGATTGAATATTGGAATTATTTCTGGAAAGCGTATTAAGACGCATATACCGGCCTTCCGGAATTATATTGTTACTTTCGCAGTCAACGCCTTTAACTTCTACAAAACCGGCGTTTTCAGTTTCGGGAAAATAAACCAGCACTGTTTTTCGGGCTACGATTGTGTTTGTTACGTCAACAGTTTTTGGCGATTTAAATAAATTGGCTTTTTCGTCAATTACTACGACAAGGACGCCGCCAACGGCGATCTGGGAAACAAGGGCGAAACCTTCGTTTTTGTCATCGCGGCGAACTTCAATGAAATCGTATTCCCTGTTATTATAGGTCATCCGGCGGGTTTTTCCGGTTGTTACATTCTCTCCAAGGCTTATGCTTGCAATCCATTTTGTTTTTGTCGATGAGTCTCCTTTGTCTTCGCCGTCTATCGCGTACATACCCGTATTTACCCTTAAAGCGTATCCTGTTTTTTTAACGCTTGATTCCGTTGTCATTGTTACGGATTGGATCTCTTCAGTAGCCCTCATTTGGGGAGCGGCGGCCCCTTCCGTTTTTTTACACGAGAAGAACAGCATAATGACGGCTGTAAGCGCCAGAAGTACGATTTGCTTTTTCATAAAATCCTCCAATCTTGGAAACTTGGTTTTTGTTACATACACTACTTAGAATACTATAGATTTTAAAAATTGACAATAACTAATATTCTTGCGCGGATTTTTTAATAAACCTCAAAATCGAAGATTTTAATTGTTGATGCTCCATAGCCGCCCGCGCCATTATTCATGTTTCTTTCAATTGCAAAATCTTTCAAGTTATTTTTATTAAATTTGACTTTCATATTATTCCAATCAGGCTGACGCAATCCGTTGAAAGAAATATCAATATTTCTGACTTCTCCTTTTTTAGTTGGTATTGACCCTATATGATAAGCAGAATTTTTAACATCACTTGTAATAAAATTGACATTCCAGTTTTTTCCGTCACCCAATACCTTAAAACGCACCCCATTGGCATTTCTAAGTTTTTGGAGGACATTTTCATTAGTCGTTGAAGCGCCTGCCCAGTAGTTGTCCCATGATTTTCCCCCTCCTTTCTCCGCTATATTAATATTTATAGTTAAAACTTCCCTTTCAATGCCGTTAATTATTTCTCTGGCAATACGGATATTTGACTTTGAACGATCATCATTATATGCTTTCCATCCTGCGGTTTGCGAGATAAATACATCAGAATTTGATATAGAACTTTCCGGTGTTGTCGTATTTGACGCGGGGTGAGTTACAGGTTCGGGAATGACTTCATGAATAACTTCAGGGATAACTTCAGGATTTGATTTAGGACTGGCTGTTGTTGTCGTATTTGACGCGGAGGGAGCCGTGGGTTTAGCGGGTTCAGGAGCGGCTGCCAATATTGGTTCCGGTTCAGGCTGTTCCTGCAATGCCGGAGGGGTATCTGTAGTCTGAACAACAGCCGCAGGCTTGTCGAGCTTTTCTATGCGGAAGGACGATACTTGAGAGAAAGCGGCAGCGCCTTCATAAAGGGAAGAAAAAACGGGTTTTACATGCCAGTACCAGTTTCCCGCTTCCATATTCATTTCGACATAAGAAGAGACGACGGTCTGCCTTGTTATCAGCGGATTAATTATATCCGGCGTTAGTCCGGCTTCAAGAACATAATAAGAAGCTTCTTCAATAGGCTGCCATTCAAAACGGACTGGCAGATTTTCCTTGTAGCTGAACTGGCTGTCCTGAATGGGGCTTACCGACGCGGACAATACCGTGTCTACAATGGTAAATTGTCCGGAACTCAGGACGGTATCCTGATATGACAGCCGCCAATACCAAGTTCCCGCGCCAAGGGCAATACTGGAATAATCAATACCTTCGGCTGTCCGTACAATGCGCGTGAAATTAGGGCCTGAGGCAATTTCCAAACGCAAAGGTTTTTGCGGATCGATATTTATTACATTCCACGCGAAGCGGACATTTACCGGTTCAACGCTGTTTTTTATAAAACGCGCGTTTGGACGGGGCAGGCTAACAACCGCCGCCGGTGCCGCCTGCTCAACGCCCTCGGTATCTAAAATCAACGCTTCACCGGCGCCCATAGAACGGCTCTGCCCGTCTTCATCTGTAATGATTACGCTTCCTTCGTTCACCTGCAGAGTTATGCCGCTTTCTTTGGCTGACGCGCTCAATATCGCTCCGGCTGTCGGCGCGATTATGCGGCCCATAACATTAAGCGCTACGCCAGAGGCGCCGCCGCTGTCAACGTCGCCGGAACCGGTGATGCTCAAACTTCCTGAACTAAGGTCGATTATAATGCGTCCTTCGCCGTCTGAGGAAGCGCGTATGCGTATCAGGGAATTTTCGTTTATGTCAACAACGTCGTCATTTATATTCAGGGTTGCGGAGGAATATTCCGCCACACGGATAAGGTCGCCGAGGTACACGGGCGATTTAACGGTCAGGCGGCTCCACAGAACGCGATCCGAGAAGCGGCGCTGCACATTGTTGTATTTAACGGTTACGGCTCCCATTGGTTTTTTGTTTTGGGACGCGATTGATTGAAACAGATCAAGCCTGAACAGATTCAGGCTGAACGCCGCGCCTGAAATGCAAAAAACAATTACCAACACATCCGCAAGCCATTTACGTTGCTCCTGTTTTTGCGGCAGACTGGCATTTGAATTATTTTTCTCTGTCGAGGCTGTTTCCGCCGAGCTCATTTCGTTTCACCGCCTATTTTGTACTTCTTTTCTTCTGCGTCAAGATTTACATTGGCCAGCTCAGGAGCCTCAACGCCCAATAATTTACGGACTTCCGCAAGGGTGCGCGGACCTCCTTTTACTTCAATAAAATTAACGACGGCAAACAAACGCACAGGCTTTGCTTTCCCTTTTACCGTAACCGGCGGCATTTCTTCCGTGATAAGATTGTCTCCTATTAGTTTCCATGTATCCTCGGTAATAAGAATATCAGTAGCAAGCGGCTTGGTCAGCGCTTCAACGCGGGAAGCGAGATTTACCGGGTCGCCGATTACCGTATACTCCATGCGAAGTTCGCTTCCAATCTGCCCCGCGGTAACAATCCCAGTATTAATTCCACAGCCGATTCTGATGGGCGGGTTGCCGGGATCATTTGCTTCGCGATTCTTGTTTAACGCTATCAGCGCGTGGCGCATCATAATAGCCGCCTTTACGCAGTTAAACGCGTCTTTCCTGGGGCTGCCCGCAGTGTAAGCCGTGCCCCAATGCGCCATTACCGCGTCCCCGATGAATTTGTCTACCGCGCCGCCTGTTTTTTCCACGCACTCAACCATGCTTGTAAGGTAGTTGTTAAGCCAGAAGACGATTTTGTCGGAGGCTTTGTCGCCAAAGGCTTTTGTAAAATTTTCAGACAGCGCGGTAAAGCCGCGTATATCGGAAAAAAAGATCGTGGCGTGCTTGGGGAGTCCTCCCGGTTTTATCTCGCCGCGCATCGCTCTTACCGCGATTTCACGGTTGGTAAACCTGCCGAATATTTGCAGTGCGCCGGACATTTTCCGGAAACTTGAGCCTAACAATCCTATTTCATCGCGGCCTTTAATCTTAAACTGTTGCTCGAATTGTCCGCCTTCGATGCTTCTCGCCGCGGTAGACAGTGTTTTGAGCGGCGTTGAAATTGTTTTTGAAAAAAACCAGATGAACATTACAGAGATAAACAAAACCGCGGCTGTCAGGTAGATGTTGCGCCGCGTTGTGGCGGTTATACCCTCGAAAACTTTATCGTGCTCTATGCCTGTGATTACGATACAGCCGCCATAGGCAAGTTTGGTAAACGCCATATAATACTGCGTCTCTTTCTGCGCCGCTTCTTTTGCCGGCGTTTCTGAAGATGGCGGCTCAAAATTAAAATCGGCGTTTATAATCTGCTGTTTATTGCGGTCGGGAGCTTCCTGTATCCGCCGGATAAAATCAAAATCCGCCACATTTACGCCATTCATCAAAAGCGCGGAGTCGGAATGTATTAATAAATCGCATTTGTCATTTATCAGAAAGGACTGGTTTGTTCCGGAACCAAAATTGTCAACCAGTTTTTCCGAAGCGATTAAGACGCAGCCCGCTCCGTTTTGCCCATCCGCCACTTTATACGGAAAAAACAGGGCAAGAACCGGTCTTGTAAAAACGGGAGAGGCGTTTAACAGCGCCGTCTCCCCCTGCGCGGCGCGTGACAGGGAGTCTTCGTTATCATTAAAGTAAATCTCCGCAAGGGATTGGTCTATGTCGCGGGAAAGAAAATAATCTTTGTTGATCAAAACATTGCGCGTATCTTTAAGCGTATAGGTAAACGCTGCGGCGCGTGGGTTTTGGGCAAAGAAAAAATCCCCCCCGGCTTGGAAAGCCGTCGCCTGCTGCGCCGCCTGCTGAGAGCTAAGGGTGTTTATCATGTACATAAGCTGGGCGGAAGCGGCGCGCATATTTGTCAGTATTTCTTCAGCTTCTTCGGCGGCTCTTCTGTTCGCCTCAAAGTTGTTTTCTTCCGCCGCGATTTTTAAATCCTCGCGCACCATCCATGAAACAAGGGCGGTAATTGAACCCAGAGAAAGAACAACTATAATGGAGATAATAGTTATCAGTTTGGTTCCGATTGAGAATAGCACTTTGTCATTCTGATTTTCTTTCATTTATAAAAGCCCTCGCATATTAATTATTATTTTATCTCAAAAATGGAAAAAAACAATATGCGCCTTAATAATTGGACTGTACTTGACAATTAATAAATTACGAATTATCATAAAATTATGGGTGGAAATGCAAATGCAGGGGACATGGATCCCGAACTAGCAGCTTTACTTGGAACTGCAGGCGGCGGCAGTGGGGGCGGCGGTAACGCTCCTATTCCGGATTTCAGCGATATTTTTGGCGGAAAAAACAAGGATGATTTCGCGGACATATCAGCCACATCAGGGGGTGAGGTTGATTTAGCCGCTTCTGAATATCCGCAGGTTAAAAAACGCCTGGAAGAAAAGGGACATAATTTTTTTAATGATCCCAATTATTATAAAGCAGCCCTTACCAACGAAGGCGACATTGCCCAAAGAGTGCACAATATTTTACAGAAATATTTAACCGCTAAAGACCCAAAGGATCGCGGCGTATTCAGACAGCAATTTATTTCGCCTTATTGGGAATTTCTTGGCGGCATCGCCCGAAGAGCGGCCAGCAGACTTCCGCCGCCGAAAAAATACCTGCTTCGTTTTGGGATATTGCATCCCACTTTTCTTAATCCTGAGACAAGGGATTTTTTCAGCAAGATAGTGGATGACAATGTGCTGGATCAGCCGGTTCTTTATACGGACGAATGGCTCAACGCGATTGGAGTTGGGAAAATGCGCCCGTCCAGCACGGATGAAGTTAAAATTGCCAAGGGAAACAACCAATCTAAAGTACAGGCATTACTGGAAAAAGCGCAGGGAAAACTGGACGGCTCAAGAGTCCTTTTAAAAACAAGAGAAAAAGAACGCGATGAAATAGAAAAAATAATACGCGACAGAATGACCAATATTTTTGAACGTATTCCTTTACATGAGATGACCGATGTAAGCGATTGTATGTCAGAATCTCAAAAAGCGGCAATTAATGAAATTCAAAATCTGCTTAAGCAATTGTTAAAAAATGATCATGAACTGGAATTGAGCATTAAGGATTTTGTCAGCGCTCAGGCTGACGTGGATCATTTAGGCGATAAACTTGAGGCCGAGGGCGGCAGTGGCGCTGTTACCGTAGACACTGGCGCGGTAGACGCGGAATTTGACACTATCCGCCAAATGGCAAAGATGACGGTAGGACGGCAGGGAAACCACTTCCCGCTTCTTACCTCGGAATATTTTCACTGCGGTCCTAACGATGTTGCCACGCGGGAAAATGTCATCACTATGCTTGCAAGGATCGAAAGTATTGACGCCGAAGCTTATTGCCGTATTTATAAAAACAAATTAAACCGCATTGCTCCGTATGTGCTTTTAATACCCACTTACGGCGATATGGGTTTTTGCTGGGAACCGTTTGACCGTTATAACCGCGCGACAAGCCGCGGACGTATTATCGTTCCAATGTACCCAAAAAATCTGTATTTGGCGGTCCTTACCGCCGTCGCCGATTTGCGCTGGCAGGTGGCAAAAGAGAAAGCTTCTTTTTACTGGATGGAAGAAGGACTTACAGGCCATTACTATCAGTGGTTTCAGGCGCAAAAATTAAAAGGCGATATTAAAGAGTTCTTTATCCGCGATTACATTATGTGGATGACCAAAGAAGCGGAAGGCATTCAAAAACTTGATAAAGACGTGCGCGGCACCTTCTGGCGTTATATGCCATTTACAAAGGCAGTCAAAGAAAAACTTAAAACCCGCAGCTTTGTGTATCAGGAATTATACCAGCGCGACCAGAACCGCCTGATGTCTGATGGGTATTGATACTGTTTCTATAAAATCTGTTTCAAAATTTTAAAAACTTCTTCTTCCGAGACCGTCCAGGGGGAATTGGCGGTTATTTCCAGTTTGCGGGCTGCGTCGGCGGGGGCTGCCATACGGTCTAAGGGAATGTGTTGTTCTTTTAAATCAAGCGGCACATTGAGCGCTGTCATGGAATTGCGTATGGCTTCTACAGCGGTATTCGCGGCTTCCGCGGCGGAAGCGGCTTTTGCCGCTCCAAGCAAAGAGGCTACCCGCGCCATTTTTTCGGGGCGCGCGCTGACAAGCCGTTCCGCTATGACGGGAAAAAGCGCCGCTGAACATTGGGGTTTTGGAATACCGCAGCGCGCGTTAATTGCCGCCGAGAGCGCGGCGCCTATACCGGGAGAACTTACGGAAGAGCCGATGGACAGGAGCATACCGGCCTGCGCGAAGGTTTCCGCGTTTATGGCGCCCGAACTTTTTTTTAACAATTTTGCGTAAAAAGTAAACGATTTTTCCAGCAGGGTATCGGAGAGAAAATTGGCTTTTGCCGAGCAATACGCTTCTACCGCCGAAAAGAAACCGTCAAAAATATAGACGGGCGCATTATTATCTGAAAGTATAGTTATTAAATTACTGTCTATGATAATTGACGCGTAAAGATTATGCGGAGATGAAATTGATTTAATTAATTTATTGCGCGGATCTATGGCAAGAAAAAAATCCGACGCGGTAAAAGCGTCCGTTCCCTCTGTGGGGATTGCAAGCATGGGGAAAAATTTGCCCTGACAGTCTCTGCCGTCAAGCAGTTCAAACGACGTGATTTTCATGGGAGCCATTATTGCCGCCATACGGGAAATAATCTGCGTTTTAAAGCCGCCAAAACTGATGATCGCGTCACAATGCGCCGCGCTTAACAGCGAGACGATGTTATCCGCCATTTCCGCGGAAGAATCTTCTTCTATTCCGTCAAAAACAATCGCTTCAAGACCGGAATCTTTTAAAATTTCTTTTAAACGGTTTACAACCTGCGCGTTTAATTTGTGATCGGCGGCTATCATCATGCGCGTACCGTAACGGCTTGCGATTGTTCCCGCCATGCTAATTGTGTCCGCTCCGATTAGTACTTCTGGATTAAGTTTAAATGAAATATCCATGTCCGGCTCCAAAAAAAAAGCGTTTGATCATCGGGAACTCCCGGCGATCAAACGCATGAAATACTTATTAAATTCCTACGCAAACCATGCGTTCAGAATATTATCCGCCGTAGATTTGATGACCTTATCATTTAGATATGACGGATCATTAATTTTCTGCCTGAGTTCAGCAATCCGGACTTCATCCATTTCCGGGGCGGCTTTAATAAGTTCCACGACCTGGTACATTTCCGCCTTCTTCATCGCATCAGAAGAAAGATTAATTGTATCAGCCCTGTCGTTCCCCCCCACTTGTTCACTCCTGCCCGGTTTTTTTCCGGGTGGAATGGGATCTACATGACCTATCCTGTTTACTGTCATACTCTTACCCTACCTATACCCTATTATCGGCAACTATATAATATAAGTTTACCAGCTATTTTAAATAATTACCAGATATAAATACCGAAAATTCACCAATTTGTCCATCGGAATCCCCCCCGCTTTTTTGGCTTAATTTTTCCAGTATTTCCGCCGCTTTTCCACGAAGATACTCCTCGTGAATCTTCGTCATTTCCCGCCCAACGCAAATATACCGCTCTTTGTCAATTTCGGCAATGTCCGCCAATAGCTTTAGTACCCTGAACGGCGATTCATAAATGACGCAGGCGGCTTCCATTGTCATTAATTCCCGCAATCGGCTCCTCCTTCGCCCCGGTTTTGGGGACAAAAACCCCTCAAAAACGACGGTTTTGTCCCTGCCGCCCGCGACGCTTAACAAAGCGGCGAAGGCTGACGGTCCCGGAATGGGAATTACGTCGTGTCCCGCCTGCGCAGCCGCCCTTGCCAGTACCGCGCCGGGATCGCTCAGGGCGGGAGTGCCTGCGTCGCTTGCGTAAGCCACCGTTTGCCCCTGGTTTAGGGCGGAAATCACTTTTTCCGCCGCAAATTCCTCATTTTGCGACCGGCAGGAGAGCATTTTTACGCGAATTCCCAGGTGGGTAAGCAATTTTAAGGTGCGGCGGGTATCTTCACATGCCACAAGATCGGCGTTTTTTAGAGTTTCCACCGCACGAAAACTGATGTCGCCCAAATTCCCTATGGGAGTGCCAATAATGTAGAGGGTTGCCATATTTAAAGCTTAAATTTTCTAATAAAAGTCATTCTGGTAAATCCGGAATCGCCGATACCTATAACAAATGTAGGTTCATAATATATCAAAAGTAACGTATCCTTATTTTTATTTATCATAAATTTTCCTCTTGAATCTGACGCAAAATATTCAGCCGCCAATTCCGTATTTTCAATTAAAATTGAATAATTATAAAATGAAATGGAATCGTCATCCAATTCGTCTTGAAACATTTCCCATAAAATTTCTTTTGTAAATCCCGCTTCTTTTACTCCTTTAATGTTTACTAAATCTGTCAGGAAATCCGTAAAATCAATTCTTATAACGCTTGAAACAAAATCATCTTTCTTTCTATAGCTGAATATTATGTCAATATTTAAATTAGTTTCAAATATCATATTATTAAAATTACTTTTTACATAGGATACCGCGTTTCCCTCCCATACGCCTTCAAGGGGATCATAAGTATCTATTTCTACCCAATTTTCTTCCGTTTGTGAAAATAAATTGCTATTTATACAAAAAAGAAAAACAAGAAATATTGCATGCTTCACAATTTCTTTCATGTACTAATATCATTGCACCTTGAAGCGTGAAACTTCCTTTATCAGAGTATCAATGGCAGTCCGGTTCTTTTGGGTCATATCGTTGATATTGTGTACTGCTACGTTTATCTGATCTGCTCCACTTGCCATCTCATTCATGCCGCCGGTTATTTCCTGCGTTACCCTTTCAAGGTTCTGGCTTTCCTTCATTACTTCCTGGCTGCCCACAAGCATTTCTCCGGAACCGGCTTTTACCTGCTGGGTAATTCCATTCAAATTGCTGGTTCCCTGAAGGAGTTGATTGCTTCCTTCAGCTTGCTCCTTCATCGCCTGATTGATTACCTCCTCCTGTTCCGCTACCGTCTTTATGCCTGAATCAATCGCCTCGAATCTGGCAAGCACGTTGTCGGTGGAGCTTGTAATTTTAGTGATCGATTCCGCTATTTTTTTCAGTACCGTACCAATTGTTTTGGACTGTTCGCTGGAACTTTCAGCCAGTTTGCGGATTTCATCGGCGACTACGGCAAAGCCTTTGCCCGCTTCCCCTGCGTGCGCCGCCTCAATCGCCGCATTCATCGAAAGCAGGTTGGTCTGACTGGCAATATTTTCCATGACCGAGTTGATTTCCAGTAAGCCTTCGGACTCGCGGGCAATTTCCTGAATATCAGTGGCTACTTCCTGTAACCCGCTGCGGCCTACCTCTGAGGCTTCCTTGAGGGTTTGTACATTTTCCATATTTTTAGCCAAAGTCTGATTTACTGAACCGATGTTATTTACCATTGCCTGAATGAAGGCAGACCGTTTTTGTATGGTGTCAGCCTGATTTTCTACATGGCCGTTGAGTTTGTTGATGTTGGTAATAACCTGTTCCATAGTCGCGTTTGTTTCGGTTACGCTGGCGCTCTGGTTTATTACTCTGCCTTTGACGCTCTGAATATTGGCGGTGATTTGATTTACCGCGGCGGCCGTTTCGGTCATATTGCTGGCAAGGTCATTGCCTATATCATTCAATGAACTTGCCTGCTTTTTAATGAGAAGCACAAGGTCTTTGATTTTTCCAATCGTTTTATTGAAGTACAGGGCAAGGTCGCCTACCTCGTCTTTGGAACTGACGGATATACTCTTTGTAAGGTCGCCTTCCCCTTCGGAAATGTCTTTTAACGTATCAGATACATTGACGATGGGGGCGGTAATGCTGCCCAGTACAAAGTAGACAATCACCACCGCAATTACAATGGCTATTGCCGCCAGAATAATGACAAACCGTTCCATTGCCTTAATATCTTTTAAGATGTAATCTTCCGTTGTACCGATCATTATCGACCATGTTGTCGGAGAAGCGCCGATGGGAATATTGGCAATCGCCATTACCATGTTTGTTTTCAACTCAGGGTCAAACTCTGTCCCCTCCCATTCTTTTGCGTCTTTAAGCGCTGTTTTTACATCGTTTAATTGTTTACCGTATTGTGTTTCCTCGTCAATTTTTTTTCCTACAAACTCCGGCAGGTAATTTGCCAAAATAAATCCGTTGTCGGAATAAATAACCGCGCTGGTAACTTCATCATATTTTTTGATAACCCCTTCCAGTATTGGCTGTATCATGCCAATATCCAACCGGCCTATTATGGCTCCAACTGATTCATTAATACGTTTATTAATAATTGGAACGGTGATTGTGACAGCATGGGTATCTTTTCCCAGATTCTTAAATGGTATGGGATCGCTCATTGAAACTACTTTGCC
>Ga0268262_10002688_pt1 | contig 20197 bp, 13 predicted proteins | sample TergutNc150P3_FD_190354 | JGI IMG/M metagenome (GOLD analysis project Ga0268262, IMG submission 190354) | Nasutitermes corniger P3 segment gut microbial community from laboratory colony in Florida, USA - Nc150 P3 (SPAdes) (version 2) | ecosystem: Host-associated > Arthropoda: Insects >... | reverse complement strand
TCGGGCAAGCCAAGATTTTTTTGGAAAACGGCTTTGACGGATTTATTTCCAAACCTATTGATATACGCCATCTGGATTTAACGCTGAACAAATTTGTCCGCGACAAATACCCCACCGAAGTTGTCGAAGCCGCCAAGAAGATGAAAAAGCCGGGTGATGATACCGACTCCGAACTGCCGGATTTAAGCAAATTAAAGGCGCTGATTGTGGACGATTTTATGCCGAATTCAAGTTTAACGGCGGGTATGCTGGAAGAGTATAAAATACAGTCAGATTGTCTGTTAAGCGGGCAGGAAGCGATAGATAAAATTAAAAGCGGGGAACCGCATTACGATATTATTTTTATGGATATTCTGATGCCGGAAATGGACGGCATAGAAGCAACCAAATTGATACGCTCTCTGGGTACGGAATATGCGAACACTATACCGATTATCGCCCTTACGGCAATGATAACCGACGAGGCAGCCGAGAAGGAAAAAATGCTTTTGGACAATGGTTTTCAAGCAATTTTGTACAAGCCCCTCACCGTTGAAGATGTAGATACCTTTATTAAAGACTGGATTAATGATAGAATAAAAAATTGTATAATAGCGCCTGAAAAAAAGGAGAAAAATATGGAAGTAGACATACCCGGAGTAGATAAGGAAAGAGTTAAGAAAATTTACGGCGACAAAACTAAAGTCTTTTTAAATGTTTTACGTTCGTATCTTTCCGTCGTACCCGACGCTCTTGAAAAGATGAGCAATGTTTCCGTGGAAACATTGTCTAATTATGTTACCAGCGTACACGGCGTAAAAGCCGTCAGTGACAGTATCGGAGCGGAGGATGCGCGAAAAATGGCTCTTGAATTGGAGATGCTTGCCCGGGACGGAAATCTCACCGGGGTATTGGCAAAGAACGACGCGTTGATTCAATATGTGAAAGAGCTTATAGTCAATATTCAAAGTTATCTGGCTAAGACAGACGCATAAAAGAGTAGAATTCTTTTTAAAATTTAGTCTTTTCAGCCCACAGGCCTAGCGCTGGATTGGGGACAAAGAAAATACGCTCTCCGTCTACATCATTCCAGCCGGAAGAGAGTTTGTTAATGTCATACTTTTCTTGCGCTTCTTTTAAATCGCCCCATTGAAAGCCTACTGATTCAATTTCCTGCCTTGTAACCTTGCTTCCCGGACAGTAACGGATTGTAAAGCGGTTCTCGCTTGAACCGTGTATCAAGTGTGCTGCGGCGCTTAAATTCCCGCCAAGTTCAGGGTCGGCGGACGCTTTGGCGATTATCTCTTTTCCGGGTCGGTAGCCGTGCTTGCGGATCAACGCGTCAATACCGGAGTCTTCGCCAAAACGTTCAAGGGCTGGGGCAAGGATTAAGAGTTCGCCGCCGTCGGCAATTACCATGCGTGTGCGGTAAATTGCCTTGTTCCCAAGCCATGTGGTGCGGTATTCTTCGGGTTCAAGGTAGACGACAGCTTTTTTTACCGGCTCATTCATTAAGTTGACGTTAACCTGACGGGATAAAGCGGCTGCCTTTTCAAAACATTCCCTGCCAAAACCGATGTAAAGCCCGCGAACAGCAAGAGAGCCGCGCTCTTTGCCGGGGGCGATTTCGCTGTCTGTCCGCGCAGAGATAACCGTTAATACCCATAAAATCGGCGGCAGTTCATTGCTGAAACGGCGCAGACCTTCGTCAAAAAGAGCGCGGACGGGGGTGTCAACCTTGCCCATTATTTTTTCCATTCCATAGGCGGCTCCGGCAAAATGGCTTTTATCAATCGCTTCTTTGCCGCCTGTGCCTACAAATATATTTTTTCCGTGGTTTGCCATTCCGGCGACTTCATGGGGAACAACCTGCCCGATACTAATCGCAAGTGAAAAGTCACCGTCGTCTTTGGCGCCCTTACGCAGTATTTTATTTACCTGAACAGGCCAGTCGTACTTTACGGCTCCAGCCGATGTTTTTTCAACCCAATCGGCTTCTATGCGTCCAAGTTCTGTAACGTCGTTTCGCCAGTCATGAACCAAGAATTTATCTTTTGGAGTTCTGCCGAACATTCGCGAAATTTCCGTATCGTTCATTGCCATGTGCGTGCCAAGGGCGGGAAGGACCGCGCCAAGTCTGCCTCCAAGAACGTGTGACGCTGTTTCCGTAAATAAACCTGCGCGTGAATGAAAACGCGTTATATCGGGCGGTAGAATTATTACCTTTCTTGAGTCTTTTATATGAGCCATTGCCTGTAAAAGCGCGCTTTTAAAAAGTTCTTCCAGTTCCTGATCGCTTAAATCTTTGTTTTCTCCACCTGCCGACACATAAGTTTTTTCCAACATGGACACACTCCCTGCAAATATGATAACATAAAACATAAAATATGTATGTATAGGAGATTAATATGGCGAATGCGGATATCGGCCTTATCGGCCTTGCGGTAATGGGAGAGAATCTTGTCCTCAATCTTGAGAGCAAAGGTTTTAGCGTGGCGGTTTATAACAGGACGACTTCAAAAGTAGACGAGTTTGTTAAAGGGCGCGGCGCTGGTAAAAAAATAACGGGCTGTTACAGCATGACGGAATTGGCCGGCGCTTTGGCGTCTCCGCGAAAAGCGATGATCATGGTAAAAGCGGGCAAGGCTGTAGACGATACAATTGAACAGCTTTTAGAAGTTTTTGAAAAGGGCGACATTATCATTGACGGCGGAAATTCAAATTATCAGGATACAATGCGAAGGACAGCCTATGTTGAGTCAAAAGGACTGTTGTACATAGGTACGGGAGTTTCAGGCGGAGAGGAAGGCGCGTTAAAGGGGCCTTCGATAATGCCGGGCGGATCGCCCGCAGCGTGGCCGTCTGTAAAACCGATGCTTCAGGGAATTTGCGCTAAAGTTGAAGGAGGCGTTCCCTGCTGCGATTGGGTCGGCGAAAACGGCGCAGGTCACTTTGTCAAAATGGTGCATAACGGTATTGAATACGGAGACATGCAGTTAATTTGCGAAACCTACGATTTGATGAAAAACGTCCTAGGACTGTCCTGTGACGAGATGGGAAATGTTTTTGAACAGTGGAACAATGGCTCGCTCGGCAGTTACCTAATTGAAATAACAAGGGATATTCTCCGCTACAAAGACACCGACGGCAAACCCCTCGCCGAAAAAATACTCGATACCGCTGGGCAGAAGGGAACAGGCAAATGGACAGGTATTGCAGCCCTGGAGTTTGGAGTCCCCCTCACATTAATTGGAGAGGCTGTCTTTGGACGCTGTCTTTCCGCGGCAAAGAACGAACGCGTAAAAGCGGCAAAAGTTTTTAGCTCTCCTAAAATTTCCTCTCCCGCCGACAAGACTGCGTTTGTAAAAGATTTGGAAAAAGCATTGTACGCTTCCAAAGTTGTCTCTTACGCGCAGGGCTATCTTTTAATGAGGGAAGCCGCAAAAGAATACAAGTGGAATCTTAACTACGGCGGCATCGCCCTTATGTGGAGGGGCGGCTGTATAATCCGCTCAGTCTTCCTTGGAAAAATAAAAGAAGCGTTTGACAAAAATCCCAATCTGGACAATTTGTTACTCGATCCGTTCTTTACAAAAATTATAGAAGACGCGCAGGATTCATGGAGAAGGGTAGTGTCCGCCGCCGTACAAAACGGCATCCCCGCTCCGGCTCTCACCAGCGCGCTTGCGTATTTTGACGGCTACAGAAGCGAAAGATTACCGGCGAATCTGTTACAGGCGCAGAGGGACTATTTCGGCGCGCACACTTATGAGCGTATAGACTCTCCGCGCGGAGAATTCTTTCACACAAACTGGACCGGCCACGGCGGCTCGACAAGCGCGAGTACTTATACTGTTTAAATTTTACGGAAGAGATATACCACGAACCACACGAACCAGCACGAACCGAGATAGCGGTGAGATTTACTAGAAATATGCGCATGGTAGAAAGAGAGGGATCAGGGGTTTTTGTCCGAAAGCTATACATGAGCTTCACGATAAGATGACGGACAGAAACCCCCAAAATCCTCGCTTTCTTTTACACAAATCCATGTAGTTAACGCACATATCTCTCGGTTCGTGAGTGTTCGTGTGGTTCGTGGTAAAAATTCTTCTCTCCTGGTTCGTGGTTAAAAATTCTTTTTGCGGATAAATCTCTGCATACTAGGTTTGAAGTTTTCAAGGAGTAATGAACGCGAAAAAAAGTCTGTTTCTTTTGGAATGTCTATGCTAACGTCCAATTTTAATTTGTCGGCTTTTTCTAGCAGTTTTGCCAGAAGGGTTTTGCCTAACCCCATGCCGCGGAATTCGGGAATTACTTCTAAAGTTTCAATGTAAAGAGTATTGTTTTCAACTCTTGCGCTTATCTGTCCTGTTAACTCTCCATCAGCGTTCTTGGCTGTTATGGTAAAATCATTTTCTTCTTTAAAAGTAAAATCTTCAAGAACTAGGGACGATGTGTCTTCCGGTTCAATGCCAACCGGCTCAAGCCCCCACTCTTCCCTAAGCGCGTTATACCAGCCAATAATTCTATCTCTTATTTTTTGGGCTTTGTATTTGAGCCACATTTTTTCGATTTCAGAGTACTGTTCAAGAACATCCCTGAAGGCGCGGAAAACGCCTTTGTTTTTATTGAGTGCGGCTGTTAATTCCTGTCGGGCTACGGGATTATTCAAGCTTGCGGTAAATTTTTCCATAAGCCTGTAACCGTCTTTTGGGCTCCACTGCGGCAAAGCAATATAATTTTTATCGTTGTTATCAATATTTGTTGAATTGACAATTTGGTTTTTCCGCGCGTCAAGAACAAAAACCCCTTCCTGGTTTTCCATGTGAAAGAGAATTTGACTTATCAGAATATTGTCAAGCTCAAAAGCCATAAGACATTATAGTATAAAAAACAAAAAAAGTTTATTATTTCTGTAGAGGTTTTTAAATGGAAGCGATGAAAAGGACGGCAGACTGCGGTTCGCTGAGAAAAAACGACTGTGGGCGCACTGTAATTTTAAACGGGTGGGTTCACCGCAAACGCAATCACGGCGGAGTGTTTTTTATCAATATAAGGGATCGATACGGCATTACCCAGGTTACGGTTGATACCGAAAAAAATCCCGACCTTGCCGCCGTCTGCGATGAACTGCGAAATGAATACTGTATAGCGGTTGAAGGGTTAGTAAGCCCACGCCCCGATGATATGATTAACAAAACGATGGAAACAGGCGAGATCGAGCTTCTTGCCGCTAAAATTGTAGTCTTAAATAAAAGCGAAGTTTTACCTTTCCAGATTGACGATGAAAGCAAGGCAAACGAAGAATTACGTCTTAAATACAGATACCTTGACCTTAGAACAAAGGCGATGCAGGAAAGAATTAAACTGCGAAGCTCTGTAACATTCGCCGTACGCGAGTGGATGACTTCCAATGGTTTTTATGAAATAGAAACTCCCACCTTTATTAAATCCACCCCTGAAGGTGCAAGGGATTACCTTGTTCCGTCAAGACTGTACCCAGGAAAATTCTACGCGCTCCCACAGTCGCCGCAGCTTTACAAGCAGATACTGATGGTAGCGGGTTTTGACAAATATTTTCAGATAGCCCGCTGTTACCGCGACGAAGATTCCCGAGGAGACAGACAGCCTGAGTTTACGCAGATCGACATTGAAATGTCGTTTGTAGGCAGGGAAGAAGTACTGTCGGTAACAGAAGGAATGATGTGCCATGTTTTTAAGAAGGTGATGAATGTTGAACTGCCCAAAAATTTCAAACGCCTGACATGGGAGGAAGCGATGGAATTCTATGGCAGTGACAAGCCTGATATGCGTTTTGATATGAAGTTAAAAGATTTCAGCGCCTATGTGCAATCCTCTGGCTTTCAAGCTTTTAAGGATGCGTTAGCTGCGGCCGGCGCTGTAAAAGCTCTTGTTGTCAAAGGCAAAGCTGACTATTCGCGCAAACAAATAGAAGAGCTTGAAGCTACCGCCAAAATTTACAAAGCAAAGGGCATGGCGTGGATGAAAGTGACAGCAAACGGCTTTGAAGGGGGAGCGTCAAAATTTTTCGCGGATAACGCGGAGCAGATAAAAAACGGGCTTGACGCGAAAGAGGGCGACCTTATTCTGATGATCGCGGACGGTAACAGAAGAATAGCAAACACCGCTCTTGGTGCGGTGAGAACCAAACTTGGGCGCGATCTCGGTCTTTGTGATCCGTCTCATTTTGAATTTGTGTGGATAATAGACTTCCCCATGTTTGAATACAACGAAGACGAAAAAAAATGGGAAGCTGCCCACCACCTTTTTACATGGCCGCAGGATAAATACCACGCGACAATGGAGAGCGATCCCGGTTCCGTAAAGGGCGACCTTTACGACCTTGTGTTAAACGGTTATGAGTTAGCCTCAGGCTCTATCCGTATCCATGATTCGTCAATGCAAAAAAGAGTTTTTGAGATAGCGGGAATTGATCCTGCGGAAGCGGAAAAGAAATTCGGCTTTTTAACGGAAGCTTTCAGATACGGAGCGCCGCCTCACGGAGGCATCGCCCCCGGCCTTGACCGCCTAGTAATGATCATGGCTGGAGTTTCCTCGTTAAAGGACGTTATCGCGTTCCCGAAAAATTCATTCGCCGTAAGCCCGATGGACGACTGCCCGTCGGAGGTGGATCAAAAACAGTTGGATGAACTGCGGATAAAGATTCTTCCGGATACGAACCACACGAAAGAATGAAGAGAGCTACCACGAATCCAAGAGGGAAGAAGTTTTAACCACGAACCACACGAACAATCACGAACCTAGAAAGCGGTGAGATTTACTACAGATATGCGCGTAAGAGAGAGCGGAATTATGCTGTTGCGTGTTTTATTTGTTTAGTATTTACTGAATTATCGTTTGCATAAACAGAGGAAGATCTATTTTTTGTTTTAGGATTTGTAAGGCACATTTCGTCATATTCACGCATACTGGCTTCTGTGATTCCGCCGATTTTATACATTTCCACAGCGTTCTCATGGAGAACTTCAAGAATCTCACTTTTATATTTCATTTTCTTCCCCCTGTTCAATTTCTATCAAAGTTTGAGCTCTTAACCATTGATTTATTTGTTCTTCGGTTAAGGCTAAATTTTCTTTTGCTTGTTTCCTATAAACTCTCAATTCGTCATCTTCAATATTGTCCCTTTTTGATTTCGGAAAACAATAAGTAAAAAATGTGCGAAACTCGCTCTTAAATATGACAATTACCCGATAACCTCCGCTTTTTCCTTCGTTTGGTCTGGCTAATTGCATCTTGTAAACCCCTCCGCCTAAATCAGCATAGAATTGTCCCTTTTCAAGCTGCTTTACAATTTCCCTTAATTCATTGTCTGTTATACCTTCTTTATTTGCAAATCGATGAAACCACTTATATTTGAAGATTCTCACTCTTATAAAATAACATAAAATTTAGAGAAAAACAAGCATAAGACGCAGTGTGAATTCTACAATGCGTTAAAGAGGGAAGAATTTTAAACCACGAACCAACACGAACACTCACGAACCGAGAGGGTGGTGAGATTTATTACAGATATGCGTAGTATAAAGAGAGGAAAATAATTACATAATAACTTGACATAAACCGAAAAAAATAATAGAATACATAAAACGGTTGAAAAAGCCGTATTTTGTTAAAATCTGCCATGAGCATAAGGGATATTGCGTGATTAATTGCTTACTTAATAAATGTGACATAAATCCGTCTGATTACGGCGCGGACGGCGAGTTAAAGCTCACCTCATTTTGTTCATCTGGGGTACGCTGTTCGGCGCCGGGGCGTTTGGATTTGGTTCATCCACACGCCTTAGACGGTGTGCATTATTTGCCCCCCCCCCCCAATCTCTAAAACTTCTAATCTACCCAATCAATGTAAATTATTCTCATTTCTTATGTTTAATTACACTGCTCTTAATATCTGTTTGTATAAAAAAATTAAAAGGGGGTATAACCATTGTTACTTATTGAGACTTTGCAAAAAAGAGAGGGACATGCATTGTTCTAAATGTATTTATTTTGTAAAACCACTGGACAGCTTTGTATTAGGCTAAACCGGTTGTTTATACCTACCCGTTGGGCGGGAAACTTGCTCTTAAGAGTAAGTAAATAATTAAATATTGAACAGATTATGGAGGTTCAATTATGGCAATGAAGGATATCAAAAGCATTGAGGTAGCACCGGCAGATGAGAATAAAACCGTACAGTTGTGGATGTCTTTTGGTTGGGAACTCAAAAACAACCAAAGAGTAAAAACTCAGGATGTACAGAAGTTCACAGGACAAGATAGTGATGGTACTGAACATTACCAAACGGTAAGGGGGGTGGACTTTATTAAACTGACTTTCGAACGCGACCCGGCAAGGAAAAACTACGCCGAGCTTAAAGCACTTGAAGAACAATATTACACTCCGCTACCCAGCTCCAACTTCATATACCGTGGCGATAAGCCAAAAAAACCAGGTGTTTTTGCTCTTATCATGATGGTGATTAGTTTTCTTATAGCAGTCATTCTTTTGATGTGTGGGTTTGGAGCGATAATCACAGGTAGTGTTGGAGGCGGTGTTACGTGCTTTATATTTAGCGTTATTCTTTCCTTGCTTGGAATTAGAGTTATAATGAAGAGAAAATCGTTTTCTTCAAGACTTAAATCTTGGGAAGAAACAAATGAAAAGTATCAAACCCAAAAAGCTGCGGAAGAAAAGGCATTTTCTGAAGCTAAGAAAAAGCTCGATCTCTTGTATAGAGAACTTTGTTTAGGATATGCGGAGTGTCGCCTGTCAAAGGCACTCCGCTGACTGACAGTACAGAAAGGAAGCGTACGGTGTAAGACACCTCAAAACACCAAGATAGATTAGAATCATGCGCCGTTGGCGCAGCAGACAGAAATTTTTATAAAGAGGTTTGATATGAAAAAATGGCTTATCGGTATAGTCCCTTTGATTATGTTGGTTACGATGTGCACCGGAGGTGCAAAACCGGCGGCAAGTTCCGGCGGTATGTTAACGCTGGATCAAGCGCTCAAAGAAGCCTCCGACCGCATCGACGGACGGGTTGCGGCAAAAACAAAAATTGCCCCGCTCAATTTCAACTCCCCACATGACAAGTTTTCCGGTTACGTGCTGGACGAAATAACGGCAAACCTTGTGGACAGTGGGAAACTTACCGTAGTTGACCGGAAGGAAGTAGACCTTATACGTGGCGAATTTGACTTTCAATTCTCCGGCGAAGTGGGAGACGATTCCATGCAGCAATTGGGGCGTATGCTGGGGGCGCAGTCGATTATATCCGGTTCCCTTACCGACATGGGAGGGTTTTACCGGATTGTGATCCGTGTGCTGAACGTGCAAACTGCCTCGGTGGAAGTGCAGTATCGTGCTAATATCGCAGACGATAAAGTCATGGCGGCCCTGCTTACCGGCGGGAAAACAGCAGTAGCGGTACGCTCCCCGCAACGGACTCCGGTGGCGCAGACCCCAGCGGCTTCTGCTCCGTCAACACCCGTATCGACTCCGGCGGTTCCTCCCACACCCATCTACAAAATTGGTGACAAAGGCCCTGCTGGTGGGCTTATCTTCTACGATAAAGGAAATAACTCAGGCGGCTGGCGGTATCTGGAGGCGGCTCCTACGGATATTGGACGTAAGTTATATGCGACGGAGGAGGCAGTTAAGATCCAAACAGAACGCACTGTAGGAACAGGAAAATCAAATACCCAGAATATCATGGCGCAGGCAAACAATCGTGGCGGCGGCTTCGGCTGGGCGGCGCAAGCCTGCGATGCCTTGGTGGTCAATGGTTTTAGCGACTGGTTCCTCCCATCACGGGATGAACTCCACTATATGTATGGTAATTTACATATGCGGAACTTGGGTGGATTTAGTCTTGATTGGTATTGGTCATCGACTTTTGACAGTGATTATCATGACAGAAATGAGGCTCTTTTGTGGTGGAGTGAAAACTTTTCCGATGGAGGCCAGAAAGCTGATGTAGGAAATAGAGGTGCTTATCCTTATTTAACCGGACCTGCACAGCAGTTTCGCATCCGCGCTTGTCGGCAGTTTTAGGTCAATGTATGACACCTGACAAAGGTAATGCTAAATACTTGATACTGTTTTTGTCTTCAATAAGAAGGTTTTAGAACTCGATCCTAATAACAATACTGCGCGTGAACTTCTTGAGATGGCAAGAATTAAAAAAGCAAAAAATTTAATATAAAAGATTTTAGAATGGTATATAATATTTAAATGAAATTAATAATATTATTATGAATCAATATAAAAACATATTATCAAGACAACCTTATTCAACAGCGGTAACAAGATTGCCGGGTGATTTTACAGTGCCTGTATCATACGATAATGCGTACTCTTATCGTACTGATAAACCGGATCCTTTAATGGCAAATATTCCGCAAGATATTGAAAATCTGCGAACAAGTAATCAGGATGAATATATAAGGCAAATTGTAACTATAATAAATTCAAATTCAAAAAATGATTTTGAAAAAGTTAAAAAAGCGCATGATTTAACCGCTCTTGTTTTAAATTATGACACTAAAAGTTATTGGGCTAAAACAATCCCTGACCAGAGTTATCAAAATACTTTGAAAACAGGGCTTTCTGTTTGCGCCGGATACGCTAATGTAATAAAAAAATTTTGTGATGAATTAAAAATCCCATGTATTATTGTCAACGGTTATGCGCCTGATGCGATTACTGTTCATACGATTGCCGATATGCCAGATGAATCAAGACACGCATGGAATATTGTTGCAATTAATGGCGCACATTATTTAATTGACTGTACATGGGATTCCGGCTACATGGAAGACAAAGTTTCAATAAAATGTTACTGTACCGATTATCTTTTTATAAAACCAAAACATTTAATTTATTCTCATTTTCCCGAAAATGTTAATCATCAATTACTTGCATCACCATTGAGCGTAGCGCAATTTGGAGTATTACCCCCGTTAAAACCAAAGTTCTTTTATATAGTGGATAAACCTTCTATTGATTTAAAGAAAAGAATGCATGTAAGCAGCAAAATGTCTTTTGAGTATACTGTAAAAGAAGGATATTATCTTGATTACACAATTAAAGCAATAAAAAACGGAACTGAAACAAAATTAAAAAACAGAGATTTCGTTCAGATGAAAGGTTCAAGACATACGGTTCATTTTAGTTTTCCTTCGGCAGGTCAATACAAAATTAATATTTTCTACCGGAAAGAAGGCGCGGAAAAAAGTATAGGCTGCGGTGAATTTATTGTTATTACTACGTCTGCAAACAGGATGGAGTTTCCTATTCTTTTTTCATCAACCGCTAAAAATCTGGTAATAATAAGTCCGATAGAAACACCGCTTAGAAAAGGAAGAACATATTCATTCATTATAAAGATTAATAATAAAAGCAATGTCGCTATAATTCATGGAAAAACTTTTATACATTTGACAAAAAGAAGCGATGGTACTTTTTCAAAAAGCTTTTATATCCCAAAAGATATAAGCGAATTATCTTTGGGAATAGCAGATCATGGTAATACTACTTATGAGATTATTGCAAAATATCAAGTTTTTTGAACTCATGAAGAATATATAAACCCTTGAAGTAATTATGAATACATGGTATTATATTTATATATCTAATTATGCAGAGCAATCTTCAACAACAAAAACAAAGTATAAAAAAAGAGGAACAACTCAGTCCCGACATTCAAACTGCAACACAAAATACAAACCGGAAGGCCGGTATTTGCCCCAACTGCCATGTAGAAATTCCCGAAGAAGCCCTTTTTTGCCAGGAATGCGGTCTTCCCATAAAACAGCGCGTTTGCCCAAAATGCGGAGCCCCAGCATCTCCAACCGCTGATATTTGCCAGACTTGCGGAGCATGGCTTTTGGATGGTAAATGCAAATTCTGCTATGCCGACCTTTCTTCCGATGACGCGCTGTTCTGCCCCGAATGCGGCAAGCCAAAAGACGGTATCCCCTGCCCTCATTGCGGCACATTAAGCATATTTGATTTTTGTTCCAAATGCGGAAAGCCTGTTACCGAAGAAGCCATTGCGGAGCTAAAACATGCCCAGGAAGAAATGGCAAGCGATACATCGTCTACCGAAACTGAAACGGAGAAAAAAACATTTAGTTCAAATCAAGAGGCTAGACGTTGGTATAACGCGCAAGCCGCCGCGCAGACGGCCGGAATTGAGACAGAACTTGCTCAACTGGAAGCGCTTATCAATAGTGCGCCTGAACCGGAAGAGCCGGAAGAAATAAAAAATGAAGCGCCTCCTCCCGCAAGAAAAACCATTTTTTCAGGCAGGCAAATGGATTCTATCAGAAAAACAGGCGTGGTCGTGGATGAAATTACCAGGCAGCGCCTTGAAGCGGAAAGGATTGCGGAAGAAAAACGGAAAGAAGCTGAAAGAATTGCTGAGGAAAAAAGGAAAGAAGCGGAAAGGATCGCGGAAGAAAAAAGAAAAGCAGAAGAAGCTGAGAGAAAACGTAAAGAGGCGGAGCGTCAAAGACAATTAAAGGAAGCGCAGGAACGTAAAGAAGCGCTTGAGAGGCAACTCCGCGCGAGAGCCTGGCGCTGCAACGCTTATGGTGTCGTACATCCCGGCGGCCCTAATGAATGCTGCGATCCGTCCATGGGCGGCCACTGGGTATGAGGGTTCAAAAAAATATAGGAGTGCAACATGCAATGTGTGAAATGTAATACCAATAACCGCAACTCCGCAAAGTTTTGTAAACAGTGCGGTATCGCGATAACCAATGCGGAAACCACAGCCAGCCTTGGTGTTTCTATCGATCAACTTGTAGGGCTTGATGAAATAAAAAAAGAATTATCCGTATTGCAGGCGATACTTGAAGGAATGAAAAAGAACAATAAAGACGCCCGTTACCCTTACGACACAATCATTATCGGCGCTTCCGGCACTGCGAAGACGCTCATCTCCAATCTCATCGCCGATCTTTTTTTTAAATTCGGCATGATCACAAAAGACAAGCTGGAAGAAGTTGACGGCGCGAGTCTCAATGGAATGTCAAAAAAAGATATTGACAATCTTTTTTCAAAAGCAAAGGGCGGAATGTTATTTGTTGACAATGCCCAAAAGCTCCTGGATTCCGAAGGCAAGGCAGTGCCGGCTTTTTCCCATTTCATTAATGCGATGGATGCCAACAAGGACAACCCTGTCGTGCTTATGGCGGGTCTTCCTGTCGGCCTGCGGGAAATGGTAAAAAGCTCCGAATCGGCTAACAAGCAAATAGTCAACCGTTTTAAAAAGATATTTATTATTCCCGATTATACGCCCGACCAGTATGTTAAAATTACTGAAAACGAATTGAAGAAACAAAGTTTTACTTTCAACCTCGAGTTTTCCGAAAAACTCCTCCTACGGTTCCGTTACCTCTACAAGGAACTGAAGAAGCCGGATAACAACATTAAATCCGTAAACGGCCGTCTTGCCAGTCAAGAAGCCCAGGATATAATGGGTTGCTATTACCAGAGAAAGGTTTTAGACAGAATAATACTGCCGGAAGATATACAAGGGCAGGTTGAAGAAAAGAAAAGTATACAGGAAATCATGGCGGAGCTTGAGGCTATTATCGGCATGACCACGTTAAAAAAAGAAATCAAGAGCCTTTACACGCAGTTAAACCAGATCGCCGAAATGGAAAAGAAAGGTATAAAAACGGACAAACCCGCCCAGCATTTTGTCATTACCGGCAATCCGGGAACCGGCAAAACCACGGTAGCAAGGCTGCTTGGAAAAATATTCGAAGGGCTGGGCTTGCTGGATTCCGGTCATGTTGTTGAAGTGGACAGAAGCAAGCTGGTCGCGGGTTACGTAGGCCAGACCGCGCCTCTTACCAACAATGCCTGCGATCAGGCGGCGGGAGGAATACTCTTTATTGATGAAGTGTACACATTAAAACAAAATGACAGCGACAGTTTCGGTCAGGAATGTATCGACACCCTGCTTAAACGAATGGAAGATGACCGGGGCAAGTTCATGGTTGTCGTTGCCGGATACAAAAGCCCGATGGAAAAATTCCTTACAGCTAACGAAGGCTTAAAAAGCAGGTTTACAAAATACTTTAACCTTGAAGATTACAGCCCGGAAGAACTCACGGCGATATTTGAATCCCTTGCCAAGAAACAGCATTTTATAGTGCCGCCAGAGACAAGGGTTAAGGTTGTCGCTTTCTTCAAAGACAGGTGCGCGCGGAAAACCAAAGACTTTGCCAACGGAAGGGAAGCGAGGAATCTTTTAGACGAAGCGAGGAAGAATCAGGCGGAACGTTTATCCTCGGCGGATATTGCTTCCTTGTCAAAAGAAGACACCCTTACCTTTCTCCCAGAAGATATTCCCAGCACGACTGCCGATAAAATGGTTTCCATTGACGAGGCGCTCAAAGACCTCAACACGCTGGTGGGGCTTAAATCGGTCAAGGATGCGGTAACAAAAATAACCAACTCTTTGCAGGCCCAAAAACTTACCGGCGAAACGGAAACGCTTGCCAAGCACTTTGTTTTTATGGGCAACCCTGGCACGGGAAAAACGACTGTCGCGCGGATAATGGGCGACGTGTTCAAGGCAGTAGGCATGCTTCCCACCAACAATTTGATAGAAGCGGACAGGGGGAAACTGGTTGCATCCTATGTAGGCCAGACGGCCAAGCTGGTGGCGCAGCAATGCGACGATGCTATGGGCGGCATCCTTTTTATAGACGAGGCATACTCGCTGAAACAGGGTCCGCAGGACAGTTTCGGGCAGGAAGCGGTGGATACGCTTCTTAAACGAATGGAAGATGACCGTGGTAAATTTGTGGTTATAGCCGCCGGTTATACCAATGAGATGAATGAATTTTTGGCATCCAACAGTGGGTTTAAATCGCGGTTTTCGGATTACATCAACTTTGATGATTACGATACATCCGAAATGCGGGAAATTTTTATAGGGATGTGCAAAAAAAGGAAAATTGAATTTGCCCCCGGCTTTGACGAAACTCTGCAAAAAAGGCTGGATGATTTATATGGTGGAAGGAACGCCCAGTTTGCAAATGCCCGCACGGTAAGGCAATTATTTGACAAAACAAGGGAGAATGTATCCGTAAGGGTGCTTGCCATGAAGAAACCCGAAGAAGAACTAAAGCGTGAAATATTGATCATGCGCCCGGAAGATTTGGATATGACAGTATCCTGAAACTAATGGAGAGTGAGTTTTATGCAATGCCCATCATGCAAAGAAACAATTGACGATGATTCCCGCTACTGCGATCAATGCGGGAAGCAAATAATGGTCTGCCCGAAATGCGGGTGTCCCGGAACGAAAAAGTGCTGTATGTTTCACGGAGTAGAATTAGTTCCGGTAACAGGCCGTGTTTCCGCGCCAATAGTTCAGGCTTCGGTTTCGCAGTCGGTACCGCAGAGCGGAAATGACAGCAATGCAAGTGGCGACAAAGTAAAACTTACGTCCCAAACACACGGCATAATGATAGAAGCGAAGGACGGCGATATAATAGGGCGCAAGAACGGAGCCTTTACTAATGTATTCGGCCGTTTCAACTTTATATCAGGAACACATTGCAAAATCGTAAAAACCGCCGCAGGGTGGCATATTCAGGACATGTGTTCCACAAACGGCACAGTTTACAATGGAACAAAACTTGCTCCCAATACGCTCTATCCTCTGACAAGCGGTACAACGATAAAAATCGCGGATGTCGAATTACTGGTAACGTATGATCAAACCGAAGGAGGGACAACACGATTATGAAAACAATCCTTTCTGTTTACGGCGTTTGCGACATCGGCTTAAAAAAACCAAACAACGAAGACATGATCCTACTTAATGATGAAATGTTCCGGGACGGTTCAAGACAAAAGGAATTTGACGCCGGTAAAAGAACAATAATAGCAATAGCGGACGGGATAGGCGGGCTGGACAGGGGGGAAGTGGCCAGCGAAATGGCGCTGAGTAGGCTAAAAGAAATTCTTGAAAAAATTCCCGATGACTTGAACAACCAAGAATTAAAAGAAGTGTTCGATGTATATACCCAGGAAACCCATAATGCAATGTCACAGGGAATGGGAAGTACTATAGCCGGGCTTTTTGTTTACCGGAACAAAGTTTTCCGTTTCCATGCCGGAGACTCGCGGATTTATCTGCTGCGTGACGGCGGACTGCGCCGGCTTACGATAGATCACTCGCTCAGGGAGTCAGGGGGGAACCCTGATGCACCTTCCAATATAATCACCAACGCATTAGGCGGTGGGAACAGCGCATTCATAGAATTTGAGGAAATAGAACAGCTCTTTTTGAATAATGACATATACCTTCTGTCTTCCGACGGTTTGCATGATCTTGTAGCCCCCGATGTAATTTCCGATACGCTTATACAGCCGCAAACCGAAGATGGCGAAGCCGCTGAAAAACTTTTAGCGCTCGCAAAGGAGAATGGCGGTCTTGATAATATTTCAATTATCACCATAAAAATAGAGGAGAAAAAAGAGTGAGTACCGAAAAAATGGACGATAATCAAGGCACTGCAAAAATGGAAGCGGGTACCGCAAAAATGGACGGTAATAAAGGCGGAGTGGCAACGTCGGCGGGCGTTGTTTTCGTTTCAGGACAGACCATTGTCTTAAACGGCAGGAACTGCGTCATAGACGGCGTGATTAGCGGCAGTACCGGCGAAGCGGTTGTCTATAAGGTAATAATAGACGGCAAGCCTTACGCTTTGAAACACTACAAACCAAATACGCCCTTGAGCGATACCGCGAAAAAAGTTATAGCCAAAATTAAAGATAACCCAAGGGACAGGATTATTAAAATTTATGACTTCGGTAGCTACAACGAGCAGGATTATGAAATCATGGAGTACGCCGAAGGCGGCACCCTTGACCAGTACCTCAAAAGCAACGGCGCGATACACGACACAACCAAAATAAAAAACATTGTAAACATGATAACCGAAGGGCTGGAACAGCTCCACGGCTATTATAGGATAATTTATCAGGACTTAAAACCTGAAAACATCTATTTCAAGGACACGAATAAAACGTCTATTGTTCTTGCCGATTTTGGGATTTCAAGCGTTATGCAAGGGTATGATGAGGAAGTCGAGGTGACAGCCAGTGTTACCGACCTGTACGCCGCGCCTGAATTGAGGCACAAAGCAAACAGGAAAGAGGTAATGGCAACGCCGTCTGTTGATTATTTCTCCCTTGGGATAACCATGCTTGAACTCTGGCTGGGCGAAAAACCGTTTAAGGGCGTCAGGGATGCCAAGCGTGATTCATTGATCGATGATGAAGAAGTAGACTTGCCTATTGATATGCCGAACGATTACGCGACGATAATACAAGGGCTTATCAAACCGAAGCGAAAAGACCGCTGGGGTAATGAACAGGTAAGGAAATGGCTTAAAGGCGAAGCTCTTACGATTAATTCTAATGTTTCTAAAAAAGTAAGCACGGTCTATGATCCGCTAAAGTTTTCCGAAAGCGAATACGCGTCAAACCCCAAAGAGCTCGCCGCCCTGATGGATAAATACCCTGACATGGGAAAAAGCTTCCTGTACGACGACTTCATAACAGGTTGGCTGAAAAAAGCGGGTGATGTTATGCTGTTTAATAAAATCCAAAAAATCACATCGCAGTATACCAAAGATAAAGAAGCGGGGCTTTATTCCGCGATTCTGGCTCTTGACCCGGAAACGCCTTTTAAAAGCCGAAGCGGAAAAGTTTGCAAAACCACCGATGACATAGCGGATGCGATAATGGCCGAATCCGCTTATTACATGGAAGATCTGAAAAAGTCCACCGCAAATCTATACCTGTATCTTGAAACCGCCGAAGGTTCGCGGGGAAAGGAAGCTGCGGACATTTTCTGCAAAAACTTTAAAGAATTTTCCCCAAAACGGGCGCTTGCGTTGGTATATTTGAAATTACAAAGCGACGGCGGTATTACTATAGGGTCAAAACATTATCAAAGCCCGGATGAACTCAAGCATGAGAAAGACGACGCGCAGATAGCTCTTATCAAAAAAGCCGTGACGGAAAAAGATTCCATGCTACTCGTATGGCTGGCCGATACATACGGCGGCAATCTCAAATCAACAGATATATTCAATAAACTCCACATATTGGAACAGTTCTTTCTACTGGGCTTAATGCCGTTTCTTTCATTCAAGGAGCTTAACGGCAACAGCCGGGTATTACAGGATCTGATTGATTCATACCCCGGCAGATCTGATCTTTTTGAAATATACGCCGCGCAGGGCTTACCGCTTACTGGGCAGGACTATGGTGATAAAAGGACTCCAATCGACTATGCGGTGTGTAACTTCAATGAATTAAGCGGAATACATGGCACTGATACTATTCGTAATATGATTCGTCTCCTCTGTAAACTTGGAGCGGATGTAAACGAATATTCAAATGATGGCACATACCCTCTCATTAACGCCTACGATGCAAAAAATGATGATCTTGTTAAACTGCTGCTTGAACTGGGAGCGGGCATATCATATAAGAGCCACGACGGAAAAATCTGCGAAACCAGCAAAGATATAGCGGACGCAATAATGGCTGAGTCGGCTTTTTACATGAAAGACCTGAAAAATCCCAAAGCAATTCTATACCTGCATCTTGCGGCTACCGAAGGTTCGCAGGGGAAGGAAGCCGTAGACGCCTTTTGCAAATACTTTAAGGAATACTCTCCAAAACGGGCGCTTGCACTGGTATATATCAAATTACAAAGCGATGGTGGAATTACTATAGGCGCAAAACATTATCAAAGCCCCGAAGAACTCAAGTATGAGAAAGATAGCGCACAGATAGACCTAATTAAAAAAGCTGTAACGGAAAAAGACTCCTTGCTGCTCGTGTGGCTGTCCGATATGTACGGAGATAATCTCGAATCAACGGATGGGTTCAGCAATCTCAATGTATTGGAACAGTTTTTTTTGCTGGGCTTAATGCCGTTTCTTTCATTCAAAGAGTATAATTTCGACAATTTGGACGTATTACGATATTTTATTAATTCCTATCCGGAGAGGGCTGATCTTTTTGAAATATACGCTGCACAAGGTTTACCGCTTACAGGGGAGAACGATGATAAAATAAATCCCATTGACTATGTGGTGTGTAATTTTTATGAATTAAACAGAAGACACGGCACAGATACTGTTTATAATCTGATTCGTCTTCTATGTAAACTGGGAGCGGATCTCAACGAACATTCAAGTAACGGTACATATCCTCTCATTAACGCTCACGATGCTAAAAATGAAGATCTTGTTAATCTGCTGCTTGAACTGGGAGCAGATTCCGACCAATTGCGTAAAACTATTGAACAACGTGAGGAACAAGAGCGCATTGAACGTGAGCGTAAAGCAGAACAAGAACGGCAAAAAATACAAGAAGCCGAAGACCGTAAAAGAAGGGAAGCAAAGGCCGAACGCAAAAAAAAATTGAAATCCCTCACAGGTATTTTGGCTGCCGTGATTGCTGTTGTGGCGCTTGTCAAATTTATTAATTACAGGCTGACAGAAAGCTTCTTTAATTTTGAACAGAATGACCAAGGAACACTTACCATTACCGGATATAGCGGGAAAAAACAAGTAGTTATCCCTGTAACCAATAATGAAGGTATCCCTATTACAGAAATCAATGATAAAGCATTTTATTACAAAAAACTGACCAGTGTTGTCATCCCTAACGGTATTACTAAAATTGGGGATGAGGCATTTTACGGTAATCAGCTGACCGACATTGTCATTCCCGACAGCGTTATCACTATTGGGAAAAATGCGTTTTCTGGTAACATGAAGAATGATAATGTACCCACCGGCAAAGGCAACAAATTGACCAGCCTTACCATCGGCAACGGTGTTACATCCATTGAGAGTGGAATATTTGCCGGCAACCAACTGACCGACATCGTCATTCCCGATAATGTTATCACTATTGGGGATCGTGCGTTTGCCGACAACATACTGACCAACGTTGTCATCGGTAACGGCGTTACTACCATTGGGAATAATGCGTTTGCCAATAACCAACTGACCGATATTGTCATTCCTAAGAGTGTCATTACCATTGGGGATAGTGCATTTTCTGGCAACATACTGACCAACGTTGTCATCGGTAACGGCGTTACTGCCATTGGGAATAATGCGTTT
>Ga0268262_10002687_pt1 | contig 20198 bp, 13 predicted proteins | sample TergutNc150P3_FD_190354 | JGI IMG/M metagenome (GOLD analysis project Ga0268262, IMG submission 190354) | Nasutitermes corniger P3 segment gut microbial community from laboratory colony in Florida, USA - Nc150 P3 (SPAdes) (version 2) | ecosystem: Host-associated > Arthropoda: Insects >... | reverse complement strand
TCTCGTCCGCCGAGTCGGCCTCGGCCACGACTGTCAGGTCGCCTTTGGCGACGAGGTCTATGTCCACTAGCAGCCTGTTCAGGCCGCGCACGACCATGTTCGAGATGTACGTCCCGATGGCGATGGACAGTACGGTTATTACGATGCACAAAATTATCATAAGGGTATTGCTTTTGGTGACGGTTTTTTCGCTAGTCGCCATCGCCTCCGCCGCCGAACCCTTCATGATGCCCTTGGTGGTGGCCAGTATTTCGGCGAAGTCTTTGTTGGCCTGCACCCCAGCAGATGACCTCAGAACCTGCATGGCCTCCTGGTCTCTGTTGACTATGGCGTACCCTATGACCGAATCGGCTATCGTGAAGTAGGCGTTCATCTTGGCCTCGATGTCGCGCACGAGGGCCTCTTTGCCTTCATGCCCCCTCGCCAATGGCCTGAGCGCCACAATGGTGTCCGTCAGGGAGGAGCGCTGTTTGTCGAAGGTCGCTTTGTACTGGGCGATGCTGTTCTGGTCCGATTCCATCAGCACGTCGCGCAGCGTGGCCCGCATGGCGTTGAAGGTCTCCCCAAGGTCCGCCGCGCAGCCAAGGGCGAGTGTCCCTTCTGTGTGGACGTCCTCGATGCACCCATTCAGTTTGCGTATGTCCCTTATGCCCTCGAAGCCCAATATGAGGGTCAGCAGGATGGTCACTCCGAAGCCCAGCATCAGCTTGGACTTCATTTTTAGGTTGTAGTACCAGTTCATTTTGTCCTCCTTTGAAGGTGCCTGGCTGAAAAATTGTGAAGCCAATTGCAAAACCAATGTCTTGCAACTGGTCCAAAAGGAAAAAGGCAGCGCGGCTATGTGCCTAGCTGCCTAGAGATGGGCAATAAAAATGACGTAAGTGCAACGTTGCCAGTGGTTACGGGCGAAGGTGGGGTAGGCAAAAGCTTCACGGCACTTCCCAAAAAAAAAGGTTAGCAATTTTATGAGGTGGGTGTCAATAGGTAAGTAATTCCAATTCCAAGTAGAATTAGTATTGATTCAATTTGAAATTGGAATGCGCGGCACGGATGCTGCGGGTCAAAGCAGCCGACCAATTCAAAATTGCAGGGAGGCATTTTTGAATTAAAATTTGAATAAGTGAACCGCATCTGCCCAAGGTTCTGACAACGGCAAAGGAGGGTCTATGGACAGCCTGCACAAAAGAGTGATCATCATCGGCAGCGGGCCGGCCGGCTACACGGCGGGCATCTATTGCGCTAGGGCCAACTTATCCCCTTTGGTCATAGAGGGGGGCCAGCCAGGGGGCCAACTGACCATCACCACTGAAGTCGAAAATTTCCCAGGCTTCAAGGATGGCGTGATGGGGCCCATGCTCATGGAAGATATGAAAGCGCAGGCATCGCGGTTGGGTGCGGAGATGCTGGTAGGCTATGTCTCAAAAGTGGATTTGGCTTCCAGGCCGTTCAGGCTGGAGACCGATGGGGGGGCATATTCCTGCGATGCGCTGATCATTGCTACTGGCGCCCAGGCAAGATGGCTGGGCATCGGCAAGGACGAAGAGCTTTCGCGCAATGGCGGGGGCGTGTCGGCCTGCGCCACCTGCGACGGGTTTTTCTATAGGGGCAAAGTAGTGGCTGTCGTGGGAGGCGGCGACACGGCACTGGAGGAAGCCATTTACCTGACCAACCACGCCGAAAAGGTACACCTGATACACCGCCGGGACGCACTTAGGGGCTCGAAGGCCATGCAGGACAGGGCAAAGGCCAATCCAAAGATAGAGTTTGCGTGGAACAAGGTCATATCCAAAATCATCACCGAAACGAAGGACTTGCGCGGAGGCGGGAAGATGGAGCGAATTTCGTCTCTGGAGCTGAAAGACACGGTTAATGGGTCGCTCTCAAATTTGAAGGTGGACGGGCTATTCGTGGCCATCGGCCACCAGCCCAATACGTCTCTCTTTGCAGGTCAGTTGCCCCTTGACGAAAATGGCTACTTGGTCGTTGAAAAGGGTTCTTCCAAGACCTCGATCCCTGGAGTGTTCGCCTGCGGGGACGTGCAAGACCATGTTTACCGCCAAGCCATAACCGCCGCCGGCAGCGGCTGCATGGCCGCAATAGACGCCGAAAGATGGCTGGCGGAACAGAGGGGAGCATAGGGGAAAGGGATTTCAATTGACAATGGAGGATGCGGGCTGCGCCCGCGACTTATTGTTGTGGGGAATAATGCCAGCCATTGTTTTTGGGAAGCCAAGGGAGAATCCGTATGTCTAGCTTCGATTTGATCGTCATCGGCTCTGGGCCTGGGGGCTACGTTGCGGCCATACGAGGGGCGCAGTTGGGACTCAGCACGGCCATTGTGGAAAAAGACGCGGCCATGGGCGGCACTTGCTTACATAGGGGGTGCGTTCCGGCAAAGGCTTGGTTGGAGACGGCCCACCGTCTTGAACAAATGCGGGAGGCAGGGGATTTTGGCATCTGCGGGGTAGAAGGAAAGTCGCTCGCGCCAGACCTGCAAGCAATAATAAAGCGCAAAGACCGCATTGTGTTTAAGAACTCCAAGGGCATAGAGTTCTTGATGAAAAAAAATAAAGTGGCGGTTCTAAAGGGGCATGGCGCGCTTTTAGGCGGCGGAAGAGTGGCCGTGGGGGAAGAAGTCCACGATGCAAAAAAAATTATCCTGGCAACTGGCTCGGTGCCAAAAGAGTTGCCGGGCCTTGAAGTGGACGGCCAAGCTATCATCAACAGCGACCATGCGTTAGGCATGGCGCAGCTCCCCCAAAGCATGGCCATCCTCGGCGCGGGGGCGATAGGCGTTGAGTTTGCAAGCGTTTTCAGCCGCCTTGGAACCAAGGTGACGCTGGTTGAATTCATGGATCAGTTGCTGCCGCTGGAAGACCAGGCCATCGGCGCGGAGCTGGCAAAGATTTTTGCCAAGCAGTACAAGATAGACGTTAGGATAAATACGAAAATCGCAAAGGCCGAAAAACGCCAGGACAAGGTAATCTGCACACTGGAAGGCGAAAAGGCAGGGGAGGTGGAGGCAGACCGTTTGTTGGTCGCAGTTGGCCGCCAATCCAACACTTCAGGTGTTGGCATAGAAAACACGGCTGCCGTTTTGGATCGCGGCACAGTGAAGGTCAATGAGTTCATGCAGACCGATGAACCTGGCCTTTATGCGATAGGTGACATAGTGAAAACGTCGATGCTTGCCCATGTCGCTTCGGACGAGGGAATAGTTGCTGCCGAGCACGCCGCCAAGGAATTGGGCTGCGACGCCCATCCCCACCCAATTGACTATTCCCGCGTGCCAAGCTGCACGTACTGCTCGCCCGAAGTGGGCTGCGTGGGGCTGTCAGAAAGGGCTGCAAAGGAAGCTGGGCACAGCGTTCAGACTGGAATGTTCTCATTCATGCCACTGGCCAAGGCAAACATCATGGGAGAGCCGCATGGGTTCATCAAGATAGTGGCCGACGCAGAGTCCAAAAAAATATTGGGCATCCACATTATTGGCCCAAAGGCCACGGAACTGGTCGCGTCCAGCTTGGCTATTCTCGCCGGGCGGCTGACGGTGGACGAGGTAATCAACACCATGTACCCGCACCCATCGTTAAACGAGGCGTTTCCAGAGGCGGCGCGGGCAGTGTACGGCAGGGCCCTCAACTGCTGATACGGCTCTCGCTCTAAGCCATACTCGCGCCCATCGAAACTCTTTCCAATTCTAATTCCATTTAGAATTGGAATAACGCTCAATCCGAAATAAACATCATCGCGGCGAAGCCGCAACAATACTGCCGCGTAAGCGGCCTCTTGTAACTTGTAGTTTGTAGCTTGTAACTGACATTAGCCGCCAAGCGATATTAATTGATCAATTGCTCTATCTTGTTGAATAGTTCGTTGTCAATTTTCAAGGGCCTGGGAAGCACCAGCGAGATGCCAGCCTTTTGCGCGTCTAGGTTGTCCCTAACGCCCACTTGCGCATTCTCCGAAACCAATACCACTGGGACTGGCTCGGAAAGCTGCCCAAGGATGCTGGCTGCGATGGCCAAGCAGTTGTCCAGCGGCATTTCTAGATCCATCAGTAGCAGGCCCGCGCCAGGCTGCTGGATAGCTTCCAACAGGTTTTCCATGCTATCGGGACAGGCCACTTTGCCGTAGCCTTCGGCTTGGAGGGTTTTGACAAGCGTTTGGTCATCGGTGCCAAACAGAATAATTGTTTTGCCTTTGCGCTTTAGTTTTTGCAGCGGAGTGGGTGCGGGGCGGCCAAATTCATTAGTTGCCACACTTTCAGTTTGTGCGCTTGCTTCCTGCGCGGCTGCTGGTTGGCTTGTCGGGGAACTAGGTGGTGGCGTGGCCGGCGATGACTCGCTAGCAGAGTGCTTGTGCTTTTCATCTTGGGGGCCGGATCCGGCCTTTGAGTCGCCCTGCGCCGGGTTAAAGCCTACTGAGGGCTTGCCATCCATTTCAACGCTCGACCGCCTGGCCCTTGGCGGCAGCGAGTTTGGCAGCGGGGTGGCGCGGCCGGCTACAAAGTTGCCTATGGCCTTCATAAATTCGGATTTCATTTCTTCGAATGTGATCCCAAGATAGGTTGTCCCGCTGGACACTTCCATATAGACCATCTTGGCGGCGCCTTCCAGCGTTGCAACGACTTTGGGGATTTTGCTTAGTTTCATTATGGGGAAGATTTGGCCAGTCTGCACGTTTCTGCTTGTCACAGTGACGGGCTTTTCGGATTTGACTTCCAGTGCCTTTTCCACCTTGACCCGCGCCCCGTTTTCGGACATGTTTTCCGGAAGCCCCGTGATGCCGATTCCATCGAATAGGCCAGACAAAAGAATGCAGGTCGTGCCCTCCCGCGGGTTTATTTTTGCCCTTTGCTTTTTCCTGCGCTCCATTAGCTCGAAAGATGCGGGTATATCAACTACGGCGGAGCCTGGCTTTACCTCGTGCAGCTTGCTAGTGCCGCCAATCCTCATGCTGTCAACGATCACCACAAAAGTTATCTTCGCGCCTTTTTCGGCCAACAGGTTTGCGCGGAGGATCAACTGCATAGTGCCTTCGGCTTCGTTTAATGATTGGATGGAGCATGGGATCTCATTTTTGCGCGGGTCGAGGAGCATTGCAGGGCTCTTGATCCTCATCGCATCCTCTAGGTACGCCATGACGGTGGGGTCAGCTCCGCTGCCGTCTTTTGGTTTGTCTTTGCTAAAGCCGAAAAGTGCCATGTCGTCCACCTTAGAACTATTGCATTGTCCTAATTCAGTTTACTATTAGTTAGCTCAATGCGTCCAATTTTTTGGTGGAGGGATCAGAGAGATGGGGGGCAATTGCTGGCTGGTTGCCCGGCAGGGGCCAGCAGACCATGAAGAAATTATCAAAGATCACTTGGCGGAGTTATGGGAGCTGGCCCGTTCTTGCGAAATGGAGCCACTGGGCAGCCATCTGCTGCGCCGAACCTTGGTTGACCCAAGGTCTTTTTATGGCAGCGGGCAACTGGCCTTATTGGCCCATGAGGCAAAGCAGCTAGGGGCTACGTGCCTAATATGCGATGACGAACTGACGGGCGGGCAGGTGAGGAATATAGAAAAAATAACCGAATTGGAGGCTATGGATCGCACAGGGCTGATCTTGGCCATTTTTGAGAGGCGGGCGCAGACTAGGGAGGCCAGAGCCCAAGTCGAGCTGGCGCGGTACGAATACGAGCTACCAAGGCTAAAGGGCGCATGGACGCACCTAGAGCGCCAAGTGGGCGGTGTAAACGTCAGGGGCGGGCCAGGGGAAACGCAGATCGAAGTTGACCGCCGAATGACAAGGACGCGCATCAAGCAGTTGAAGGCCGAACTCCAGCATCTTGGGCGCGTCAGGCAGACCCAGCGGGAGGGCAGGCAGCCCGGCTTGCCAAGGGTCTCACTGGTGGGATACACCAACGCTGGCAAGACGACCCTGCTGCGGGCGCTGACGGGGGAGGGCGAACCAAAGGATATGCTGTTTGCCACATTGGATACTACGACCCGCAAGGCCTGGCTGGGGGATGATGGCGAAACGGGCGTACCCGTGCACGCACTGGTGTCCGATACGGTGGGGTTTATCCGAAAACTGCCGCACCAACTGGTGGCGGCCTTTCGCTCCACTCTTGGCGAAGTGGCCGCATCGGATGCCCTGTTGATCGTTGCGGACGCGGCGCACCCGGATTTGGACGAGCATCTAAAGATTGTGGGCACAACACTTAGGGAAATAGGCTGCGGCGACCACCCAAGGCTATTGGTATTCAACCAGGCCGACCGCCTCACGCGCCCAAAGTGCCTAGACCTGAAGCGCCGTTACCCGCACGCGGCGATAGTTTCGGCCCTAGAAAGGTCAGGCATCGAGGAAGTGAGGGGCTGGCTGATGGAGCTGATCCCCGGCCCGCCCCAGCCAACGCCAAAAGAATGGTGGGAACTTCCGTAGTACGGCTACTTATATCGTGTCCTATTGCCAATGCGATAAATGCCAGAAGCAAAGCCGCATGTAGCAAGGGTTTTCATCTTGTACCTAGTAACTAGTAACTTTTACCTGATATTAGTTCGCCCTGTGCTGCTTTTGGACTTCTGCCCTGTAAGCGGTGACGTTTTTGTTGTGCTCGTTCAGCGTCTTGCTAAAGTTGTGGCCCCCCGTGCCCGTGGCGACAAAATAAAAATTGTCTGTTTCGTTGGGGGACTTTGCGGCCTCTATGGCCGCCTTGCTGGGGATGGCGATGGGGCTTGGGGGTAGGCCATATATTGAATAGGTGTTGTAGGGGTGGCTTCGGTTAATATCTTCGTAAGTCGGCGCGGTGAACCGGACGTCGCCGTCCATCCACCTAGCATAGAGGCTGGTCGGGTCGCACTGCAGGCGCATCCGCTTGTTCAGGCGGTTATGGAAAACTCCTGCTATTTGTGCGTACTCTTCTGGGATGTTGGTCTCTTTTTCGGCTAGACTGGCTAGGATAAGCGTTTGGTAGGGGGGCAGGGGCCCGCCCTGCAAAGCGGGAAAAACCTGGGTATGGAAGGCCAGCACCATCTCCGAAATAATTTCTTCTGGCTCCATTGCGTGGTTCAGGTGGTAGGTGGCCGGGGCCAAGAGGCCCTCTAGGTTGGGGGCTTCGGGGAACCCGGCCATGCTGGTGAATTTGGGGTCAGTCCAGATGGACCAAAAAGTTTCTTCCGGGATGAATGGCTCCAGCCTCTTTTGCACAGCCCACCCGTGCAGCGCGGGGGGGAGGACTACTTTCGTCGTATGGATCAGCCCCTTGGTTAGCTTTTCGTTTACGCTGGCCATGGACGACTCGGGGTCGAACAGGTATTCGCCCCTGATTATCTTTAGCTTGGCGAACCTTGCCCAGACAGCAAAAAATTTCTTGTTCCTAATCACACCTTGGCCATACAGAATCTCCGCCGCCTGACTTAAGGTGGTGCCTTTTTTTATCAAGACAGTCGCGCTGCTCGCCAGTGGGCCAGGCCTGACGTAAGACCACCAGCCGTAAGCTGGGATCGCTGCCAAAATAACTATGGCAAAGAGGAACCTGAGCGAGGCCCGAAATTTATTCTTCGCCATTGAGCGCGTCCATAGCAACTATTATAGCAGTTCAACCTATTGTAGGCTGAACTACAAACTGCTAATCTGCATCGGGCCATAATTTGAGGTGCCATCAAAATTGGGTCGCCACACTGCCTTTATCGCTCTAAATCCCTGTGGTGGACTTGAATATTATCTATCCGGCCCTCTAGGCGGTCTGCAAGCTTTTCGGCAAGGGCGACGCTCCTGTGCCGCCCGCCCGTGCAGCCAATGGCAACGTTGTGGTAGGCCCTGCTCTCTTCGAGCACGAAGGGCCAAGACCACGCCAGCCAGCCCTCCATGCGGTCCAAAAAATCGCCAAATTCCATGAATCGGTCGAGAAATGCGCGGATGGCAGCGTCCTTGCCGGTCAGGGGACGCAGTTCGGGGACATAGAAAGGGTTTGGCAAAAATCTGGCATCAAAAACCATGTCCGCCTCGGGCGGAAGGCCGTGCTTGAACCCAAAGCTGATAATTTTGAGCTGGGTCTTTAGGGGGCGGCTCTTGGGCAGGACATCATTGACGCGCTGCCTGAGCTGGCCCAGAGGCAAGTGGCTGGTGTCCAATACGACTGACGCCCTATCCTTGGCCGCTTGCAGCATCCCGCGTTCTTTGGCTATCCCCAAGGCAATGCTCCCATCCCCGGCGTAGGGGTGCGGGCGGCGCGTCTCTGAATAGCGCCTTATCAGGGCCTCGTCCTCGCACTCTAGGAATATTACGAAGGGAGACACGCCATGGCTGTTCAATTGATCCAGCATGGGCGCAAAGTTTTCAAGGAACTCTAGGTGCCTGCTGTTCATCCCAACGGCTATGCGCGCATTTTCTTTGCTTGCTTTGGCGGCCTTGCCCTCCAGCTCCAGCAGGTGGCCCAAGAGCTGGCATGGCACGTTGTCTAGCGCGATGAACCCAGAATCCTCCAGAACCGCAAGCACGGATCTGCGCCCCGCCCCAGACAGGCCGGTCACGATGACTAGTTCCATGCGGCGGCCCTTGGGTATTCGGTTGTCTTATACAGACATGAAATCAAACGATTGCAAATCGGCATAATCGGCTGGTTGCCAGTGGCTCTTGCCAAGGGGTTGGCCTCCTAATCGTCTTCGTGGCCGCCGATCTGGAACCTCATGACCCTTTGGATGCCGCCCGCAGCCGATTTGTCGGTAAAGGTCTCATTGGGGGCTTGGTCGTCGGGTTCAATTTGGTTCGCGGCCTCGCCATGCTGGGGCGCGGATTCTTCGGAAATGTATGCAGGTTGCGGCTCTACGCGGTACAGGTACGAAATGATTTCGTCTTCGTAGCCAAAGCGCATGTTCTCAAAGTATTCGTAGCTCTCGCGCTTGTATTCGACCAGCGGGTCTTTTTGCCCATAGCCCCTGAAGCCGATGGCCTCTTTGAGATGATCCATGACCAGCAAATGCCTCTTCCATGCCGAATCAATGATTTGCAGGATTGCTACGCGCTCGTGCCAGCGCAGCACTTCCGCCGAGCCAAGCCTGCGCTCTTTGTCGAGGTAGGCGTCGTGGACGATCTTGATAAGGCTGGAAGTGGCTTCGGCTTGGGCCATTGCGCCAAAGGAGTTGAAATCCAAGTTGTACATGGCAAACAGCTGCTCGAACCTCTCTTTGAAGCCTTCAATGTCCTTCTCGCCCTTTTGGGACAGGTGGTCGTGGACAAGCCCCTCGACGATCTCCTCTGCCACCCTAAGCACGTATTCCTTGGTGTTCCCCTTGAGTATTTCAGTCCGAGTCCCATAAAAGAATATTCTCTGCTTGTTCATTACGTCGTCGTATTCCAGCAGGTGCTTGCGGATCTCGAAGTGCTGGGTCTCGACGCGCTTTTGGCTTTTTTCGATGGCCCTTGTCACCATGCCAGCTTCTATGGGTTCATCGTCGTTCATGCCAAGCGTCCCCATGATGGCCTTGAGGCGATCGCCGCCGAATATTCGCATCAAATCGTCTTCTAGGCTCAAATAGAACCTGCTGGAGCCTGGGTCTCCCTGGCGTCCCGAGCGGCCCCTCAATTGGTTATCTATGCGGCGGCTCTCGTGCCTCTCTGTACCCAAAATGTGCAGGCCCCCAAGCCCAACTACCTCGACGTGCTCTGCGCTTGTCTGCTTTTCCATCGAGCTTATGAGCTTGTCGTATTCCGGCGTGTTTCTGCCATCTTCATCGTACAGCTCGATTTTGCGCTTTTTGGCATCTATTTTTGCAAGGCCCTCGGGGTTCCCCCCAAGGATGATGTCGGTTCCGCGCCCGGCCATGTTGGTCGCTATGGTTACCGCCCCTTTCCTTCCCGCTTGGGCGATGATTTCTGCCTCGCGCTCGTGGTGCTTGGCGTTTAGCACGACGTGGGGTATCTTGGCCCTTTTTAGCTCGTCGGACAGGTCTTCGCTGGATTCAATGGACGCAGTGCCCACGAGTATCGGCTGGCCCTTTGCATGCAGCTCTTTTATCTCTTCAACGATGGCCTTTTTCTTGCCCTTTTTCGATGAATAGATGATGTCTGCGTAGTCTGTCCTGATCATGTCCATGTTGGTGGGGACGATGATGACTTCCAATTTGTAGATTTGGAGCAGTTCGGTGGCCTCGGTTTCGGCGGTGCCCGTCATTCCTGCAAGTTTTTTGTACATCCTGAAAAAGTTTTGGAAAGTCACAGTGGCAAGGGTCTGGTTTTCGGCGTTGACCTCCACTCCTTCTTTTGCCTCTATAGCTTGGTGCAGGCCGTTGGACCATCTGCGCCCTGGCATCATGCGGCCCGTGAACTCATCTACTATGACTATTTCCTTGCCCTTGCCCTCCTCTTTGGGGCGGATCATGTATTCCACGTCCAGTTTGTACAGATTGTGCGCCATCAGCGCTTGGTTTAGCCCGTGGAGAGTGTCTATCGCGCTAGGGTCGTAAAGGTTCGCCACGCCCAAAAGTTTTTCTGCGTGTCGCGTGCCTTCGTCGGTCAGCATGACTTGGCGGTCTTTTTCGTCAACCTTGTAGTCAACGTCTTTCTTTAGTTTTGGTATAACCCCATCAATTCTGTAGTACTTAGATGTGTCCTCTTCTGAAGAGCCAGCGATTATCAGGGGAGTCCTGGCCTCATCAATCAGAATGGAGTCCACTTCGTCCACGATTGCATAGACAAACCCGCGCTGCGTAAAATCCTCTAGGCTCCACTTCATGTTGTCGCGCAGGTAATCGAAGCCCAGCTCGTTGTTGGTGCAGTACGTGATGTCGCAGGCGTATGCTGCGCGCCTCTGGTCGTCGCTGAGTCCATGCTGGATGACGCCCACGGTCATGCCCAAAAAGTGGTAGATGCGGCCCATCCACTCGGCGTCGCGCTTGGCCAGATAGTCATTCACGGTGACCAAGTGCGCCCCCTTGCTGGCAAGCGCGTTTAGGTACAGCGGCAGGGTGGCGGTGAGGGTTTTGCCCTCGCCCGTCCTCATCTCGGCCACCTTGCCCTCATGCAGTGCCATGCCGCCTATTAGCTGCACGTCGAAATGGCGCATCTTCAATACGCGCAAGGATGCCTCCCTGACGACGGCGAATGCCTCCGGCAGAAGATCCTCCAGCGTTTCCCCCGCTTCCAGCCTTTCCCGGAAAAAGGGCGTCTTAGCCTTTAGCTCGGCGTCTGACAGAGCTTGTATCTCAGGCTCCAGCGCATTGATGAGCTCGACTTTAGACCGGTAGCGCTTTAATTCCCTGTCATTTTTGGAGCCAATTAGTGATTTCAGCAGATTGTCAAGCATCATCTTCCCATTCGCGTCAAACAAACCAATAATTGTACCGCATATTACAGCCTTTGCCAAGAAGTAATAGCATTTTCAAGGCGATTTGCGTCTGCGCCGCTAGGCGTTTGGCCCTATGCCCCTTTCAGCGCGGGATGTGTCCAGTGCGCTCCCAGCGCGTCCACCTGAAAAAATTTCGGAGCCCTTCGCCAAGGTTCTTGGCCACATCCACAGGGCCGTCTGGTATGGTGCCGCTGTCGTGGTCGGTCCCCTTTTCCCTGAAGCTCCACCAGACCATGAAGGGCCTTCCCCTTAGGTGGTCAACGGGCATGAACCCCCAATAGCGGCTGTCGCTGGAATTGTCCCTGTTGTCGCCCACCGCCATGACATGCCCGGCCGGCACGGTTATCGGCCCCAAAAAATCGCGGAAGCCGCCGGGCAGCGGCTCTTTCCCCTGCTGGTTGGAGCGCTGGAATTCAGGGTCTATGTACGGCCAATATTTTGAGCCCCCCGGGATGGGCGACTCTGCCGGCCCAGCAAACCGCTCGGGCGGCCAAGGCCCCATCTCCGGCGGTGCGCTTGGATCCAGCCCAAGGTTGCCCAGTATGTGGTGCTCCCATGGGCCAGTCACTAGCTTGTCGTTGACAAATAGGCGTTTATTGTGAAACTCGACCACATCCCCAGGCAGCGCGACGCAACGCTTTACATAGTCCTGGTTCCTCTCCAGCGGCCATCGGAACACTATTATGTCGCCGCGCTCCACCCTTCTCATTGGGAAAAGGGCGGATTCCCATTTCCATTGGGGGACAGCAAAGATGAACTTGTTGACGACCAAGTGATCCCCAATCATCATGGTGTTTCTCATGGAAGCGCTTGGGATGGTAAAGTTTTGGGCGATGAATGTCTTGAAAAAGAAAATCACCATGATGGTGAAGCACAGTATTTCCGCGTTTTCCCGCAGGGAACCTTTTTGGGTCCCTGGGGGAAGCACTGCCTCTGTTTTGTCTTTATCTTTGTCCTTTGCCATTCAGTCTCCGATTGTTTTACATGGGTTCTGTTGATGTTCCAACTCCGACAAGTTTGCGGACTGTCACCCAATTGCCTTCGTGCAGCACCCTAGTTTCGGCCTCGCCTATGCCCGGCAGGAACAGGATTCGCGCTTCACCCTTCCAAAAAAAATAGGGCGATGGCTGCGGGGGGATGGTTGTGGCTTCGACCCACACTCCTATGGGATCGTACAGCTCAATCCCCTCAAGATGTGCCTTTGCCCGCCCCAAAACTTGAAAGGTGGCGCGGTTCGACTGCCAAGAAGCGGTTTTGTCGGGGAAGCCTGGCGGCAACTGCATATTCTTGCTGTCATCAGACCCGACAAGGAAAACGCCGCCGTCCTTCTGGCACAAAATTGTGGTCGTTGTAGTCCCTTGCAGAGTCGAATATTCGCAGACCACTTCTAGGCCGTTGTCCGCCTGTTTGGCTTGTAGTACCCTCAATTGCAATCTGTCGCTGGCATTCACTTCGTTATCTGGATCGGGTCTCGACGTTTCGAATTGAAGGATGGTCCCCGCAACGATGGGGGCATAGATAGCTGCCTGTTCCTCTTGCCTTTCGCAGCCGAGCATAAGGGCCACCGCCGCCAGAAATGACGCCTGCAACAAACAATGCTTCATCGCAGCCCCTTGTTGAACTTGGCCATCAAATCGGCAAGCGCGTCGGTGCTGGCTGGCGAATGGTTGGCTGCTGGATTTACCTCTTTCTTTGTGTCTTTAATTGGAGCCTGTCCATGTCCCTGCCCCTTGTGGCTGTCTGACCGCGAGGGCTTGTCCTGCGCTCGCTCGGCGCTGGGTGGCTTTGATGGTCTTGCCGGCTTGGGCGGCTTGGGGTGTTCTGTTTGGCCATTGCCAACCGAATCTGGGCCTTCGGCTCTTGGCTCCCTTGGCGGCCTGGGCGGTTTTGTGGGCCTAGCAGCCCTTGGCGTTTCCGGCCCATCGCGCCCATCGGGCCTATGCTGCCCTTTGTGGCGCGGCCCTTTTGGATTCTTTTGGCCATTTGGCGCGGCCCGCCTGAAAGCTGGTTTGGGCAACAGGGCCTTGATTGACAGGTTGATCCTCTTGGCCTCAAGGTCAACGGCTGTCACCTTCACCTTGACCTGCTGGCCTATGGTTAGGGCCTCGCTGGGGTGCTTGATGAACCTGTGTCCTATTTCGGACAAGTGGACCAGCCCGTCCTGATGCACGCCGAAATCAACGAATGCCCCAAAATCCGTGACATTCGTGACAACGCCTTGAAGCTCCATGCCGACTTCCACGTCTGATGGCCTGTTGACGCCCTCGTTGAAGTGGACGGCCTCAAACTGCTGCCTTGGGTCGCGCCCAGGCTTTTTGAGTTCGGCAATGATGTCGGCAACGGTTTCCGTGCCAAATTGCTCGTCTATGAATGTCTTTGGGTCTAAAGAATCCAATATTGCTTCATTGCCGATGAGCTCTGGAACGGACTTGCCCACCAGTTGGCAGATGCGCTGCACCACAGGATACGATTCGGGGTGCACTGCGCTCGCGTCCAGCGGGTTTTCGCCGCCCCTGACGCGCAGGAACCCTGCGGCCTGCTGGAACGCCTTTTCGCCAAAGCGCGGCACTTCTAGCAGTTGCTCGCGCTTTTGGAAGGCACCTTTCTCGTACCTCCACTGGACGATGTTTTTAGACAGGGCTTCCCCAATGCCGGCTACGTATGCCAGCAGTTTGTACGACGCGCTATTTAGATCAACCCCAACCTTGTTGACGCAGGATTCCACGGATTCATCGAGGCCCTTTTTGAGTTGCGCCGGGTTTACGTCGTGCTGGTACTGGCCCACGCCTATGCTCTTTGGCTCGATTTTAACCAGCTCTGCCAGCGGGTCTTGGAATCGGCGGGCGATGCTGATGGCCCCACGCACTGTTACGTCTAAGTCGGGGAATTCTTCCCTGGCCACCTCGGACGCAGAATAGACCGACGCCCCGGATTCGCTGACGCTGACGCAGGGGAGGTCGCCCCTGCCAGTATCCTCTAGCCACTGCCTGAAAATGGCCTCGGCTTCCCGCCCCCCGGTGCCATTTCCAACCGCGATTGTTTCAATGGGGTGTTTTTGCATCAGTTGTTCCAGTACCGCCGCTGTGCCCTCCAAATCCCTCTTAGGCTCCAGCGGGTACACGGTGGCGGTTTCCATGAACTGCCCCAAGCGGTTGATGATGGCCAGCTTGCATCCAGTCCTGATGCCTGGGTCAACGCCCAGAGTGCACATTTGGCCAGCGGGAGGAGCCAGTAGAAGGTGGTCAAGGTTGGACTTGAACACCTTGATAGCTTCGGAGTCCGCTTTTTTCTTTGCCTCCGACCTGATTTCGGTTTCCAGCGAGGGGGCCAGCAGGCGGTCAAATGCGTCCTCGCAAACGGCATGTAGCATGGCCCGGTAACCCGATGCGGGGTTGATTTTCACTCTTGAAGCCAGCTCGTCCACCAGCCGGCTGCGGTCAACCACCAATTTGACGGAGAGGATGTTCTCTTTTTCTCCCCTCTTGATGGCCAGCACCCTGTGGGGCGGCATGTTGCGGATGGCCCCCCTGAAGTCCCAATATTGCCTAAAGCGAAGCGCCTCCTTGCCCTCTTTGCGGTCTTCGCGGAGCTGGCAAGTTAGTACGCCTTGGTCGAGGAACGCCTTTCTTAGCCAGGCCCTGATTTCGGCGCTTTCGGCAAGGCGCTCTGCCAAGATGTGTCCCGCGCCCTCCACGCAGGCCGAGGGGGGCAGGGCATCTTCTCGGCCCTCGCCGCCCTCATTGCCTTCTTTGCCTTCCTTGGCGAATGGGCCAGACAGCATCATGGGGTCTGCGCCTGTGCCATCTTCCAATAGCAAGTCCAAAAGCGGTTCTAGGCCCTGCTCCTTGGCAATTGTGGCCTTAGTGCGCTTTTTTGGCTTGTAGGGCAGGTACAGGTCTTCCAGCTCGATTTTGGTCCAGGCCTTTTCGATCTTGGCTTTTAATTCATCAGTTAGTTTTCCAGCTTTTTCAATGGTGCTTAGTACTGTTGCGCGTCTTTCCAGCAGATCCTTGAAATATGCCATCCTCTCCTCAATGGAGCGGATCGCCACTTCATCCAGCGACCCAGTGGCCTCCTTGCGGTAGCGGGCTATGAAAGGCACCGTGTTGCCGTCGCTCAATAGGGCCATTACAGCCGCTACGCCGGCCCTTGGTAGGGCCAACTCCTTGCAGATGCGGTCAATTGCTTGCTCCACTGAAATCCCTCTTGGTGTCCACAATACTGGGCTACCATAAATATTACCCCAGCTTGGCCCTACTTTGTGCCAACGCGTACCAATTATGCAGCGAAAAAAGCAGAATTGTCGTATCATGGAATAGGCAAGACTGCATTTGGAGACCCGAGATGGCATCCGCAGACACTCTAATACGTTCCATTGGCATCGTTGGCGGTGGAAAGAGTGGTAGCGCTATGTTGCACTTCCTGCTGAAAACCGCCTCGGCTAGGGTGGCCTTCATTATGGACCCAAACCCAAAAGCCCCTGGGCTTTTGGACGCGCAATCCAATAAGGTAGCCACTTTCACGAAGCTGGAAGAAGCGCTGCGCGAGTCTTTGCCAGACTTTATTTTTGAAGTTTCAACCAACGCCGAAGCAGAAGAAATAATCGAGCAGGCCACCAAGGGCACTTCGACTAGGGTGATCAACCAAGCCACAAGCAGGCTGGTTGTCGAACTAGTGGAAGACAACAGGAAGCAGCTACAGACTAGCGTATCCAAGGCCCTAAAGTCCCTCCAGGGCGAATTGCTGACCTCGCTGAGCGGCAGCCATGACTTGGTTTTCAACATAGGCGAAATGATGTCCAGCATGCAGATGCTGGCACTTAACGCCAGCATAGAGGCGGCAAGGGTCGGCCAGGCGGGCAAAGGCTTTATGGTGGTTGCAGAAAATATGACCAAATCCGTGGAATCTGTCCGAAAGCTTACTGTCGAAATAGACGCAGTGAACAAAACCCTGCAAGAGGTTTCGGCGGGAATGGTAAATGTGTTGGAACTGCTAAAATAATTCCAACTCCAGATAGAATCAGCCCATCATTTCCCGCATCACCGCTGGCCTGGCCGTCCTCCATATCGAAAGCAGCTCATCGAGCAATTGCCCAAATTCAGACAGCCTGAATACATTTGGGCCGTCGCTGAGGGCCCTCTCCGGCTCTTCGTGGACTTCAAAAAAGAACCCGTCCGTGCATGTCGCTGCGGCTCTGGCCAGAGTGGGGATCATCTCGCGCACGCCTCCAGTCGCGTCGCCGAGTGCGCCAGGCTTCTGCACGCTGTGCGTGGCGTCGAATACAACGGGGCAGCCAGTCTTGCGGAGGTGTGGGAAGGACTGGAAGTCAACCACCAAGTTCCCATAGCCAAATGACGCGCCCCTCTCTGTCACCCAGACAGGGCTGGCCTCCGAGACCGATTTAGCCTTTTCTACAGCGTGTCGCATGTCCCAAGGGGCCAAAAATTGCCCCTTCTTTATATTGATGGTTTTCCCCGTGGCTGCGGCGGCCAATAGCAAGTCCGTCTGGCGGCAGAGGAAGGCGGGTATCTGCAAAACGTCTGCCGTGGCCGCGACCAAGGGGCACTGCCCAGGCTCGTGGACGTCAGTTAGGACTGGAACGCCGTGGTCGGATCGGACTTGGGCCAAGATGTCCAGCCCTTCGGCTAGGCTCATTCCTCTATAGCTGTGCAGGCTCGTCCTGTTCGCTTTGTCAAAACTTGCCTTGAAAACAAAGGGTATGTCCCTTTCAGAAGCGATAGATTTCAGTGCTGCGGCCAATTCTAGCGCGTGCTGCCGCGATTCCAGCGCACAGGGCCCTGCGATTAGAAAAAAGCATTGGTCAGAATATGGAGTGTGGAAGTTCATGCCAGCCCTCGTCAATAGTTTAATGCCGATTGATGGTTTTCCAAAAGCGGCCCTAGCCCATTGTCAAGGCAGCCAATGTGTGCAAGTATTTCAAAATGAGGGAATGGCTATGGCTAAACCGTTGATGGAAGATGGCCTCAACCAAAAGATAATTGCCTGTCTCCAGACGTCGGGGCGAATGAGCCACGCGGAGCTGGCCGACCGCTTGGAGATAAGCCGCCCGACTCTGATTGACAGAATAAAGCGCCTCGAAAATGAAGGTATCATAGAAGGCTACTTTGCCGCAGTGAAGCCCGCAGCGGTAAACAAGCCATGCGTAGCGTATGTGTCTGTCAAGTGCCGCGTGGAAAGGGGCAAGTCGGAAAACAAGTTCATAGAGGCGCTGTCGCGGGAGCCCGATATTTTGGAGGCCCACACCATAGCTGGCGATGACAGCCTGCTCCTAAAGATAGTGGCCGACACCCCGATGGGGATGAATGAACTGCTGTACAAAATACGCTCGCTAGGCCAAGATTCTTCTACCCGCACGACGATGGTGCTAGAGACCCATTTTGTAAAGCCCGGCCCTTCGCCGTTCCCTTCCCGCGATCCGGGTGGCGACCGCCGTTCCAAAAAAAGATAGGGCGCAGTTTTTCAACCGCCCAACCCAGTGTGTAACATTAACCGCTGCGCCATAGCAGCAATTTCAATGGGAGCCCCAATGCCAAAAATGGCCATTTCGCTGCCTAATAACAGTTACAAGTTACAAGGTACAAGTTACAAGATGAAAACCCCTGCTGCAAGCGGCTCGATTATTAGCGCGCTTGCGCTTGCCTTGGCGATCCTTTTAGCTCCAGCGCCCCTGGCCGCCCAGGGTGCCCCGAAAGTCACCAAGCCAAGGGAAGCCCTTGGGTTCGACATTGGACAGGACTATTGTCTGGCTAATTATTCCCAATTGGCCTCATGGTGGAAAAAGCTGGATCAGGAATCCGACAGGATGAAGTTGGTAGAAATTGGCAAAAGCGAAGAGGGCAGGCCGCAGTACATGGCCGTGATAACCGCGCCAGAAAACCACAAAAACCTAGGCCGCTATAAGGAAATTGCCAAGAAGCTGGCCCTTGCTGAGGGCCTTAGCGACAGCCAGGCAAGGGAATTGGCCAAGGAGGGCAAGGCGGTCGTGTGGATAGACGGCGGGCTGCATGGCACCGAGGTGCTGGGGGCCCAGCAGCTATTGGAGCTTGTCTATCAGATGGTCAGCCGCACAGACGCCGAGACCACCCGCATACTCAAAGACGTGATATTGCTGGCCGTGCTTGCGAACCCAGATGGGATGGATTTAGTGTCCGACTGGTACATGAGGGAGCAGGATCCAACCAAAAGAAGCCTGGCCAATGTGCCGCGCCTCTACCAAAAATACGCAGGGCACGACAACAACCGCGACAGCTACATGTCCAACTTGGCCGAGACCACCAACATGAACCGAGTGCTGTTTATGGAATGGTTCCCCCAGGTCATGTACAACCACCACCAGGCAGGGCCTGCGGGGACAGTGATGTTTGCGCCGCCATTCAGGGATCCATTCAACTACAACATTGACCCGTTAGTAATGATGCAGCTCAACCTCGTGGCGTCCGCCATGCACACCCGCTTCGTCTCCGAGGGCAAGCCGGGCGTGACCATGCGCGGCGGTGCCAACTTTTCCGCTTGGTACAATGGCGGGCTTCGCACCATCACGTACTTTCACAACATGGTGGGCATCCTCACCGAAACCATTGGGAGCCCCACGCCGATGGAGATACCGCTGGTTCTGAGCCGTCAATTGCCCAGCGGCGACCTGCCTTTCCCCATAGCGCCCCAGAAGTGGCATTTCAGCCAGTCCATTGACTACAGCATTTCTGCCGATAGGGCCATCCTGGATTTGGCATCGAAGTACAGAGAAGACTTTTTGTTCAATATTTATAGGATGGGCAAAAACTCCATCGAGAGGGGCAGCAGGGACAGTTGGACGCTTTCCCCAAAGGCTGTCCAGGCCATTAGGGACGCTGCGCCCAAAGAACAACAGCAAGCCCCGCCGGAGGACATGCCGACATTTGCCAGGGTGGGCAACTTGCCTTCTGGCCTATATGAAACAGCCTTAAAGCACCCCGACAGGCGCGACCCAAGGGGGTACATACTCACCGCGGACCAGCCAGATTTCCCAACCGCGACCAAGTTCGTCAATTCCCTAATAAAAAATGGCATTCAAGTGCATCAGGCAACCGCGCCATTTCAGGTAAAAGGAAAGAATTACCCCAAGGGCTCGTGGGTGGTGAAAACCGCCCAGGCGTTCAGGCCGCACATCTTGGACATGTTTGAGCCGCAGGATCATCCAGAGGACTTCCAGTACCCCGGCGGGCCGCCAATTGCCCCCTACGACGTGGCCGGCTATACCTTGGCCATGCAGATGGGTGTCCAGTACGACAGAATTTTGGATGCTTTTGATGGGCCCTTCCAGAAAGTGCAGGGCCTGCAGTCCGCCCCGCCAGCCAAGGTGGTCGGCGCCCAAAGGGCAGCGGGCTACCTGATCAGCCACGCCGCCAACGATGCCTTTAGGATTCAAAATCGCGTGTTCAAGGCAGGTGGCAGCGTCTTTTGGGTCAAAAACGCGATTGACATAGACGGAGCGCACTACCAGCCAGGTGCCATCTATATACCAGACTCCCAAGGAATGCGCCCATTGCTGGAAAATGCCGCTGCGGAATTGGGCGTGGAAGTTCGCGCCGTCGCCCAAAAACCAGAGGGCGAATTACAGGCAATAACCCAAAAGCGCATAGGGCTATGGGATCAATACGGCGGCTCCATGCCTTCCGGCTGGCTGCGCTTCATCTTAGAGCAATTTGAGTTCCCGTACGAATTGGTGTTCGCCCCAATGCTGGACGCAGGAAACCTGGTGGCTAAGTTTGACGTGATCATTCTGCCTGATGGCGCAATATCCCAGAGATTGAGGGCAGGGGGAGGCCAGGGCGGCTTCGGGGGGCCGGGGGGCGACAGGCAACTGCGC
>Ga0268262_10002686_pt1 | contig 20203 bp, 18 predicted proteins | sample TergutNc150P3_FD_190354 | JGI IMG/M metagenome (GOLD analysis project Ga0268262, IMG submission 190354) | Nasutitermes corniger P3 segment gut microbial community from laboratory colony in Florida, USA - Nc150 P3 (SPAdes) (version 2) | ecosystem: Host-associated > Arthropoda: Insects >... | reverse complement strand
TGCAATTTGCTCATCCAGCGTGTTAAGCTTCACCGCGTTGTGCTGCAAGTTGCGCATCGTGGTATCGTACATAGTTGTAAATGTAATTCTAGCCATACTTAAACTAGATGCAAAAATCGTGCCAAATTGTTTGGGTTAATCCCCAAAATTTTGAGAATTATCCCCGATAAATATACTCACTGAGCCTCTTTTAAAAATTTTATTCTATCTCTGTACGTTTTATCTAAGCAATTAATATCAACTTTGCATTTGCTGCTTAGGGTTTTTCGCCACTCTCTTTGATCTTCTTCAAAAGCAATTTTTAGAGGCTGATACAATTTATTCATTTGCACATCTAATCTTGCTAATTCTTCGTTAGTGCAAATTGTTAATGCAGTTGGATGGTTAGTATTTTCGCAATTAAAGCTGGTTTTGAAAAAATTTCCTTTATCGGAAGTTTCAGCTTTGGCTTTTGATTTTGGCTCTGAAGCTGGTTTGGGGGCCGGTTCAGGTTCTGGCTTTGATTCTGATTTAAGCACGGCTGCTATTGCTTGGGCTATATCATCATCTGTTTGCTTTTCAGCTTCAGTTCGTTTTTTAGGAGGCTCGTTCTTTTTTGGGGCTTCAGCTTTTTTGATATTCTTTTCGTCTTGAGCTTCTTTTGATGTGGTGTCTGGAGGATTTTTTATGCTATCGGAAACAGCTAAATCTTGCTCAGGATTTTGTTGTAAAGTACCTGCTTCAACAACAGCTTTTTCAGTTTCAGTTTCGGTTTTCGCTCCTGTGAGATCATAATAAATATTCATGTAATAAGGATTGGCAAAGTAGGCAATAATTGCAAGAATAAAAATAATTATTATAAAATAAGGAAAGCAACCTTTCTTTTTCTTTTGTTCTGCCGGTTCGCCAAATATTGATTTTTCATCTTTTTTTGAGATTTCTTCTACAATTTCTTGTGGAGCTTTCTGTGGGGCTTCTTCCCGTGGAACTGCTTTCTGAGGAGCTTCTTCCTGTGGAGCTTCCTCCCGAGGAGCTTCTGCCGCAACTTCTTCTTGCGGTGCTTCTTGTGGAGCTTCTTCCGCAACTTTTTCTTGCGGAGCTTCCTGTGGAGCTTCTGCCGCAACTTCTTCTTGCGGTGCTTCCTGTGGAGCTATCACTCTCAGTTTTCCCGTTAACCTTTCCTTTTCTTCTCTTAGCTTTTGCTCTTCAGCTATTATTTTTTCATGTTCTTCTTTTAATCTCTGCTCTTCCCTTTGCCTTTCCTCTTCTTTTAGTCTCTGCTCTTCTTTTAATCTTTCTTTTTCTTCTACTAACCTTTGCTCCTCAGCTATTAGCTTTTGCTCTTCTTCTTTTAGCCTTTGCACTTCTCTTAATCTCTCTTCTTCTCTTAATCTCTGCTCTTCCATTATCCTTTTTTCTTCTTTTAATCTCAGTACTTCTTTTAATCTTTCTTTTTCTTCTACTAACCTTTGCTCCTCTTCTTTTAACCTTCTTTCTTCAGCCATTAGCCTTTGTTCTTCAGCCATTATCTTTTGTTCTTCTTCTTCTTTTAGCCTTTGCCGTTCTTCTTCTTTCAGCCTCTGCTCTTCCCTTTGCTTTTCCTCTTCTCTTAATCTTTCCGCTTCTTCTTTTAACTTTTGCTCTTCTCTTAATTTATCTCCTTCTTTTAATTTTTTCTCTTTTAGTTGCATTTCAGTCAACATTCTCTTGACTTCTTCAATAGAATATTTAATTCCACAGTGTTGGCAAATAAACACATTTTCTTGTTTAAGCAACTCGCCCTGACACACTTCGCAAACTACTTGTTGTTTCATTTTCTATCACCTCGGTTAGTTAAAAACCTACTCATTGCTATAAGATAGAAAATTTCAAAGACCTTGCGGTGCTGAGTCTGCTTTGCAAGAATAACCTCAATTCTTCACGCACCTCACCGAAAGTCCCAACTCACTCTTAGACCCCACATCTGGAAGCATAACATCATAGCAAATATAACCCAGTTCCGAGCAATATTGGCTAATCAATATATACTTCGCCGAAACATCCAAATGTTCTTGCTCCGTGGCAGTCCACCAAGCCGCATATAAATCAATTCCTGTATAACGAGGGGATTTGCGGAAGCCGCCCGGCATTGCATAAAAGCCAAAATCATCTGTTCCGCCTCCCCTGCTCCAACCGTGCTTTGCTTTAATCGCTCTGGCATTATCTTTGCCCCCTGCAAAATCTATGAGCTTTTGCCATTCCTCTTGGCTTGGCAAATGCCAACCGGCTGGGCAAACATTCCTTGCAGAATTCCAGTCGTAAAGGCGACCGTATTTCTCGCAGTTTTGGTTAATGTCGTCAAAGCACCAGGAATTGCCTGTTTTATAATTCATGTTTTCTGCCATCCAGGTTTGCTTGTCTATTTTCACATATTTATATGTTTTGCCATTTCTGGAATCGACAAAAAAATCCTTTGCAAAATAACCATCCTCCATATATTTATGCGTTAATGCGTAACCTGAATTGTATTCAACGGCTTTTTTATAATTCTTTGCTGCTTCGCCGTAATTTTTTCTGTTTTTGAAAATATCGCCCATATTTTTATATGCCTGCGCAAAATCAGGTTTTAATTGCACTGCCTGATTGTAATATTTTATTGCCGCATCTTGCTGTTTGTTTATTTCTGCAACATAACCTTTTAAGAAAAATTCATTCGCAGTTTTTGGAGTTACTATTACCTCTGTTAGCATTTTATATTTTGCAACCAAATACTCAGAAAGTTCTTCAACCGGAATTTGTTTAGCTTCTGGCAACATATAACCCATTTCCACGGCTTTCATTTTGTATTCTGTTCCCTTAGCTTTATTTCCCTTTCTTATCAAAGCCTCCCCCAAATAGAGATATGATTCCAGCATAGTAGAATCCAAGTCAATGGCTTTTTTTGAGTATTCTATTGTTTTATCGTATTCCTGTTTGAAAAAATATACTTCCCCTATATTATTGTAAGCATAAGGCAAACTTTTATCGGAATTTAAGCTAATTGCTTTATTCAAATATTCTATGGCTCTATCGTAATCCTTTTTGTGAAAATAAATACCGCTTATAAGGTCGTATATTTCAGCCTTGTCTTCGGGCTGGTATTTAATGGCTTTTTCGAAGTACTCCAATGCCTTGTCGTAATCTTGTTTTTTATAATAAGCAGAGCCTATGCTAATATAAGCGTCTGTTTTAGGGTCTAATTTAATTGCTGTTTCATAAAATTCAATAGCTTTGGTATAATTGCGTTTTATACTGTAAATACTTCCCATAGTTCTGTACGCTTTTACGTGTTTAGAATTCAGTTCAATAGCTTTTTTTAAATATTCTATAGATTTGTCATAATCTTGTTTTTTTACATAAGCAATTCCTATGTTGAAACATAAGTTTGCGTCCACATCTCCAATTTTCAATTCAAGGGCTTTTTTATAAAATTCTATTGCCTTGTCAAAATCCTGTTTATAAAAATAAGCCGTTCCCATACCGTTAAACACCGCATATTCTGTTTTGGAACCTGGTTTCAACTGCATAGTTTTTTCATAGTATTCTATGGCTTTGCTGTAATCCTCTTTTTCCCTGCTGATAGTTCCCAAATAGGAATATGCCTCGGCAAAATCTGGTTTTAGCTCAACAGCGCGCTTAAAATATTCCATAGCCTTATCCATATTTTTTATTCTCTCATAATAAATATCCCCAACATCGTAATATGCCTCGGCTTTATCCGGTGAATATTCAATAACTTTTTTGAAATATTCATCAGCGTTTTTGTAATCGTATTTGAAAAAATGAAGAAATGCCAAAGTAATACAGGCTTCAACATTGTTTGGGTAACCTGGTTTTAAGTCGAGAAATTTTTTAAAGTAATCCATCGCTTTATCCAACTCCTTTTTGCCAACGTATATTATTCCTATGTAGTAATAGGCTCTTGCATAATCTGGTTTTAACTCAATGGCTTTGTTGTAATATTTTATCGCATCATCATTTTCTTCGTCTATCTCTGCAATGTAGGCTTTTAAAAAAAAGTCATCTGCTGTTTTTGGATTCTCTATTTTTTCTGTTATTGCCCTGATTTTTATTTTTATGCTGCTGGAAACATCTTGGGCAGGGATTTGTTTTGCTGTAGCCAGTACTTCCATATAATCACCGGTTCCTATTTGGTTTTTGTTTATATCTGCATTTTGTTTGGAATTATGGCAGCCAAAGGCAAGAAACAGCAATAAAATTCCTGCAAGTTTTCTATATTCATTCATAAAATTCTCCAAACAAAATGGAATGTCGTTAAAAGATATAAAAAAAATAATAGCCATTGCAAGCGGCAAAGGCGGTGTGGGAAAATCCACCGTTGCCGCCAACCTCGCTATGGCAACCGCCCTTGAGGGAAAACCCGTTGGCATTCTGGATGCCGATTTATACGGACCCAGCATGGGACTGATGTTTAGTTTGAACAGCGATGCTTTGCCCTCATTCTCGCACGGCGTTAAGGTAGCCTCTCTTGCCCAATTATTTCCCGCAGAAAAAGCAAATGCCTGGAGAGGTCCCAGAGCGGCAGCCTTGATTAACAATTTGCTGAATTTTGTGGATTGGGGAAATTTGGATATACTATTTATAGATATGCCGCCCGGCACGGGAGATGTTCAGCTTTCCATCATTCAGGGCTGCAAACTTGACGGTGCCATTATGGTGAGCACACCGCAGAAGGTGGCTCTTGCGGATTGTGTAAAGGGCATTGACCTTTTTAAGGAATTGAATGTGCCTATTTGGGGTTTGATTGAGAATATGAGCAGTTTTATCTGCGATAAATGCGAAAAAGAGCATTTTATTTTTGGCAAAAATGGAGCAAAGAACTTGGCAGAAAAAATGGACATTCCTTTTTTGGGACAAATCCCCATTGAAGCATCGCTTATGGAAGGCGGAGAGAATGGTTTGCCTGCGGTTCTTGCGAACCCCAATTGCACTGGAGCGCGTATGTTTGGGGAAATAGCTGCGAGGTTGTTGGAGTGTTCGCAGTAACAGGCAAACACGCCAAGGCAATGGTGTACGCAAGCGATGTGGAAGAAGCCTGCACCAACCAGATTAAAGAAGTTCTGGACAATGAATTTTTGGCTGACGAAAAAATAAGAATAATGCCCGACTGCCACGCGGGAAACAACATTTGCATAGGCTTCACCTCAACAATGAACAGCCAGTGGGCAGTCCCCAATTACATAGGAGTGGACATAGGCTGCGGAGTAGCCTCATATCCAATTGAAAAAACTGATGTTGATTTTAGGAAATTTGACGTACAGGTTAGGAGAAGCGTACCTTCGGGATATGGAATCCACAAGCGTTTTGACGAGGATAGATGCAAAGATGTTTATTCAAAAGTGGCAAAAAACTCATTCCATCTATTCGTTGAGGAATTGAACGAACTAGTTAAGAAACTTGGGCTGGATTTCCGCTCCAAGAATTATGTAGCACAGTCTATGGGAACTTTGGGTGGCGGCAACCATTTCATAGCCATAAACGAAAATCCGTCTGGAAGTAAATTCATAACCGTGCATACAGGCAGCAGAAACTTTGGGCTGAAGATAGCAAACCATTTTCAGAAAAAAGTTGGCGAAAAAGGTTATCTATCGGGTGAATTATACGATGACTACATATATGCTATGGAATTAGCCCAGAGATACGCCGAATTCAACCGCACCAAAATTTTATGGGAACTTGTTAGGCATTTCAATATGAATTTTGAAAAAAGCAACCTCATTGAATCCGTGCATAACTACATTGACATAGATAGCAAGATAATAAGAAAAGGAGCCATTTCCGCCAAGAAAGGAGAAATTTGCCTAATCCCCATCAATATGGCAGACGGCGTGCTTCTATGCAAGGGTAAGGGCAATTCCGAATGGAACTATTCTGCCCCGCACGGAGCAGGTAGAGTGCTTTCAAGGACACAGTCCAAAAAGAATTTCTCAATGGAAGAATACAAAGAAAGAATGAGCAATGTGTGGAGCTCTTGCGTGAACGAAGCCACCCTTGACGAATCGCCTATGGCATACAAGAAAATGGAATATTTAATGAGTTTCATAGGCGACACCGTTGAAGTGCTCGACCATTGGAGCGAAGTTTACAATTTCAAGGCGGCGGAGTGAGCAATCCTTCTCACATAGGCTCCCCGCTTGATTTTTTCCACAGCTCCTTGCATTCATCCGAGCAGAAATTGTGCAGCTTGGGATAGCTTTCATTCGCGTTCTGGACAGCAACCGTCATAATTGCTGGCTTAACCTTGCATTGGTCGCAAAGCGTTTTTCCAAATACTTTTTTCATGTAGATAATATAATAAAAATTTGTACCAACTTGGGGAAAATTTCTAAATTCTCCCTATGACCGATTTCCATCAAACCGATGAGCCGCAAAGCGGCGAAACCATAGCCATTATTTCCACGAACAAGGGGCAAATGAAACTTCGCTTGTTCCCAGAGCTTGTGGGTGTGGCGGCAGAGAATTTTATTGAGCTTGCGAGGCAAGGTAAATATAACAACGTCCCATTTCACAGGATTATAAAAGACTTTATGATTCAAGGTGGCGATTTCACAAATAAAAACGGCACCGGAGGTCACGCCGCATCTGGCGAAGGTGAGAGCATAGGCGATGTTTACGACCCTCGTTTGAGGCATATTAGAGGTGCTCTTTCTTGGGCAAAAACCAGTGCGCCAAATTCCATAGGCAGCCAGTTCTTCATTGTTCACGGAGAAAACGGAGCGCACTTTCTAGACCATCCTCCAAACGGGCATTCCCACGAAGGCTACACTGTTTTTGGGCAGCTTTACGAGGGTTTTGGAACCTTGGACTCCATTGCAGAGTCAAAAACCGATAGGAGAGACAAGCCAAAAGAGGAAATTATCATTGAGAGCGTGGAAATTACTATTTTACCTCCTATGAAAACCGTGTATAATTTCAGCGCAGGTCCTAGCACTCTTCCTAAGCAAGCAACAGAAGAAGCAAAAGCGGCCATCACAGATTTCGCAGGTACCGGAATAGGTATTCTGGAAATAAGCCACCGCACCAAGCACGTAGAGGGAATGGTTGCAGAAACAGAATCTCTTTTGAAAGAATTGCTCTCAATACCAGCAGGTTATGAGATTTTATTCTTGGGCGGCGGCGCATCGCTTCAATTCTGCATGGTTCCAATAAATTTGCTCGGCGCAAATGCCGTTGCAGACTACACAGACACAGGCCTTTGGGCAAGCAAGGCTCTAAAAGAGGCAAAAAAATTCGGCAAGGTAAATGTGGTTTGCTCTTCCAAAGACTCCACATACAACCACATCCCCAAAACATTTGAGCAAACGCCCGGCGCAACTTATTTGCACGTAACGAGCAACAATACCATTTACGGAACGCAATGGAAAGAATTTCCCAAAGCAAATACTTATTTAGTTAGCGATATGAGTTCTGATATTTTGAGCCGTCCAATAGATGTTTCAAAATTTGGGCTTATATATGCAGGCGCACAAAAAAATATGGGACCTGCGGGCGTTGCAACAGTTATAATTAGGAGCGATATTTTGGGCAAGGTGGAACGTGATATTCCAACAATGCTGGATTACCGTACTCACATTCCAGAAAAGAGCATGTTCAACACCCCTCCAGTGTTTTCCATTTATGTTATGAACAGAGTTTTGCACTGGTTAAAAAATCTCGGCGGCGTTGCCGCAATGGAAAAAATAAATGCCAAAAAATCCGCTCTGCTTTACGATGTTCTGGATAACTCAAAACTATTCAAAGGCACGGCTGCAAAAGAAGACCGCTCAACAATGAATATTCCTTTTGTGTTCAGGGAAGACGCTGTTGCCGCAGATAAAAAAGAATCGCTGGAAAAAGACTTTTTGAAAACCGCTGTGGAAAAAGGTTTGGAGCAATTGAAAGGTCACCGTTCAGTTGGTGGCTTTAGAGCAAGCATTTACAACGCTATGCCGATTGAGGGCGTTGAAACTTTGGTTGCTTTTATGGCTGAGTTTGAGAAAGCAACTTTAAAATAACCTCATACTCCTCTTCATTAGGAGCAAAATCATCCGCATTTTCCCGCAGAGCCTGTTCCAATTCAGGTCCTGTGAACCAAATAATTTTTTGCACTTCGCTTTCTTGAATTTTCAGTGTGAGCTTTTCGCTTTCGGTTATTTTCGCTATAAAAAAGCTCTGTATTTCCCTATCAACATCGCCATTTGGCATAGCTTGCTCGCTGGCAGAATCGTTTATATATTCCAACCTATTTTCTTCAAGCTTCAAACCGAGTTCTTCTTCCAATTCCCTGAGTGCTGCTGTTATTATTTTTTCACCAGAACTTATGTGCCCTGCCGCGCTTACGTCTAATTTATTGGGAAATGATTCCTTATCCATAGACCTTAATTGGAAAAGAGTGCGTTTGTCAAAATCAAAAATTTGCACGTGCACTGTTCTGTGCCACAATTTGTTTTTGTGGATTTCGCTCCGCGGCAATTTTTGCCCTGTGTAGTTGCCGCTCTGGTCGCACACATCTATTATTTCTTGCATATTGTGAGAAGATAGTAAAACAATTTTCTATATTAACCCCAAATTTCGGAATATAGCTCAGCCTGGTAGAGCGTCTGCTTCGGGAGCAGAAGGTCGTGAGTTCGAATCTCGCTATTCCGAGTGATTAAACCCCCAAATCCTCGCAATCTTTCGGTTAGGATATTCATAGGGAAAAAGATATAGAAAATTGCATTATGGCAAGATAAAATTTGATAGCATCTTTTTCCCCAGCGGGGTCATTATGCTTTCTGGATGAAATTGAATGCCCTCAACATTGAGCGTTTTGTGACGAACCCCCATTATCTCGCCGTCTTCTGAAGTGGCGGTTATTTCCAAACAATCTGGCAAACTTTCTTTTTCAATTACAAGGCTGTGATAGCGCATTCCGTCAAAGGGTTCCTCTATGCCTGCAAATACTCCTTTGCCATTTGCATTTATCTTTGAAATTTTGCCGTGCATAAGCCTTTTTGCGCCTATAATTTTTCCACCATAAAAATGCCCTATGGCTTGGTGACCAAGACACACGCCCAAAATAGGAATTTTACCGGCAAAATAACCAATTGACTCAACGGTTATCCCAGCATCTTCAGGGCGACCGGGACCAGGCGAAAGCAGAAGTTTTTCCGGTTTTAACTCCCCTGCTGCTTCTATTGTTATTTTATCATTTCTAACAACCTTTACATTTGCTCCAAGCTCCAAGAGGTATTGGTAAATGTTGTAGGTAAAACTATCGTAATTGTCTATAAGGAGTATCATAACATCTCCAAAGCTCTGGCAACAGATTTCGCTTTATTTATGGTTTCTTGCCTCTCAGTTTCTGGATCGCTGTCTGCGACAATGCCCGCGCCCGCTTGCAATGTCAATTTGCCGTTTTGCACCACCGCTGTGCGAATGCAAATTGCAAAATCCATCCTTCCGTCAAAAGACATATAGCCAACCGCGCCACCATAATTGCCCCTTGCTCTTGTTTCGCACTCCGCAATTATCTCCATAGCCCTAACCTTGGGTGCGCCAGAGAGCGTACCTGCTGGGAATGCGGCTTTTAGAACATCAAAAATATCATAGGAATTATCAAGTTCTGCTCTTATGTTAGACACAATGTGCATAACGTGAGAATATCTCTCTATAATCATAAAATCGTTAACCTTAACCGTTCCTGCTTTTGCAATTCTGCCAAGCTCATTGCGTCCCAAATCCACAAGCATAACGTGTTCGGCAATTTCCTTTTCGTCTTTTAAAAGTTCTTCTGAAAGGCGCAAATCCTCTTCTGCTGTTTTTCCCCTTGGCCTTGTGCCGGCAATGGGACGAAGAGTTGCAATGCCGCCTTCTACCCTAATCATTGTTTCGGGGCTAGAGCCAACAAGGGTGGTTCCACCGAGTTTCATAAAATAAAGATAGGGAGAGGGATTTATAAATCTCTGCGCTCTATATAGCCCAAGCAAATCCGATGGTGCATCGCAAACAAAAGCCTGAGAAGGAACGCACTGTATAATATCACCTGCGACAATATGTTTCTTTATTTTTTCCACCATAGATCTGAAATCTTCTGGCTGCATTAGTGGTTGCGGGACGAATGCGGATTTTTTGGGGTTTATGGTTTGAGGGTTTGGATTTGAGAGTTTTTTTAATGTGGTGTTCAGCCTTTCTTTTGCGTTTTGAAAATCGTCTTCTGAAAAAGCGAAAGACATTAGGTCTAGGGTATGGTGAACGTTGTCGAAGGCTAAAAGTATTTCTGGCAAAATGAAATGGGCGAGCGGCTGGTCTGGTGGTAATTTGCTTTTTACCCTTGGCTCAAAAAAAGATACCATTTCGTAGGCGAAATAACCCACAAAGCCACCTTTGAATTTAGGTAGTCCTACAAGCTCTGCATGGCAATATCCGTTTGCTATTTTTCGCAAAACATCTAGAGGTTCTCCATTATGCGGGATTTCTTCGGTTTTTCCTTTTTTATTCACCTTTACAATAGAGCTAAAAACTTGAATTTCCAAGTGCGGGGAAAATCCTAAAAAACTGTACCTGCCCCAATGCTCGCCACCCTCAACGGATTCAAACAAAAAAAGCGAACTTTCGTCCATAAATTTGGAAAGAACGCTAACAGGAGTTTCGGTATCTGCCAAAATTTGCACGCCAACGGGAATAATGAGGTTTGCTCCGCTCGGTTTTTGAGCTAGCATTTCCTTATATTCTTGGTTGCTTGGGTATTCCCTTATTTGCATGAAATATAAGGTAGAAAAAAATTCTACATTTACCACTATGCTTTTTAATTTGAATTTAATACATGAGTTTTATGCAAAAATCCCCTACAGGGTTTTGGCTGCGAGACGTGCTTTAGGCAGACCCATTACTTTAACGGAAAAAATTCTCTATGCGCACTTGATAGATGACCGTGAAAACGAGATTTATGCGCGTGGCAAGGATTTTGCCGAATTTAACCCAGACAGGGTGGCAATGCAAGATGCAACTGCTCAAATGGCGCTTTTGCAATTTTCAACGGCAGGCAGGGCAAACTCTGCACTCCCCGTTTCCATTCATTGCGACCATTTAATTCAAGCTCGCAAAAATTCGGCTACTGATTTGTCAAAGGCAAAAGATGAAAACAAAGAAGTTTATGTATTTTTAGAAAGCGTTTGCAAAAAATATGGATTTGATTTTTGGGAACCAGGAGCTGGCATTATTCACCAAGTTGTGCTGGAAAATTACGCTTTCCCAGGAGGCTTGATAATAGGGACAGATAGCCATACCGTTAATGCTGGCGGACTTGGAATGCTTGCCGTTGGTGTTGGTGGCGCAGATGCCGTGGATGCAATGGTAAGTTTGCCCTGGGAGTTGAAATATCCTCGCATAATAGGTGTTAAATTGCGCGGATCCTTAAATGGTTTTGCAAGCCCTAAAGATGTGATTTTGAAATTGGCAGGCATATTAAAAGTTTCTGGTGGAACAGATTCCATAATAGAATATTTTGGAGAAGGCGCAAAGACACTTTCTGCAACGGGAAAAGGAACTATATGCAATATGGGTGCAGAAATTGGCGCTACTTGCAGCGTTTTTGGCTTTGATTCCTCTATGGAAAGATATTTGCGCGCAACGGGTAGAGCAGAAATTGCAGAAGCCGCTAAAAAAATAATTTCTTATTTGCGCTGCGATGCAGAGGTTGAAGTTGAACCGGAAAAATATTTTGACAAGGTTATAGAAATTGATTTAAGCACATTAAAGCCCTGCTACAATGGGCCTTTTAGCCCAGACCGTTCTTTTGCCATCGGTGAAATGGAAAAATCGCTGGAAGAATTTGATAGCCCTTCGGAGATAAGCGCGGCTTTAATAGGCAGTTGCACAAATTCAAGCTACGAAGACCTTGCCAGAGCCGCTTCCATCATCAAAGACGCGCAGGCAAAAGGCATAAAACCCAAAGTTCCGCTCTATATAAACCCAGGTTCCGAGGCGGTACGGGCAACAGCGGAAAGAGATGGGATTTTGCGTACATTCACGGATTTTGGCGCAACGGTATTTGCCAATGCTTGCGGTCCTTGCATTGGAATGTGGGCAAGAAACGACATAAAAAAAGGGCAAAAAAACAGCATTGTTCACTCATTCAACCGCAATTTTACTGGCAGAGCCGATGGCAATGAACAAACCCACGCATTTGTGGCAAGCCCAGAAATGGCAGTTATAGCATCGCTTTCCGGTTCTTTGCTTTTTAACCCAGAAACAGATACTTTAATAAATAAGACTTCGGAAAAACATAAATTGGCTTGGCCCTGGGGCGAAGAATTGCCTGAAAAAAATTTTGTTTCTAATCCCGGAGTTGTGAAAATTTCGGCTGGTGATAGCGCTGTGAAAATAGTAATAGATCACGGTAGCAATAGGCTTCAAAAACTGGAACCTTTTGCGCCTTGGAATGGCAAAGACATTTCGAACGCAAGAGTTTTGATTAAGGTAAAGGGAAAATGCACCACCGACCACATTTCAAAAGCTGGCGAGTGGCTAAAATTCCGAGGACATTTGGAAAATATTTCTGGCAATCTATTGATAGGCGCGCTTAATGCTTATAACGAAGAAAAAAATAAAGTGCTCTTTCAACCTAGCAATGTAGAAATGACCGTACCGAACGCGGCAAAGGCATACAAAGCAGCAAAAATTCCTAGCATAATTATAGGAGGCGAAAACTACGGCGAAGGTTCAAGCCGCGAACACGCAGCTATGGAACCGCGTTTTTTGGGCGTTGTGGCTGTTATAGCAAAAAGCTTCGCCCGCATTCACGAAACAAATTTGAAAAAACAGGGTATGCTCGCGCTCACTTTTTCCGATAAACACGACTACGACAAAATTTTGGAAAAAGATGTCTTGGAAATTTCAGGGCTTTACGATTTTACTCCAGGCTGCCAATTCACGCTTATTTTGCACCACGCCGATGGAACAAATGAAAAAATCCTCTTGAATCAGTCTTACAACGAAAGCCAGTGGGAATGGTTCAAGGCTGGCAGCGCATTAAATGCCTTATGCAAAACTTCTCATTGAGGGCAGCAAAATACGATTTGGTTTCCAAGCCTCAAGAGGAACTTGCTGAGGGCTTGTTTGAACTTTCCCTAGACTACTTGCCAGATACCCCACCCGCATTGCTGGATGTTGGCTGCGGAACGGGGCATTTGAGCCTTGATTTGGCAAGCCTTTTCCCAAAAAGTTTGGATTGCTTGGATATTTCCAGAGAAATGCTTTCCTTATGCAAAGAAAAATTGCAGGTGAATTTTCCAAATATAAAATGGCGGCTTTTTGAAAACGATGCGGAAAATTTTGAGACAAACGAGAAATACGATGCAATTTACTGTAGCGCAACAATTCAATGGTTCAATAGCATTCCTGCGTTTTTGGCAAGAGCTAAAAAATGGCTGAACCCTGCCGGTATTTTGGCAGTTGGCGCATTTGGTGAAAAAACTCTCTGCGAATTGCACAAGGCATATCTTGAAGCAACAGGCAGGCAGTTGGAGACAAAAGCCAAATTTTATTCATTGGATAAATTAAAGGCTATTTTCAAAAAATCTGGTTTTGAACTTTTAGAAACTGCGGAGTGCATCTATACGCAAAATTTTGAAAGCCCTATTGCAGCACTTAAAACGCTTGGCAATATGGGTGTTACGGGTGTTTCTAAAAAACCACTCAACCGCGAAGAGGCAAAAAAATTAAAGGAATCTTTGGGCACAAATTTTTCTTGGGAATTGCTCGCTATGATATTTCGGGCAAAGGAAAGCTACCCCTAATAACTTTGATTTCATTATCCATCAAACTTATTATGCTTGTTGGGCAAAGAGGTACATCGCCCATATCTGCGAAAATATCAACCCTGTTTTTGAACACAGTCATTAACTCTTTTGGTTTTGTGAAAGCTTGGTGTTCCTCTATTTTTGCGGCGGTGTTGAGCAATGGGTGTTCAAAATTCTCAAAAAGCGTTTTGATAAAAATACCCGGTGAAATTCTAACTCCTATCTCTTGGCGGCTAACATCTAATTTTCGGGCTATTTGCGGGTCTGCAGGCAAAATAAACGTATAGGGACCAGGCGTATAGTTTTTTAAGATTTGAAAGACGAAATTATTGACCTTGGCATAATCTGCAGCCATTGAAATATCTGGCAAAAGCAATGCCATAAAGGCTTTTTTCATTGGCTTTTTCAAGGCGTAGAGTTTGTTTATGGCCTTTTGGCTTGCGGCAGAACAAGCAATGGCATAACCAGAATCCGATGGATACAGCAATAAAGCATCGCTCCTAAGCATATCTGCTATGGTTCTGATATGCCTCGCCTGCGGCGTTTGATGATGTATTTCCAAATGGAGCATTTATAAAATATAGTCAATATTACTTCATAGATGCATACAAAACAAATTCCAAGGTGGATTGCATTTTTTCAGAACCAATTGGCCTAGAAATAAATTGCTGCACCCCAAAGGCTATGTCGGATTTTTGCAAAGCTTCTGCGAAGTTTAAAAGCGAAGGATAATCTGCTTCTGTGGTTGCTTTAACCAATATTCTGCTATGCGTTTGAAAATCATCTTTTATGACTTTTTCTAGCCCTGCTAAACGTACCTGGTTAGCAAGTGCCAAAGTGCGCAAAGCCATTAACTCGGAATTTATTTTGGAAGGCCGCACTAATTGACCAGATTTCAATTCTGATACATTGGGTTGATGAAAATTGCCATATACGCTGAATTCAATTGGACCTTCTCTGGTGGTTACGGAATCTATTTCAATAAAATCTACCACTTTGGCTCTCAATTGTTCCCTGTAATAATTGCGAGTGCGAGCATCCACCGCCACAACTCTGGCAAAATAAAAATTTGGAGCCTGATATGCAAGGTCTAAATAACCTATTCCATCTCCATCTGGGGTTGCTTTGTAGAAAGTACCCAGCATAATGTGGAATGCCTGTTTTTGATAAGGAATTCTATCGCTCAAAGCCTGTTCTTTGTAGTCTGTAAATACTTTGTTTTTAAAATAAATATCAGGGCGCATTGTTTTGACAATTTCTTCAACAGAACCATCTATAGGAATGCTGGGATCCTCTGCTCTTATGCCACGAGCCGTTAATTGCGGGGCACCTGCCTTGCGCAACACCTGAGTTGCCGCGGTCTCTTCGCTTAAACCTAAAAAATCCACAAGTTCTTGAGGTATAACTCCACGCAAAAAACCCGGTATTCCAAAAATTTCCAAATACACCACCGAAACTATCGCAAAGATAAAGAGCATAAAAAGTAAATTACCACCCAAACTGCTTTTCTTTTTAGTAGGTTTGGTTTTTACCTTTGCTTCTTTAGGGCGCTGAGCTGCAGGCTGAGCGACTTTTTCAGGACGAGATGACATTAAGTTTGATTTTATCATCTAAAACTCCGTTTTTGGTTCATTTACAACCCAAGGTTGCCCCAATGGCTCCCATGCACTGCGATAATTTTGAAAAATCAGCATTCTTTTCCAAAGAAAATTTTGAAAGCTGCTTCCAAGGCTGAATTTCCAAGCCAGATTTAGCTCCCAAACTTACAAGCTCATTTACAAACTCGGCGCGGGCAGAAAGCTCACCGCAAAACTTAACAATTTTTTTTGCTTTGGGAAATTCTTGAAAACCATTTGCCAAAATACCCTGAACAGTGCTGGAAGAAATGCAATCGCTAGGCAAAAGCCTTATTGCAACGGGACCGCTTTTGCTGCTCCAAAAAGCCGAAACAAATTTTTCGTCTGCCTTTAACACGCATTTTGGCTGGCTGCCCAACCCCTCTGAACTCTCCAAAAGATTGTGCAAAACGCAAATATCTGCCATAAGGTAATTTGGCCTGAACCCGCTTTTTTCAAGTTCCGCTGAATGAAAGGAATCCACAATCCTTTTGCGCATTGCAACCACAATAGCACTTTTGGGCTTTTTTGAGTTTGGATAGTAATCCACGCTCACTTTGTAATCGTTTATATTGGAGTTAACAGAAGAGGTGAATTCCCAGCTTACATATTTAAAGGCATTTTCTATTTCTTTTGGAATTAGAACTAAACGCATTATGCCACTGCAAGAAGGGAAAGCAACAGCCACCGAATTTATTTTAGAAAGCAAATTATTGTTGCGCATCCAAGAATTTAAAACAGAGGAATAAATGGAAACATCGTTTATTGAGTTTCCGCTTGTTGGAACAACGTCTATCTTAATAATATGCTTCCGCTCCGGTTCAACCAGAGCGATTTTTAGCCCGTCTTGGCTTGTTTCTACGCCAAGGCAAATTTTATGTGCCGCCATTGTCTAATAGAATATAGCAAATTGCAAGTTCAAATGACGGTAAATCTCTGTAATAACCTATTTTTTTTCCATAAGAAATCTCATCCAAACGCAAAATTGTTTTTTGCAAGCCGCCAAGCGACCAGCAAGAACTCTGCTCGGGCAAGCGGTTTTTCTTGTAAAGAAAAACCTGATTAGGCGGTAAAATTCTAGCTGGTATCTCGTATTCAGAAATTTTCTTAGCCCTCATAGCTTGAATGTGCAATAGGTTCAAGCAGTGGCTTCTGAGTGCTCCCACAACAGGCATAAAAGCCTCATCCCCTTCTTCTGCCAAAATTCTGCGAAACTTTGGCAAAAATGCCCGCAAATTTCTAAAACCAAAAAAATCCTGCAATTCGTAAGCATTAATTTCTCTGTTTTGTTTTATGAACAACTGGGAGTGCTGCAAGTTTATCTCTTGTATGTTGCTATCGTACAATAATATTTTTTTTATTTCGCTATATATGCGCTTGGTGTCTGCGCCTATGGCATCTGCAATATAAAATGCGGCTTCTGAATTTATTTTTTTCTGAAATTTTTTCTGAACAAGCTGCACTATCCATTTTTGAATAGCATCGCCGTATTTGGAAGGAGGCTCAAAAGTTTCCACAACCCCCTGCTTTTCAAGAAATTTCCATAAAACGCTTTTTTTGTCTGGTTTAAAGAAATCAATGGCTAAATTTCCCTGAAAGCCGCCTTTGCACATATCAGTTAAAAGGCTGGCGAGGTTTCGCTGTTCTTCGGCTGCCATAAATTCAGTGTGCCTAATCAAAACGCTTGCCGCAGGCTCAAAAAAAGAAGGAGTTAAAGCCTGCGCCACACTGCCAACCACGGAATTTTCTTCTTTTGAGCTGTCGGTTGCAAAAAAGACCTTGCGCAGCGAGCCTCCTACCAAAGATTCCGCCCAGAATTTTTCAATTCTGCAATCTTTGGCATATTCATCGGAACCCGCAAGCGCAAAAAGCATAAAGGCAATCTAGAAATTTCTATATTATGAGTGTGATCCAATCCATAGACATAAATAAACTGGCAAATCTTTCCAGACTTACGCTCTCCGAGCCAGAAGCCGTGCAAGCGGGTGAAAGGCTGCAAGAAATGCTAAAACTTATGGAAAACCTGAGGGAACTGGATCTAAAAAACGTTGAGCCTATGGTAGCAGAAGCCGCGTCTTCTCTTAGAGAAGATACTGAGTTTCAAGGTCTCTCTTACGAGCAGGCTTTTATGAATGCTCCACAGGAAGAAAATCACCACTTCACAATCCCAAAAGTAATATAGTTATGTCAATAGGTTCTAAAATTCTCATTTACTCAACCGATGCGGCAGACACCGAAAAGTATGTTCGTTTGCTCATGTACCAAAAGTTCGTGCCAAAAGCAGTGGAATCAATTTCGTATGCTACTCTTGCCCTAGTATCTGGCGAGTATCCAATATTTTTGTGCTCTTATTCCCCAGAAGATACAGAGACCATGGATTATTTGAAATTTATGCGGCAAGACGGGCAAATGCGCTCCATTATACCCATTGTTATTATAAACCAGCCAACTCAGGAATGTATATCAAACTTGATAAAGAACGGATGTTCTAATTTTATTTTGCACAACGCAAGCCAGCAAATATTCATAGATAAAGTAGAGGCAGTAGCCGAATCCCTTGGCGATAAGCGCGATAAAAGACAATTTGTGCGCATTGACATTCCAGATTACGAAAATGCCCAGCTTTTGATAACGGCAAAAAACGGGCAAAAATATCCGGTTAGAATCAACAACATATCAATGGGCGGTTTGCAGTTCTCGTGGTCTCCAGAAAAAATAGTGCAAAAAATGGCAACCGGCGATGTTTTGATGAATTGCCTTGTGGTTGCCAAAAGTTTAGATTTATATGTGGACTTAAAGATAGTCTCCATTTTAAACTACAAAGCCGGCACGCAATTTGTTGGCTTAAACGAAGACCGCCAAGCCAAACTTTGCAACTTTATTTACGAAAGGCTTCTCTCAGAAAATGTGCAGAATACCGTGAAAAGCTACCGTTAGCTACCTATCAAAGCAAGCATTTCCCGCACTGCCCTATCCATTCCTACCATAGCGGCACGTGCAACAATGCTATGCCCAATATTGAATTCCTCTATTCCAGAAATTCCTGCTATGCGTTTTACATTGCGGTAGTTCAATCCGTGCCCTGCATTAACCTTTAGTCCGCAATTCAGCGCAAGGGTAACTTGGTCTTGCAATTTTGAAATTTCAAGTTCTATTTCACTTTCGTTGCGGCGCTCAAAAGCCTCTGCAAAAGAACCCGTGTGGAGTTCAACGTAATCTGCGCCTGCCTTGCGCGCTGCCTTCACCTGCTCCTTTACAGGGTCTATGAACAAGCTCACAAGTATGCCAGAACTGCGCAAAGCCTGAACCGCATTTGTTATCTCGGAAATTTTTGATTCAACATTTAACCCACCTTCGGTGGTAAGCTCGTTGGGACCTTCTGGAACCAAAGTAGCCATATTGGGAAGCACGGTTTTTGCAAACTGCACCATCTCTGCCGTAGGCGCCATTTCCAAATTCAGCGAACCAACAACGGTGTGCCTCAGCAAATGCACATCGCCATCGTTTATGTGGCGGCGATCTTGCCTCAAATGCACGGTTATGCCCCTGCAACCAGCAAGCTCGGCTATAACAGCCGCCGCAACAGGTTCTGGTTCACGCACCTTGCGAGCTTCCCTAATGGTTGCAATGTGGTCTATATTAACGCATAAGTATTTTGCCATAAAGGGAATTTAGTAAAAGTGGTTAATGTACCTTTGGCAGTTTTAATTTGGCGTACATTGCGTACAGGCGTAAAATTATGGTTATGGTTATGGTCCCAACTACTTTTATAGCGTGATACTCGCTGGTGAACAGCCCAAAAATCCAAAAGAACAAACCTCCTATAAGCGCTGCAGTTGCATAAAAATCGCTTTTCAATACCTGCGGAATTTCGCCTGCAAGAATATCTCTGAGCATTCCGCCCCCAACAGCCGTTAGCAACGCAAGGCTAACAATTACAACTCCGCCTGCCCCCGCATTTTCCGCATGAATTGCGCCTATAGCGGTAAAAGCCCCAAGCCCAATGGCATCTATTATCATAACAAAAATCCAAAGCGAGGTTATTTTTTTTTGAGCCGCTATAACAAGAATTCCCGCAGAAATGCAAACAATGGCGTACATAGGTTGTTTAAGGGCTATGGGAGGATGATTGCCGAGCAAGGCATCGCGCACAATGCCGCCGCCCACACCGGTGACAAGAGCAAGAGCAATGGCACCAAACCAATCCAATTCCCGCCTTGCCGCCTTAACCGCTCCAGTTATTGCAAAAGCAAAAGTACCTAGCAAATCGAGAATTAAAAGAATCATTGTTCGCAAAATATAGTAAAGTTCGTTGCTTTACAACTGATTATATTTCCGAAATCAAGTAGCCGTCTTTTCCCTTTGCCTTGACCTTGTAAAGATTTGTATCGGCAGCAGAAAATATTTCCGTATAAACAGGCACAACTTCGCTAAATTCGGTTATGATAACTCCAATGCTTGCGCTAATGCCTTTTTTATCTTCGGCATAGATTACCTGTGAAAGCTCTTCTTTGAAAATCTCGCACTTATCCTCAACAATTTGCCTATTTTCAATACCATCCAAGCAAACCGCAAACTCATCACCGCCAAGACGAACCACCACGCCCGGCAAAACCCCAAACACTTGCTTCAAAATTATTCCAGTGCTTCTGAGAACAAAATCGCCTTTCTCATGCCCATAAGTATCATTTATCTGTTTAAAAGAATCTATGTCTATTATTAAAAAAGCTATCATCTTTTCTTCTTGAGTTGGCTTTAAAATATTTTCCAGAGAAAGCGTGAAGAAATAACGGTTATTGAGCTTTGTCA
>Ga0268262_10002685_pt1 | contig 20205 bp, 22 predicted proteins | sample TergutNc150P3_FD_190354 | JGI IMG/M metagenome (GOLD analysis project Ga0268262, IMG submission 190354) | Nasutitermes corniger P3 segment gut microbial community from laboratory colony in Florida, USA - Nc150 P3 (SPAdes) (version 2) | ecosystem: Host-associated > Arthropoda: Insects >... | reverse complement strand
ATAATCCAGCCTAAGGTTAACCCGGCAAGAGGGAGGATAATAAACCATATCCACATATTCACCCCTTACCGAAGATAATTTCAAAATCTATTGTAAGAATACACTAAATTCCTGTTGGGTGTCAAGGAAAAATAATTAAAAAAATTGAAAAAGTTTAAAAAGTGATGAAAACGCGAAATTTGGGCTAAAAAGGGGCGAATTTTGAGGGGTTTTTGAGGGGGGCTTTGGTGGTGGATGAGAGAGCATAACGATTTTACACTACTAATAACAAACTAATGCTTTTTGTTCATTTTTTCCCAACTTCAATAACCGCCGCCCTTAAGAATTTGTCAAATTGGGACAATAGATTCTCATGTATTTCCGATACCGATTCTGATGGGTAGTTTTTCATAGAAAAAAGATTTGGAGCGTCAATTTTTAGCGCTTTTGCCAAGCGTTCTATCATATTAAATGATGGAGTACGGCGTTCAGCCTCTATCATGGCAATATAGGTAGGCGCAGTATTTATCATTTCCGCCAGTTTTTCTTGAGTTAGTCCTAAAGACTTCCTACGGGCTTTTATATTAGAAGCTAAAATAGATTTTAAATGTACCATATTGTACCCTACAGCCAATAGCTAAATAATATACATTTGGTTATTATTTTTTATTAACTACTTGTAGAAGTTTCTACTTTTAGGTATACTTTTCTAGTATATGTTTTATACAAGTTAATGACGTATATTTAACGTTAAAAAATTCAACCCAATAATAAGGGCAAAATTATTAGAAAGGAGTTTTTATGAAGAAAAAAATGGTTTTGGAATTGCTTTTATTAGCAGTTGCGGTATTTTCGGTACATTCTCAACAATACAACAATGAGAATGAGTTTGAGGGTGAATATGACAGTTTTTTACATGGACTTGTTATATATCGTTACATAGGAACAAGTAAAACAGTCAGGATTCCACCAAAAATAAAAAACCAGACAGTTGTAATTATTGGGAATGGAGCATTTGAATCAATGGAACTCATTAGTGTAGTTATTCCTGATACTGTTGTAACTATCGGCAAATATGCGTTTTCTGAAAGATCAGGTGAAGCAATGACTACTAATCAACTAACCAGCATAATAATTCCTGACAGCGTTACCATAATTGATATAGGAGCATTTAAAGATAATCAATTGTCAAATGTCAATCTTGGCAAAAGAGTTAATATAATAAATGATTATGCGTTTTCGGGAAATCAAATTACAAATATTACCATTCCTAACTCAGTTTCTATTATTGGAGAGAGCGCTTTTGCAAATAATCCTTTGACCAGAATTACTATCCCGGGCAGTGTTATTGAATTGATTAGTAATGAGTCCAGGGGGAAAAATTTTTCAAATCCTCCACGGAAGGCGAATCCTTTTTCTTTTATTCCCTCACTTGAGTATATTTCCGTAGATCCAACGAACAAAAATTTTGTCAGTATTGACGGTGTTTTATATTCTTATGATAGAAAAATACTTTATGCATATCCGTCAGCCAAAGGAGATGCCTATACTATTCCAAATGGCGTTACTGAAATTGCATCCCGTGCTTTTGCGGGAAGCCAAATTGAAAGGATAAGCATCCCAAATGGTTTATTAATTATAGGTGAAGGCGCGTTTATGCGCGCCAATTTGTCATCTATTGATATGTCGAATAGTGTTACTCAGATTGGTGGTTACGCTTTTTTTGAAAATGGTTTAACAACTGTTAATATTTCCAACAGTACTAGAACAATAGGAAAATGGGCGTTTGCAATGAATCAATTAACTAGCGTAATAATCCCAAATAGCGTTACTACTATTGAACCTCATGCGTTTGGATGGAATAACCAATTAACCAGTATTACCATAGGAGCGAATGTAACTTTGGGCGGTGAAGATGGCGCTGCTTTTGATAATGATTTTGATGATTTTTACAATCGCAATGGCAAAAAAGCCGGTGCTTACACTTATTCCCGTAATCGTTGGAGTAGAAAATAAAGCGTGTGGATAACGCAACAGTGTCAGGAGGCACTAGAATTTGGTAGTGTCGTTATGCGCAATACCTACGCTAGATATAGTGTGAGTAACGCAAAAGTGTCCAACACCATTTTTTAAACGCGATTAAGATGTATGCCTAATAAAATACTTGAGGGGTGGGCGCAAATCTGCAACATGCTCAAGTCTGCACCGCGTGAAGCGGTGAGCTGTAAAAGTTCTTAAAAAACTGGGCTTCAAAGCAACACCTATTGGCGGCTCCCATCTTACTTTCAGGAAGGCAAGCCGCCAGTCTATTACAATTGTTCTTACTCAAAATCCGCTTAAGTTGTACTTATTTAAAAGAAGCGCTTGCTTCTTATGTTACAACAAGTCTTGAGAATAATATGGAAATTCCTGAACCTCTTAAAATAAAGGATTTTAAGGGAAATATTACTTATCGGACTAGTAAAGAGCGGCATTATCAACTTGCTAAACAGGCGAAGTTGTATGGTAAAAGTATTAATGTTTTGATTGATGAGGCGATTGGGGAGAAATTGAAAGCGAGTGTGTAAGTGTGTTTTTCCTGCCTACCCTTAAGTATTTTATTGGACATACATTTTTACAACTAATACCTTTATGTAGACCAACAATATTAGTAATGTTATAATAAAATGAGGAGAATTATATGAAACAGAAAAAACTTGATGAAATCACTGAAAAGAACTTGACAACGCTCAGAGCGTTTGTTAATGCTGTATCAAAGCTGGCTAATGAAAATCCAATAATAAAGAAAGCAATCAAACAGAACAATTTCACGGCTGCCAAAAATGCTCTTTTTAAAAATTGAGTTACTTGATAACAAGACTCATTGAGATACAGAGGCATCTACCTTACGGACAAGAAATGATATGTCCATAATAGCCACACTTTAAAAGTACACGCAACAGCGTACTGACATCCAAGTAATTTTCCTTGAGGGGTATGAGTGGGAATAGACTACACGTTAATATTTGCTATTTATTGATTTTATTCCGTGAGTGGGTGCATAAAGGCATACCGGCTCCGGGTTGACTGGTTGCAATTGATACACGCTTTGGCGTGACTGCGTTGGAAAGGACGTATCCTGTTTTTTGTGTAAATAGATTTCCCTTTTTCCTTACTTCTTAAAAAATCAAATTTCCAGCAGTTTTCCTGTTGGGCTGGTCATAAATTCTGTGTAAATAAAGAAGGAAAAATAATGCGGTTTTCATTTATACAAAAAACATGATAGGCTCATTGGAAATTCAACCAAATGTCGCCGTTATGCCTTTCCGCACCTGCTCGTGTAATTTATTCATTAATTAAGGAATGATTTAATTTTGAAACAGAAGGTATTTTTTAATTATCTTGCCTAATATCGCCCTTAATACCTTCCATAGCTTTGATAAGGTGTTTTTCAGTTATACTGTCAAATTTATTTAATATGTCATCATCATATATCTTCTCTTTATTGTTACAAAAAAGGCGAGCCACTGAAATATCAAGATTACTTGACAATTTTTCAAGAAGATCAGCGGATACAAAAGTCAGCCCTCTTTCTATTTTGCTTAAATGCATAACTGAAATATCTACCTTTTCCGACAGTTGTTCCTGTGATAAATGTTGCTTTTTTCGATAATGCTTTAAATTCAAGCCAAAAGCCGTTTTTATGTCCATATTACCAATTTTAAGAGGCTTTTAAGCCTAAACAATAGCATGAAAGGCTTATATTAATGTCTATTTTATTAAAATTAGTATTCTAATGACTATTTTTTATTGACAACTCAGCATATAATGGTAAATAATAAGCCTGTAAAGGTGTTTATTGTGGGGTAAATAAATTTCCGTATGGAAGGATAAAATATGTCAGCGGAAACGTTAATACCGCAATTATCTGTTCTTTTTTTTTATGGAGGATAAAATGAAAAACAAAATTCTCGGTTTAATGGTGATTTTCTTTGTAGTATTTTGCGTATCGGCATTTGCAGGTGGTAAAGAAGACTCTTCTGTAAAATCATCTTCATCCCGTTATTTATTTGAGCAAAACTTTGTAAAAAACGATGTATCAGAAGTAGTTGTTGAATATTGGGGTGGCTCATATTCGTATATTCCAAATATCGGTTTTTCAGCAGGAAAAAGAGTAATATACAATGGGTCTATTACATTATTGGATGATATAATTCCAGATTCAGCTTTGGCTGTTTTAAATAAAGATGAATTGAAATTACTTAGAAATACAATTTATGCAAAATACGGGATGATTTTTCAATCAAATGATCTGAAGACACATTTCCAAAAATTTAGTTGGTACAATCCAATAAACAATAATATTGAAGGACGTTTATCGGAAATTGACAGGGATAATATAAAAAACATACTAGTATTTGAAAACGCACAATCCAATCATAAATTAAATAAAAGAAATATAGTTATAGAAGGATGTGAGTCTTTTCGTGCTTCATGGTCACCTGAAATTCATATTAATAATGACAATACTATCGAATGGTTTAGGGGCAGGGAAGATAATTTTAAAGGAAGTTTTAAAATTGAAAATGGTTTTCTTGTTGTACTTGCTACCGAACAGTACGTTGGTACTGCTAATTATTTTCTAAATAGTAATTGGAATTGGCCTAATGGAATATCTTATAATAATGGAATAGTTAAATATTATGAACCGATAAAAATGGTGTTCCCTGTAGGAGATATAATAATATCTATCTATGATAGTAGTATTCTTCAAAAACAGCAAATAGGTTCAGTTGAGTGGTTTCTTTCTAAAGATTATGAATTAGCAGGCGATCTTGACTTGTTAATGCAAAGTAGAGCAATTGAATTGTCAAAAGCCAGACAAAGAAATACAGACTTTGAAAAAATATCACTTATTAATAGTGATATTAATATGAATGGAGATTTTATTTATGTAGTTAATACTTATAAAGTTTTAATGCGCGGTAATATTTTGGGAATAATAGGTCATTATGTTGATGTCACAGTAAAAGGACAAATAAATTTACGCAATAATACTATACAAGTATTAGAGGCAAAAATTCGATAAAACATAATAAAAAGCAATTATTATTTCGCCTAATGAGGTTGTTGAAAAAATATAAATTAATGGAGGATTATGATGAACTGCAGGAAATTGGTATTGACAATTATCTTTTTGTTGTGTGGGGGTATTGCTTTTTCTCAATCAGATAATAATAGTCTTGTTTCAGCATTAAATCAAATTACAAATGATACCAGGAAAAGGACAGAATTATTAGTTTTTGTTAAAAACTTACTTGAACATGATGGAATATCATTTTATGAAGAACTTCCTTATGAATATCATGGTGTTGATTATGCTTATGCGGTGAATGGGAAATACCTTTTTGTTTTTGAGAAATCATATGGTGGAGCAGGTAGTAGTTACGAAGATACTAAGTCCTATATTATTGATACAGAATTAAAAAGATTGATTCAAACTAGAAATCTTTTTACAGATCTTGCAAATTCTTCATTCCAGCGACTTATTATTGAATATTTGTCTCAACAAGAAAATTTTGATATGGTTGATCAAAGTGATTTAAGAAAATCTATAATAGGCACTGTATTCAGTTTATTTTATGTGAGAAACGCTGTTGGATTTCAATGGGATAAAGGTTCTGTTTCAGCAAAAACTTTTGGAGCGTATAGGATTATCATTCCATATTCAAAATTGCAAAACTATTTAACGCCAATAGGGAAAGAAGTATTTAAATAAAAACATGGGCAAACTGCACATTATTATATTATTTAGTTTTGGTATAGTTGTCTTTGGTTTTAATAAAGGAAATATTTTGTTTATAAGGAGAATTGTGTGAAAATAATAAATGTTTTATTATTAATTGTCATTTGTATTTTGGCTGTTATTATTGTTTTATTAGTTGTTCCTCATGATATGGTTCAAACAAATAATATGATATTATTTCGTCTTGGTACAGTTGTTTTTGGTTTTAACAAAGGAGAATTTGTATACATTGAAAATGTAGGTGATATAAAATGGGGATTAATAAAGGCTGGTACTAATATAATAAATATTTTTGAATAACTAAATATCATAAATATTATTCTATAATAATAAAATGGAGAAATAAAATGAAACCAAATACAAAAAAATTGGTGTTTTTTTTATTAATTGGTTTATCAGCCGTTATAATTATTGGTACGGTTGTATATTTTTCATTCCTTAGGTCTACAATAACATTTCAAGAAATACAATTATCACAGCTTTTAAAATCAGATACTTCGACATCTAAATTTGAAATATTTTCTGAATCAATAACTGTTTTTGATAATCAAATATTCCCAGTAGTAATACTTGCAACATCAAACACAGAAAAAAAATTAAATGAATCTATAAAAGACGGTATTTTTATAGGTGATATTTCTGGTATTTTAGGTTGTAGTATTATAGTATCTCTAACACCGTCAATAAATAATAATTTATTTAACAATAATAAAAATATTCCTATTCGTCTTGAGATCGAAGGGACAAGATTTATAAATAAATCAATAATTGAAACTGAAATATATCCTGAAATAAAATATAATATATTTCCCAAAATAAATTACAATTATGCGCTATTAGAAAACAATTTACAACCATCGTTCGAAAATATCATTTTTAGAATTTATATTAATGATAAATTAATTAAAGAATTTTTTAAAACTATTCAAATTAGAGGAATAAATGAAGTTCCATTTTTGTTATTGAGTGATGATGGAGAAATGGTCGATTTTTCATGGTTATTTGTAACATTTGTTAATGAAGATAATCCAATTATCGATCAAATACTAAAAGAAGCATTAGAAGTTGGTATAATAGATGTATTTAATGGAACAAGATCAAAAAATAATAGTTTCTTTGGTTATCAAGGATCAGAAAAAGATTTATTTAATCAATTATTTGCTATTTGGAATGTTTTTCAGCGAAGAGGTATTAAATATTCCAGTATTACTACTACATCGTCAACAAGTGAAAAAGTTGTTAGTCAATATGTAAGAACATTTTCTGATATAATAAACGCAAATCAAGCAAATTGTGCAGATGGTAGTATTCTTTTTGCAAGTGTTTTTCGCAAAATAGGAATAGATCCTTTTCTTGTTTTTTTACCAGGTCATATGATGGTAGGAGTTTGGAAAGATGAAAACCATTCTGGTTGGGTAGCTCTTGAAACTACAATACTTGGAAATGAAAATATAAATAATTATATAGATGATAAAACTTTTTTGCTTGGAAAATTGGCTTGGTTTTTTGGAATTTCAAAAAATGAAATATCAAGAGATGAGTTTATATATGCAATTAATAATGGAACAAAATCTGTTAATGCCAATATAGATGAGTTTAATGATATAAAAAATGATGAATATCAGGTACTTGATATATTAACTGCCAGAAGAGCAGGAATTAGTAATATTAATAAATAATACTTGTAAATGGTTTTAATGTATGTACTTAGCGCCTTCGGTGGCTCGGTCTATGAAAAAATTCTCGCTTGAGTGACAGTCATTACTTTTTCGTAGTATCGTTAAAAATTGTTGGAACTAAATCTATAATGGTTCATAATTTAATGCGCGATTAAGATGTATGCCTAATAAAATACTTGAGGGGTTTTTGGATGCCGCGAAAGCGGCCTCCTTAAAAAAATGACGTGCCACATCACGGCGTTTTTTGCCAATAGTCCCCCAAGTAAAATCTTCAGGCATACATCTTGCCCTCACTTGATAAAAAAAGCGGCAGGTAGTGAATTTACCCTTATCCCTCTTGGTTCGCTCCTTGTTCGTGTGGTTCGTGGTAGAATTCTTTTCGTATAAATCCATGTTTATTTGCCGCACTAATAATAGTTTCTACCTCAGTTCTTTCCGTATCTGAAAGAGGCACAAACTTTTCCGCATTATCTTCAATGGATTGTTCAAAAGAAGCGTTACACCATTCTTCGGCTTCCCTCTCACGCTCAGTATCGGCAGCCATTGCTTTATACGCATCAATATGTTCTTGCAAACGTAAAAAATACCCTTCCGAAAGCCCAAAAAGACGGGTTAGTCGCAAGTCGGTATCAACCGTAATTCCTCTACGCCCATTTACAATATCTGTAATACGGCTAGGAGCCACACCTATAGTTTTTGCAAGAGCATTCTGGGACAATTTGTAAGGTTCCATAAATTCTTCAAAGAGAATTTTCCCAACATGATCCAATTTTATATGTTTGTTTTTCATATTCTGTATTCTAAGAATACAATTATTATTTATTATAAACAAGTGTACACGCAACAACGCTTGACGCAATAATTTCGTAAAATCTTTAGACATACATCTTGTTACAACTAGGCAATAAAGCAACAAGAAGGGAATTTACTCTATATGGGTGCGTACTCCCTATTTTGCTTGACTGAAAAACAAAATTTCTTGAAAATTTTTATTAATACATACGCCAATGTTTCTGAAAATGTCCTCAATGAATAGGATAGAGAAAGTCTATTTTAAGGTTGATTTAATTTTTAAAACTTGCGATAATTAATATATGGATCAACAAAGCTTGGATTTTAATTATTTTCTCGAAAACATGGACAAACTGTATCAGAAGTATGGTCATAAATTTGTGGTAGTAAAAAATCAAAATGTACTTGGAACTTATGATAATTTCAATAAAGCTCTGGAAACTACACTAAAAACAGAAGAGATGGGCACCTTTTTAATTCAAGAATGCTTTGACAGTAAAGAAAAAATGATATGTCATTATCAAGGTAACGTAATACCTGTTCCAGCTTGAGGCAACATTAGCAAATAAACCTACACCTAGTCTTAGCTTTACAGTAATATACAAAACCATCTCGCGTATACTCCGTTCAAAAGTACATATACAATCGCCAATAACAAATAAGGAACTCCAAATAGCTGCGATATACTTATCGGCATGGACGTTATTTCTTTGGGTGACTTTGCTGTAACAAACTTTAATGGGAAAACCATGTTTTCATTCCGTACGCCATCAATGGCTGAAATTGATTTTACAAAACATTCACATATTGAACCAATAAGAAATGAAAGTAATAAAACCGGAAGAAATGATCCTTGCCCATGCGGAAGCGGAAAAAAATACAAACATTGCCATGGAAAATAAAACCATAATATTAATGTAATAGTTCGTATGTGTTTTTAATTCCCTATGCGCGATTAAGATGTATGCTTAAATAGCCTCGTCAAACTCCTTACTGTCAAAAATAGCTAACATTTTACTATTACCAAAAATGGTGGCATACTTTCTTGCGCTAACGCCAAGAGCGTCTTTAATGTCAGGGTCAGCCCCGGCCTTAAACAACATTTCAACAATTTCCTCATCCCCTTCGCCTACAACGACAACCAGCGCGGTCTGTCCGTCCTTGCTCTGAATATTCACATCGGCTCCGGCTTCAATAAGAACTTTTATCATTTCTTTATTTTTTTCAAGAGCGCTGTCAAAAAGAGCGGTAGAACCCCTGTCCTCGTCAATGAGATTCACTTGAGCGCCGGAACGGAGCAGAAGTTCAAGAGTTTTTAAATGTCCGTTTCTGGCGGCAATACTAATCAAGGGAACTCCTTTTTTATCTTTTGTGTCAGGTGAAAAACCTGCGGCGAAAAAGAGAGAAACTTCCTCCGCTTTATCTTCGGCAACACATTGGGCAAGAGCGTCGTTTGTCGTGGGAATGCCCTTGTCAAGCAAGGCTTGCCTGGCAAGATTTAATTCCTGTGCGGTTTCATTCTTTTTGGAAGTTTCATATTCGCCGGTGAGATAGTCATATAATTTTTCTTTAGTATCAAAAAATTTGAAGCAAAAGGAAAATACATCTGGAATGATGGCGATAGCTTTTTTCCCAAATACAATAATGGGAATATGCGAACCGCAAAAAAAACCCGCAAGAAAATCTATCCAACCCGGTCCAAGCGCCGAAAGAATCACGACATGGGTGAAATTTTCAATTGGCCTGCGCCCTTCATCTTTGGTTTTAATAAGAAGCGTTTCCGAGGGAACATCCGTTTTTTCAAGGAAAGACAAAAACTGTAAGGCTTTTTCTTTTTCTTTTTTCAAACAAATAATTAAAATATTCATTTTTATACCTCCTACATCCTAAATTCACTGCCCAAGTAAACTTTCCTAACCATCTCATTATTCAGAATAACATCTTTATCCCCTCTTGCGAATATGTTACCATCCGCAATGATAAACGCTTCGTTTGTAATTTCCAGTGTATCGCGGACATTGTGGTCGGTAATAAGAATGCCAATGCCTTTTTTGGCAAGTTGGCGGATTATTTGTTTGATTTCGTAAACTGCAATTGGGTCAATTCCGGCGAAGGGTTCGTCCAACAGCAGAAACTTTGGCTCTGTAGCAAGAGCGCGGGCAATTTCTGTGCGGCGTCTCTCACCGCCGGAAAGAGTGTAGCCTAACTGAGTGCGGATGCGCCCTATGCCGAACTCGTCTAAAAGACTTTCCAATTTTTCCTCTTTTTCGTAATCTTCAATGTCTTGCCGACTTTCCAGAATTGCCCAAATGTTTTGTTCAACTGTAAGTTTGCGGAAAATTGACGCTTCCTGCGGAAGATAGGCAATGCCCATTCTTGCGCGGCGGTACATCGGCTTTTGAGTTATATCAACGTCGTCCATTGTCACATAACCCATGGTAGGCTGATAGAAACCTACAATCATGTAGAAAATTGTAGTTTTACCGGCTCCGTTGGGGCCAAGAAGCCCTGCTACTTCGCCGTTTTTCATTGTAAAATTTACGCCTTTTACAACCAGTTTTTTCCCGAAGCTTTTATACAAATTGGAAACGCCTAACGTATGTTCCTGCATTTTCGGCGCGGGTTTTTTTTCACTTGTAACTTCAATAGTAAGCGGAGTTTCAATTTCATTTTCATTGTCGGCATTGTATTTTGTTAACGCCGATGTTATGATTGCCGCTAAAACATCAGGGGGGATTTCTGTTTTCGGGGTTTTCTCTTTGGTTAAAGCTTTGTTATATGTCATAAGTTCTAATTCATTATTGTTCCGGAAACGGTTCCTTCCATAATAACGTCATCCGTGTCTAAATCCACACGAATTTTATCCGCGCGGAATTCATCGTCCTTCTTGAATACTACCGGAAAACCGGAAAGATCGAGTAATTTTTCCTTACGGTGATAAATTGCGTATTCAGAACGGCAGACCATGTCGTCTTTGAAAAGGCGCACGTTGATTTGAAAAACAGCGATTTCTCTTTTATCGTCATATTCAAGAAATCGCGCTCTTGTTACAATCTCGTTCTCCCTGTCTTCCATAGATGAGTTGCCTTCAAGCCGCGCAATCTTTAATTTACGGTCGTAACGGAGTTTGTCTGTAAAGAATAAAATATCTTTATCTTCCTCATGTCCCCATACATTACCGGTACATACAATAAATTGGTTGTCTTTTCCCTGTATTTCTATTCTGTCGGCGCGTAACAGCAGGTTGTCAGAGCGGACTTCCGCATGCCCGGTTAAAATGGTTGTCTCACTGCCCAGCGCCTTTGAACCGGACATTTTGTCCGCTTTAAAAGTAAAAGTATCAGCGTTAATGTATTGAACGCAAAAGAAAAGTAAAAATATTAAACACAAACCGAACAAACGTATATATTGATATTTCTTTTTTTCCTGTACAGGTTTGTGAAAGTTTATAACTGATATTTTACAATTATTCATCACTGTTTGTTTCCTGTTCTTCATTTACTTCGTCTTCATCGTCTTCCTGAATGTAAGAACCGCTTACATCGCTTAAAAATTCAAATGTGCGCCTGCGCGCGTCAGCGGTAAGGCCTGTGCCTGTAAAATGCGTGCCGTTTTCGCGGTAAATATTAACCTCGTCTTCCGTTCCCGTTGAAAGAATATGCGATTCATCTCTCCATTCAATCTGATTTGTTTCGATAACAATGTCTTCGGATTCAACTTCGAGTCTTACTCCGTTTGACATCTTAATATCACCGGAATTAATATCTACAGAAGCGTTTCCCGCGTTTCCCATTGTGTTAACTTCATTGCCTTTGTCTCCGTATTGTTCAAATGTAAAGTTTTCAAGCTTCATTACGCCTTTTTTCTCATAACGTTCCGCGCGTTCCGCAAAAACCCTCGCTATCGGATCCGCCGACCTTACGCGTATATACTCTACATTTATCATTACTAAATCGGGCAGTTCTCTTTCCGAGGACTCTGTTTCCCCGTAATCAAAAGTACATGACAGCGTTATGAGAAATATCAATATGCAGATTGCCCCGCACGCGGGGTTTATTCTCTTTTTCATTTGCACTTCTTAACAGCGGCGATAAAATCCCTGAACAGTGGAGCCGCCGCAGTCGGTTTGGATTTAAATTCGGGGTGAAATTGAACAGCGACACCCCACGGATGATCAGGCCATTCAACACATTCAACAAGAGAGCCGTCTGAATTAAAAGCCGCAAGTATAAGGCCGGTCCCAGTCATTTCTTCACGGTACTGGTTGGTAAATTCATAGCGGTGGCGGTGGCGCTCCATTATGCGCTTTTCGCCATAAGCCGCTAAAATATGAGTGCCGTCTTTATTTACGGTTTCCATTGCGCCAAGACGCATGGTACCGCCATAATTTTTTACATTGACTTGTTCCTCAAGCAGACTCACGACAGGGTGTTTAGTGTCGCGGTTAAATTCGCTTGAATCGGCATCAGTCCAATTCAACACATTACGCGCCCAGTCAATAACCATTATTTGCATACCAAGACAAATTCCCAGATATGGAACTTTGTTTGTCCTTGCCCACGCCGCCGCTTTTACCATGCCGCCGATTCCCCTCTCGCCAAAGCCGCCGGGAACCAGAATGCCGTCAACCTGATACATACAGTTTGCAGAGTCGCCGCGTCCTAAAATTGCGTTAGTGTTTTCAGTCTCCTCAAGTTTTGAAGAATCAATTTTTACCAGCTCCATTTCTACGCCGCATTCAAGGCTTGCGTGGAACAGCGCTTCGTATAACGACGTGTAAGTATCATGCAATTCCATATATTTTCCAACAACGCCGATTCGCACTTTCCCCTTACGCGCCGTGAAACGCTCCATCACAGAGTGCCACGGGCGCATATCGGCATGGCGGCTTTCAACGCCCATTTTATTCAGGATTACCTGATCAAGTTTTTGATCAAAGAAGACCATCGGTATTTGATAAATGGTCGTATCAATGTCAGGTGAAGTAAAAACCGCGTCAATGTCAACATTGGTAAAAAGCGCGATCTTCCGCCGTGTCGCTTCTTCGAGCATTACCGGTGCGCGGCAGATCAAAATGTCGGGCTGTATTCCCATTTCCTGCATTGACTTTACGGAATGTTGGGTTGGCTTGGTTTTTAACTCGCCGCTTACCACTTCGGGAATTAAAGTTAAATGTACTGATATGGCGTCGTTTTTATTTTGCTCATGGATAATCTGACGGGCAGCTTCAAGAAAGGGGATGGATTCGATGTCTCCGACAGTTCCGCCAATTTCTACGATGACGACATCAGTGTCGTTTTCTTCTTTTGATACCGCCAGAATACGGCTTTTTATTTCATCGGTGATGTGGGGAATAACCTGTACGCATCTGCCCAGATACTGCCCTTCCCTTTCCTTGCGGATTACCGCTTCATAAACTTGTCCTGTTGTTATTGAGTTTGCCTTGCTCAGGCGGCCTTTTGTAAAGCGGGCATAGTTGCCCAAATCAAGGTCGGTTTCCGCCCCGTCGTCGGTTACATAGACCTCGCCATGCTGATAGGGGCTCATTGTCCCAGCGTCTACGTTGATATAGGGGTCGCATTTTACCATACGGACATTAAGCCCCCTGCTTTCCAACAAGGCTCCAATTGAAGAAGCGGCAACACCCTTCCCCAAACTGGAACAAACGCCGCCCGAGACGAAAATAAACTTGTTCATGTAATAGAATTATCGCGGATTTTTGAGGGAGATTCAAGTAGGGGGTGGAGGCAATGAACCGCACCCGCAGGGTGTAGTTGAAAAAGTCAAATTTATGATATGATGACTTAAAAGAAATTAAAATGAAAACACGTATTTTACTTGTAATAATCCTGATTTTTCTGGTCAATCCGCTTTTTGCCCAACGAAAACTCACCATCAAAATGGCTTCGCCAATCCCGGAAAACACTCCCTGGGGGCGTTTTTTTAATCAACTTGCCAGTGACTGGAGTAAAATAACCAACGGTGAGGTGGAACTGATTGTTTACCACAACGGCGTGGTCGGGAATGAAAGCGAGGTTGTTCGCGGACTGAAGCTGAATCAGATTCAAGCGGCGGTTCTTTCCACGCTCGGACTGTATGAAATCAGCCCTGAAATAATGACTTTGAGCTGTCCGTTCCTGATTCGCAACGATGACGAACTCGATCTGATTCTAAAGGAAGTCGTCAGCGGTTTTCAGGAAAGTATCAATAACAAGGGGTATTTTACCCTTGCATGGGCGCGGGTCGGCTGGGTTAAGTTTTTTTCCAAAGCGCCGGTCTTTGTACCTGCGGATTTAAAGAAGCAGAAGTTGGGAACCAACGCCGATCAAGCCGAGATGAATCAGGTTTTTAAAGCGATGGGTTTTCAGATGGTTCCCGTTGAGCGTAATGATATTCTTATCGCCCTGAACAGCAACATGGTAGAGGCGGTTTTTCAAAGTCCTGTCGCGGTGGGAAGTACGCAGGCTTTTGGGCTTGCGAAAAATATGGCTTCCATTAATGTCGCCCCTTTTTTGGGAGCGTTAATTTTTAACCAGCGGACATGGAGAGCGATTCCCGAAAAATACAAACCGCAGATGATAGACGCGGTAAGAAGAAACGAGGCAAAACTTGACCGGGACATCAGAAAGATGGAAGATGAGATGATTAAAACTTTGGGAAACTACGGCCTAAAAGTAAACCAGTTAAGCCCGCAGCAGGAACAGCTTTGGTATGATGAAATCGGGCGCGCCATGCCAAACCTTATTGGAACAGTATTTGACAAGAAAGCTTATGAGCGTATCGAAGCCATTTTAAAAAATTACCGTAACGGACGCCGTTGATGGAGCAAAAAAAATTTTCCTTCAGTTCAATGTTTTCACTGATTGAAAAAGGCGTTTGCATCGCCGCCATTGTTTCTTTGATACTGATTGCCGCGGCGGAGGCTTGCGCCCGTTTTTTCGGCGGCGGAGTTCCGGCGGCCACCGGGCTGTTGACTCACATTCTCCTTGTGTTGGGACTTTTTTCCGGAATGTTTACCGCCGGAACAGGGGAACACATTTCCATTACTTTGATTCATTACGTTAAAGACGAAAAGATCCGGCGGATTATTGCGATGATTACCGGTTTCATTGCGGTCTTCATCTGTACCATTCTTACATGGTCTTCGGTTTCGTTTATTAAGCTCGCTATAGAGCCAAAATTAATCGGCTTCATTCCCAATGTAGTTTTTATTTTTGCGATGCCCATTGCATTCTGTGTTATGGCAGCGCGGTTTGCCCTGCAATCACCCGATAAAAAACGCATTGTCCCGTTGCTCGCGCTGGTTTTGGGAAGCGTCGCCGCTTTTCCGGTTATCGCTAAAATTATCTGGGGCTTTAACGCTCCAGACTCCGTATATAATCTGATCGATCTTTTTTACGACGTGCTATTCCGTGTCAGACTGCCGTTAATCATACTGTTAATAACGGCGGCGCTAATGGGTACGCCGGTTTTTACGATAATAGCCGGTATTGCTCTTGTGGCTATTCAATCAGCCGGGGGCGAGGCTGAAACTGTGAATAATTCTATTTACTCGGCTTTCACAGACACCAGCATCATCGCCATTCCGCTTTTTACTCTCACCGGTTTTATACTCTCCGAAAGCCGCGCAGGACAGCGCCTGGTAAATTGTTTCCGCAGCCTGTTGAGTTGGATTCCCGGAGGGATGATTATCGTTACGGTGATTATATGCGCTTTTTTCACTTCCTTTACCGGCGCTTCAGGAGTGACTATTCTCGCGTTAGGTGGAATTCTTTTTACCGCTTTAACCGGAGCATCCTATCCGGAAAATTTTACCATCGGGCTGCTGACTTCCGCCGGTTGTATCGGTCTGATGTTTCCGCCTTCGCTTCCCATTTTTCTCGCGGCATCTACATCCAGAATCAGCGTTATTTATATGTTTTTGGGCGCTCTGATTCCGGGTCTTATTATGGTCGCCGCCATGATCGTTATCGGCATTACCGCGTCAAAAAAAGTAAAGATTCCGGTCGAGCCTTTCCGTTTCGGCACAGCTTTATCTTCCCTTAAAGAATCGGCGGCAGAAATACTGCTTCCGCTTTTTTTAATTGTCGGGTATTTTTACGGAGCCTTTTCGCTTAGTGAAATTGGCGCAATATCGGTAATCTATGTGTTTGTCGCCGAGGTGTTGATCCACAAGGACATTAAATTCTCTGCGCTCCCAAAGGTTTTTTACAAAGCCCTGCCCATTATCGGCGGCATACTGTGTATTATCGCCGCGGCGAAATCTTTGTCTTACGCTATTGTAGACACACAGGCTCCTGAAAATTTTGCACACTGGATGCAGGGGGCGGTTCAATCAAAGTACCTGTTTTTACTGCTCCTAAATCTTGCTTTACTGGTTGTCGGCTGTTTAATGGATATTTTTTCGGCGATTTTGGTAATTCTTCCACTCCTATCTCCGTTAGGTGAAGTCTACGGTATTAATCCGGTACACTTAGGCGTTATTTTTATATTGAATCTGGAACTTGGATTTCTGACGCCCCCCGTCGGGCTTAATCTTTTTCTTGCCAGTTACCGTTTTAAAAAACCATTTACGCAGGTGTGCCGTTATGTGCTACCATTCCTGCTTGTTCAGTTTGCAGTGCTGTTGTTGGTAACCTATATCCCGATTATCTCAACATATCTAACGAGGTTTTTCTAATGGAAACGTATATCCCTAAATTGAATTTTGACTATCCTTCAAAACTGGATCAGCATATGCTGGAAATGAAATTCGTCCATGAACTAACGCTTGATGAAAACTATCCTTTTTTGGATAAATCTTTCGGCTTTAGATTCATGCGCGGATTAATACACCTGGGAATTTTTACCCTTGTATTTCCTTTGTCTGTCCTGCGTTTCGGGCTGAAAATCGAAGGCAGAAACATTCTTCGCAAATACCATACGCTATTGAAAAATGGAGCCATGACCGTTTCAAATCACATACACAAATGGGATTTGCTTTTCTTACTCAAAGCAATCCGTTACCGTACTGTATTTTTTCCCGCATGGAAAGAAAATCTCAAAACTTCCGACAGGGGTTTCGTCCGCTACACGGGCGGCATCCCAATCCCTGAGAGTATCAGTTTAATGAAATGTTTTAACCGCGCATTTGATGAAATTCACGAAAAGAAGAAATGGATTCATGCATATCCTGAAACATCAATGTTTTATTTTTTCCAACCCATAAGGCCGTTTAAAAAAGGCGTTTTCACCATAGCTCACCGTTATAATATGCCTATTGTTCCCATAGCTTTTTCCTACCGTAAACCTCATTTTCCATTTACGCTTGTCAATCTTTTCCGTTCAATTATCGGGAATCAAAAACTCCCCATGGTCACTTTGCGTATCGGAGAGCCTTTATTGTTTGATTTAAACCTGGGCCGCAAGGAATCGGTATTAAAAATGCGGAAGGACTGTCACGAAGCTATAGTACGCCTTGCCGGTATCAGTAATAACCCGTATCCTGCAGAAGGGGATTAATAGGGACTAACAGAATATCCATGGTGAGTAAATGAAAACTTTATGGCGAATAGCAAAAGAAGCTGTCAGATACAAAGGCTGGCTATTACTGGCTATTTTTGGCACGCTCATGTTGACGGTAGTTAATCTGATTGCCCCAAGAATAATGGCTACAATGACGGGACTTGTGGCAGCCGGTATGACGCGGGAAAATTTAATCTCCGTACTGTGGATGGCGGGCGGATTGTTATGCCTTTTCATGATACGCATCCTATTCCGGTTTTTATCCAATTACTGTTCGCACAGGGCGGCATGGCGGCTTGTGCTTGAACTGCGGATAAAAGCGTATAACGCAATTCAGTCTTTTTCCATGGACTATTTTCACAACAAGCAAACAGGTGAGTTGTTGAGCCGCGTAATGAATGATGTCGCAACATTTGAATTGATATACGCCCATATCACTCCCGATATTATAACAAATTTTGTTACCCTCACAGGCGTAACAATTATTCTTTTTAATTTAAACGCGCATCTTGCACTTATCACCTGTATTCCCATCCCGTTCATTCTGTTATCAGGTTGGTTTTTCATCCGCAAGGTGCGCCCCAATTTTCAGAAAACGCAAAAATCGCAGGGGGAATTATCCGCGCAGTTACAAGATAATTTATCAGGCATTCAGGAAATACAGGCTTTTGGCCGCCAAACCTACGCGTCTGAAAAAGTTTTAATCAAAGGCAAGGACTTTACACATAACATGCTTCGCGCCCTGAAGTTAAGCGCCATATTTCATCCAAGCGTGGAGTTTTTAACTTCCATTGGAAGCGTCATTGTCGTCGGCTTCGGAGGTTTCTTGGCGTATAAGAATCAGCTTTCCGTCTCTGAAATTGTCGGTTTTCTTCTTTACCTTGCCCTTTTTTACGCTCCGATTACAGGCGCAGCGCAACTTTTAGAATCCGCCCAACAATCGCTTGCCGGAGCGGAGCGTGTGATTGAAATTTTAGACGCGCCGCAAAGCGTCAAGGACAGCCCCTCCGCCAAATCAATCGGAAAGGCAAGTGGACAAATCATTTTTGATAATGTCAGTTTTTCCTACATTCAAGGTGTTCCCGTTCTTGATAACGTATCATTTGAAATTAAACCGGGACAAATGGCGGCGTTTGTAGGAGCGACAGGCGTGGGAAAAACTACGTTGAGCAAACTTATCTCACGGTTTTATGATCCCACAGACGGAAGAGTTTGCCTTGACGGGCATGATCTGCGGGACATCACTCTGGAAAGTTTGCGCAACAACATCTCTTTAGTTTTGCAAGATACGTTTTTATTTAACGGAACTATTGAAGAAAATATCGCATTTGCAAGACCCGACGCTTCTTTTGAAGAGGTAAAAACTGCGGCGCAGACCGCAAGGATACACGATGACATAATGCAGATGCCCGAAGCGTATCAGACGCAGATAGGGGAACGCGGCGTTAAGTTGTCAGGCGGACAAAAGCAGCGTATAGCGATAGCAAGGGCGGTACTATGCCGCGCTCCGGTACTTATTCTTGATGAAGCGACCGCGTCTGTTGATGTGCACACCGAAGAGCAGATACAGCAGGCGATCAACGAAATAGCAGGAAGCCGCACAATCGTAACCATCGCGCACCGGCTTTCTACCATTCGCAATGCGGATGTTATTTACGTTTTTGAAAAAGGGCGTATTGTACAAGCGGGGAGTCATGACGAGTTGATTGAGCAAGATGGGCTTTATCGGAGTTTGTGTAGGACGGGGAAATAGTAGGGATTTTATTCGAAAAGATTCACACGAAGATCACTAAGAAACAAAGAGCACAAAGAGGGAAGAGATGATTATTTATGAATAAGTCTTTATTTGCTGACTTGATTGTATCGATTCACTTTGTCTATGTTATATTCGTTGTTGGCGGATTGTTTGTAATCATACTCGGCGGCATTTTACGTTGGCGTTTCGTCAAAAATTTTTGGTTTAGGGCAATCCATCTGGCAATGATTTTACTCGTTGTTTATGAAGCTCTATTTGGAATTTCATGTCCGTTAACGGATTGGGAATATGAACTCCGTATCGCGGCAGAACAGCATAACGCCAGCGATGAGTCATTTATGGCAAGGTTGATTCATTTGTTGATATTTTATGAGTTTCCGCAAATTGCATTCACCATTGCTTACTGCGTTTTCGGGATAGCCGTTTTATTGTCGTGGTGGTTGGTTCCGCCTCGTTTTTCGTGGAAGAAGAAAACTTAAGCATAATCCCCTTTTATTATAAAGAATTTTGGACTATACTTTATAATGTCATGGTAAACAATGAAATAATCGCAATAAAAGACAGTATATTGAAAACTGTGGGGGAAGATTGTGAAAAAATCATCCTTTTTGGTTCTTATGCCTATGGGATACCCAGAGAAGGCAGCGATTATGATGTCTTTGTTATTCTTAAAGATGGGACTGAAAAACCTATCTTGGTTTTACAAAATA
>Ga0268262_10002684_pt1 | contig 20210 bp, 20 predicted proteins | sample TergutNc150P3_FD_190354 | JGI IMG/M metagenome (GOLD analysis project Ga0268262, IMG submission 190354) | Nasutitermes corniger P3 segment gut microbial community from laboratory colony in Florida, USA - Nc150 P3 (SPAdes) (version 2) | ecosystem: Host-associated > Arthropoda: Insects >... | reverse complement strand
CCTTCGCTGGGGCCGGTGTTCGGCGTTAAAGGCGGGGCCGCCGGCGGCGGCTGGGCGCAGGTTATCCCCATGGAAGACATTAACCTGCATTTTACCGGCGATTTTCACGCCATTGGCGCGGCGAATAACCTGTTAGCCGCAATGATCGACAACCACATCTATCAGGGCAATAAACTCAATATTGATCCGCGCAAAATTGTGTGGCGCAGGTGTGTTGACATGAACGACCGCCAGCTTCGTTTTATCAACGACGGTCTTGGAGGAAAGGCCAACGGCTTCCCGCGCGAAGACGGCTTTGACATCACCGTCGCTTCCGAAATAATGGCAATCCTGTGCCTCGCTTCGGGCATTGATGATTTGAAAGAAAGACTTGGCCGCGTTATCGTAGGCTACACTTACGGAAAACAAACGGACGGCGCTGAACAGCCCGTTACCGCCGCGCAGTTAAACGCGCAGGGGGCGATGACGGCTCTGCTTAAAGACGCCCTCAAGCCCAACCTGGTGCAGACTTTGGAAGGAAATCCCGCTTTTATACACGGCGGGCCTTTCGCCAACATAGCGCACGGCTGTAACTCGATCATGGCGACACGGCTCGCGCTCAAATGCGCCGATTATGTGGTTACCGAAGCCGGCTTCGGCGCGGACCTGGGCGCGGAGAAATTTCTGGATATTAAATGCCGTTTCGCCGGCCTTAAACCGTCGGCAGTCATCATTGTCGCCACTGTCCGCGCGCTCAAGTCCCACGGGGGAGTACGCAAAGCCGATCTGGAAAAAGAAGACCTTGCCGCCCTTGAAGCGGGACTGCCCAATCTTTTGCAGCATGTGGAAAATATCACCAAAGTTTACAAACTTCCGGCAGTCGTCGCCATAAACGCGTTTTCCCGCGACACAAAAGCCGAACTGGAACTGATAGAAAAAAAATGCAAGGCGTTAGGCGTCAATGTCGCGCTTTCCGAAGTCTGGGCAAAAGGCGGCGAAGGCGGCGTAAAACTTGCCGAAGAAACGGTGCGCCTGTGCGAACAGCCCAACAATTTTGAATTTTCCTACGATGTCAATCTTTCCATACAGGAAAAAATAGAAGCCGTCGCCCAAAAAATCTACCATGCCGACGGTGTAGTCATTTTACGGGACGCGCAAAAGCAGATTAGCCAAATTGAAAAAATGGGCCTTGATAAAGCGCCCATCTGCATGGCAAAAACCCAATACAGCTTTTCAGACGACGCCTCTCTTTTGGGCGCGCCCAAAGGCTGGCGGCTGACAGTAAGAAACGTAAAACTCTCCGCGGGCGCCGGATTTATCGTCGTCCTCACAGGAGAAATAATGACCATGCCCGGCCTGCCCCCCGTCCCGGCGGCGGAAAAGATAGACATTGACAGCGCCGGAAAGATTTCGGGGCTTTTCTAGCGGAAGTATAATCAGGAATTAGCCAGGTATTTGGTTAAAATATTTGTGGAGGATATATGAAAAAAACAGGTTTTTATGGATTAGTTATAATTATCGGGATTATGGCATTTATGGCTTGCGGCTCATCGCCAAGCGAAAAAAACAATTCAAATGTAGTTTTTATGTGGCAATCCGAAGTTCAGGATTATCTTCTGTCTAAACACAATCAAAATAATAATCTTGTTTATTTTTATATTGAAAAAGATAAACAGAATGAAAACGCTTACGCTTTTATAATAACAGATCAAATGAGTGAAAATGATATGATGGGATGTCTGGTAAATTATTCAACGACAGGTGATATTCCTGGTTTTAGAACTACAAAGGCATCGGAAAATTGGTATAATAATTATTCTCCGGTAGTTATTCAAAATGATTATAGAGGCGTATCTCTGGCGGCGTTTAGTTTGCCAAAGAATACCAATAAAATATGGATATTAGCGCAAAATATTACTATAAATGGTAATCAGGCAAATAATAAAGCGTTTCCGTTATTTCCTTTTGAATTAACAGAAGCGCCCTTACAATATTATTTAATAAATGCCAGTACCGGAAAAACAAAAAGTATGAATCAAACAGAAATGGAAAAAAGTTTAAAGAAAACAACATTTTACGCAACACAAGTTGGTACAAAATTTCAACCAGGATATATTGCCGGAAAAGGCCAGGATATAATGAAGATGGAATAATATTGAAAGCGCCGATTGCCTGACACCCAAATTCGGCAGCGTATCTTCAATAACATATTTAGTAAGGAGACCATGATGAGAAAAATACTTTGCTTTCTGGGGTTTTTTGTATTGATTGCTTTTGTTTTGTATGCTGATGAAAAAGAAGAGGGCGTTATTCCTCAAAAAGAAGAAGCCGCTGATTCTCCAAAAAAAGATGAAGGCGCTGCTTCTCAAAAACAAGGGAGATTAAACCTGGGAGCTGGCTTTAGCTATACCAATAACCCGAAATTTTATGGCGGTCATTTAGAGTTTGGTATTAATTTATATAAAAAAACATTTTTTGTTCAAAACAGGTTTTTATTCCGCGCCGGCGGTTTTAAGATCGATGATTTTGATAATACAGCTTTAACCCTTTCAGAGAAACTTGTTTTTGGCCGTAGTGATGAAGATTTTATGGGTATGTATGTTTACATGGAGGGCGGCGCTGGTTCTTTCGCCAATACCCAAAATGATTTTTCTAAAGATACCTTAATTTACAATTTCGGCTTTGGAGGAGGTTTTGAACTTGGGGAACTTGATGATTTTGGTGGATTATATCTCGAGGTTGGGTATATATACCAAAAAATGACGCCAAACTATCCTCTGAGTGGAGTTTTGGTTCAGGCCGGCTGGAGAATAACCCTATAAAAAAAAGACGATGCGCCTGGACGTTTGGGCATAAGCCCGTTGCGCACCGTCTTTATATCTTGGAGGATTTTTCTTCCTACACTCATAGTATCGGTAAAGGGCCGGGAAACATTAAGGGTAAATTCTTACTTTATACCTAATTTTGAAGATTCTTCCAAAGATCGGTACAGCCGGATAGACGATTTCAGGTAGGCGTGGAAGGCGTCGGACGCGTCCGCGGACTGTCCGGTTTTGCCCATTTCGGCAAGGATTTCCGGGGGAAAAAGGAAACCGGCGATTTCCTTGACCTCGCTGCCGGTAATACAACGGTTTACTTCATCGAGGGCGGCAAGGGTTTTTTCCCGTCCCGCCGGGCTGGTGTCCCGTAAAAGGGCCTGTTCCGCGGTTTTTCTGCCCTTTTCGCAGGCGGTTTGTATCTGCCGCAGGCCGGAAAACAGGGCGTTTACGGCGTTTTCATAGCGTTCGCCGCGCCGCCGAGCCTCTTCCGGCTCAAAAAAATCAGTTTCTATGCGGGAACAGGTCATTTCCAGCCTCTGGTCTATTTCGGCGCGGCGCTCCGGCAGGGCAAGGAAAGTTTCGGTTCCGGCAGGCTCAAAGCCCGCGATGGCAATGCCATCAGAGGAAAGGCTGTAATTGCGGATGGCAGGGAACTGGCGGAAGCGGTTCTCAAACCATGAGGCATACAGGGAGAGGCGGCGGTCGGTGAGGACCTGGCCGCCTGAAATTGACGGCGCGAAAAAGGGGATGCCGCCGCGCAGGGCGTGGAGCAGCCATGTCTCAATGGGGTTCAGGCGGCCCGCTTCGGCAAGGGCCTTTTCCTCAAACCGGGCTCCCTTGAAATGGGTTTTAAGGCCGGGAAAGGCAAGGTCTAAACCGGCGATCCATATCTGCTCTGTCCCCAAAACGCGGGAAAAATCCCAGGCGCTGGTCGCAACCGAGCCGCCCGCGCCCAAAGCCCCCTTGGAGTCTACCCGCTGTTCAATAAAACTCCCCAGGGGGTACTGCGAACCGCAGAGGTACAAACCTTTGAAAGGGAGCCGCAGTACCGGCGGGTAGACCGCCGACTCGGCGATAATCCGGGTGTGGGGGCTTGTACAGCGGTCAAGGTGGCGGCTGTTCCAGAACTGCGGGTCAACCACCAGCGTAAAATCGGGATCAACGCCGTTCCTCAACAGGAAACGCAGGCTGGTATCAACCGCCACCACGATACAGCGCCGGTGTATTTCCGGCAGCAGGGGGGCGATGTTGTCCAGCCCGGGTCCGGCGGCGGCAAGAAAAACCGGCAATAGTTCATCTTGCGCAGCCAGCCCCGCAAGCCGGGAAATGCCCGGCAAATCCCGGATGGCGCTCATGTTGCGGGAAAGGTTGCGTATCCAGCGCCTGCCGAATCTTTTCAGCGTCGCCGCGTTGACATCGTCCCGCATCGCCCAACTGTGGATACGGTTTTCCACCGCGGCATACCACTGTTCATCCAGACTGGTCAGCGTCCGGTTGCGCATAATAGAGGGGGCGAGTCGTTCGCCGGTGTTTTTTTCAAAAAAAGAAAGGACGCCGCTTATCCCCTCGCCGGAGCCGCCCGGTATAAACGCCACGGCGGGCCGGAACAGCAAACTGCTCAAATCCCGCAGTTCCAGGGCTTGCCGCAGCAGGCGGAGGTTTTTTTCCACAATGATAATGGGCCGCTGCGGGGCCAGTTCCGCCAGCGCCTGCGCCGCGTAACCAAGCCCAAACCCCAAAATGACCGCCGGCCCCGTTTCCTCATCCGCGACAGCGGCTTCCGCGAGGCGTTTCCCCTCCCGTTCAGGATCACGGGCCGAGTGAACATACACCCCCTCAATCGCCGCCGTGGGAGCGCCGGAAGCGGCAGTCTCGATTTTCAGGTCTTCAGCGGGTTGTTCATCCGCCAGCCGGATAATTTCTTCCAGCAAACCCGGATATTGCGCGCGTAAAATGGTACTGTTAGTTTCCCAATGTGACACCGGCTATTCCAGTTCCAATTCTATAATCGTGCCCGGAACCAGGGGGGTTCCCGGCGGGGGCGACTGGCGGCGTACCCAGCCGTCGCCGGATATTTCCACCCGTATATCGTCCCGCAGCAGCAGGGGCAGCAGCGTCTTTTTGGCAAGACCGTGGAAATTGGGGACATGGGTGTCAACAGCGGGAAGTACTTCTTCGGTCAGGTTAATGCTGCCGGGATGCTGTACAATGGGGTTTCTGCCGCGGGGAATGCCCAGGTAATTGATAAGCTGTTCCGCGCCTTCGCGGATGGCGGGGGCGGCTATCCGTCCGCCGTAGGTTTCGCCGCGGGGTTTAACAATCACCACATAAAGTATGAGGGAAGGAGATTCCGCGGGCAGCAGGGCGATACAACTGGCGATAAAGTCAGTCTTGGAGTACCCGCCGCCCAGCGGATCGCGGTACTGGGACGTGCCGGTTTTTACCGCCAGGTGAAGGTCTTCAATGCTGGCCCGCCAGCCGGTTCCTATTTCGGTTGCCGTATCCGCCATATACGAAAGCATCTTCCGGGTAATTTCCGGCTTGATTACCTGCCGTCTGATATTGTCTTCATTATCCCATACTGTGGCTGTTTTGCCGTCGGCGGAAGTAATCTTTGAAATCAACCGCGGCGGAACCAGCATCCCGTTATTGGCGATGATAGTCGCCCCCTGCATGACCTGCAGGGCGGAAACGGCGATTTCCTGGCCAAAGGAGATAGACTGCCGGGTGCGGCCCGACCACAGGTTGGTCTCCTTGAGCAGCCCGGCGGTTTCCGTATTGACCCATGCCCCGGTTTTTTTGCCGAAGCCAAAATCCAGCATTGACTGGTAAAACACTTCATTGTTCTGCCGGTCGGCGGCCAGCGCCGCGCCGACATTGCAGGAATTGATAATAATCTCCCGCGGCCTTACCCTGCCGTGGGCGCGGCTGTCGGCGCATTCTATCGTGACCTTTTCCCCGCTGCTAAAAACTTTTTCGTATACGCCGGTACAGATAAATTCAGATTGATCCGAAATAACGCCGGAATCCATCAGGGAGGAAATGGAAAAGACCTTAAATACGGAACCCGGTTCATAATGCTCACGGGCCGCGAGATTTAAGTACCTGCTGTTGCCTGAAGCGCGGTAGTTATTGGGGTCATAACCCGGCAGGACGGCGGAGCCCAGTATCTCTCCGTTGCGGGGGTCCATGGCGAGAAACATCACCGATTCCGCGTGGGTTTCATTGAGCGTCGAACCGGCTACCTTTTCCAGAATATACTGAACATTGGTGTCGATGGTTAAAACGATATTACTGCCCCCGGAAAGTTCCTTGTTAAAGGCGTACTCTACCCCTTCCAGGCCGTTATTGTCGCTTCCCGTAAAACCGATAATTTGCGCGGCGAGGGTTTTTTCCGGGTAGTTCCTGATTGCTACCGGCGCCGTTGTAACGCCTTTCAACCCGCCGCTTCTTTGTTCATCTTTTATCATTTCCAGAGCGGACGGGGAAACCTGCCTTTTCAGCAGAAAACTGCCGTTGGCCCTGCTGATCATGATGGAAATATCTTCCGCGCTCATATCTATAATGGGGGCAAGATTCGCCGCCAGTTCAGGGATTTTATCCCGAACGGGGGGGTATACATATACATTGTACAGGGTTATCTGGGAAGCGAGGGTTTTTCCGTTTCTGTCCAGAATTTTCCCCCGTTCTACCGCTTTACGCGCCTGTCCGCCCTGGCCTGAATCGCCCTTTGCCAGAAAATAGGCGTAACGGCCCAGTATAAATACCGCCATCGCGAGCAGAGTCATAACCACCAGGCGAAAACGCCACGTAATCAGGCTGTTCATTTTTTCCCCAATACTTTCCCTATAATAGCGTTCACTGAAACCGGACCATAGGAACGGGAATCATAAGACTGGAGGCTGTTGTCCCCTTGCGCCATAAATTGCCCCTCCCCCGTAAGACCGCCGCATCGTTTTACCGCGATTTCTCCCGATGGCGCGTAAAATACCACCAAATCGCCCTCTCGGGGCGCTGCCCATCGTACGAAATACCCCGTCTGACCGGGGAAACGAAGCCCATAACACAGCCGGTTCACTATCAGAACCGCCCCTGAGTGTATGGCAGGCTCCATAGAATTGCCTTCGGTAATGATAAAGTCAAACAAAAACAATTTGATAAGCAGCGCAAGCGCAAAAGCCCCCAAAATCGCTTTTGTCATACCCTTGAGTATAATGATTTGAAGCCTGAATGTCGATAAAAATATATGGACTTTGATCAAATCGGGAAGCAGCACGTTTCCAAACGCCGCAAGCCGTCCCCCCTCAGAAACGCCAAAGGTTCACCGGTTTTTTTTGACGCTCAGTTTTCCCAGGATGTGTGGCCCCGGCAAAGCCGCGCCGCGGATGAGGGAAATACCGTATCCGGACAGCGCCGGACGCGTTCTTCCGCCGGGTTCAGTATACCCATGTCGTGGGTGAAGAATCTGGCTATTGCCGCCGGAGTGCTGGTAATCGGTATTGTAGGCACCAACTGGAGCAACATCGCGGAGGACCTGAGTTTGCCGAAGATTCCCGCGAAGACACTGGCTGACCCGGCTGACTTTTCCATTTTGATTGCCGAATATGAACCCATAAAGCCTATGGGAATGGTTTCTTCGTCCAGGGCGGAAAACGCCGTTATTTCGTATGAAGAAATACCGCTGAATTTGACCGAAACATTTACCTGGAACGAATATAAGGTACAACAGGGCGATACTGTTTCCGGCATTGCGTCAAAATTTTCCCTTGCCGCCGAGACCATTATCGCTTTTAATAACCTCAAAGAAGCGTGGAACATCCGCATCGGCAATGTTCTGAAGATACCCAATATGGACGGCATTCCCTACACCGTGGTAAAAAACGACAGCCTTTCCAAAATAGCCGCGAAGATGAAAGTTCCCCAAAACGCGATACTCGACGCCAATAACATACTCAGCGATACGATAATGCCGGGTGAAGTTCTGTTCATTCCCGGCGCGCGCATGGACGCCAATGAGCTCAGCCGGGCCATGAAGCGTGATACCGGACGCAAAGCTGCCGAAAGGCCGATGATTTTCCCGGTGTTCGGGAAGATTACCAGCGGTTACGGCTGGCGGGAAGACCCGGTAAAACCCAAACCCGGAGAGATGCGCTTTCATAAGGCCGTTGATATTGCCGCCAAGATGGGAGACCCCATCAAGGCAGCCATGCAGGGGACGGTATTGTACTGCGATAACAACCCCAATCTGGGGAATTTTATCGTCCTTAATCATGGCGAGTACCAGACCCTGTACGCGCACCTTTCAGCGTATTCGGTGAAAGCGGGGGATAAGGTAAGCCAGGGGCAGGAAATCGGCAAAATTGGCGATACCGGCTATACAACCGGGCCGCATTTGCACCTTGAAGCGTTCCATAAAGGGAATCGCATCAATCCGCTTGACTTGTTGAAATAACAGTATATAATTTAAGGTACCATGGTGTGCCGGGGGGATAAATGCGAAATTTGATGTTACTGCTTATTGCTTTTATTGCGGTAGTTACCTTTATCAGGGCTTTTGAAAAAGCCGATTCCGATGTGGAATTGCGTGATCTGTCCCGGCAATCCGCTGTCGAGAACGTATTCAACAATTAACGAAAACACATGAATTATAACGGTAATATAATGGCCGAAGAAAAAGCCGCGCCGGTTTCCGACCTTACTTTTGATTCTCTTCTGGATGAAACCTGCGAGCGCCTTTTGGACCGGCAGGTGAAATACGCCATTCAGCGCATTTATGATATGGAAAAACGCCTGGGTAATCTTGAGCGCGAACTGGATGAATTCCTGTCAATTAACAAAAGACGGAAGAAATAATTTTGCCTAAAGAGTTCACACAAATTAAAATATGATTTCTCGTAGGTTGCCGATACATAGGGCGGTTTTTTTATTCTTCATTTTCATATCCGTATTATTTCCGTCTTCTCTCTATTCATCGGGAAAATCTGACAAAAGGAAAAAAACCTCGGAAACCGCCGGTTCCGCGCGGAAACCGTCAGTTGAAAGCGGGCGGGCGGTTATCGCGGGTACGGACGAGGGGCTGGTTTCCATTGATTCCGCGGGAAAGATGACGACGCTGTGGAGCGGCGGTTCGGTAAGGAAAATTCTGCGAATGGCGGAAAATACCTGGGCAATTATGGGCAGCGAGGGGATTTTAATTTCAACCGATTTGCAAAAATGGGAACCGCGCAATCAGGGCCTGCCGGTAAAAATGATTAAGATTTTTCAGGATGGAAATAAAAGTTTTTTGCCGATGGTGCAGGAGATAAAAGACCTCGAGATAAATCCCTCAGACCCGCGGATAATGGTCTGCGCCACCAAGGATCAGGTGTACCTCAGCCGCGATCAGGGAGAATCATGGACGAACCTGGGCGCTCCTTCCTACCGTACCAACGGCATCAAAGCGGTCGCGTCGGCGTATATGCCCCGCGGTAATTCAGGCAGTGATTTAACGGTGTTCCTTTCGCATAGCACCTACGGCGTTTATTATATCTATCCGGACCGTGCCGGGGCGCAGTGGATAGAAATCAGCAAAGGCCTTGAAAAGCTGGAGACCACCGATAATGCCGATGAAGTTTCCGACATTGCCGTTGTGCTTGCCCAGCCGTTAGGCGAAGAATCTCTCGTGCCGGTAATGTACGCGGCGCAGACATTCAGGCGGCGCGTTTACCGTCTGGACTGGGAAGCCAAAGCCTTCAAGCTCCTGTGGTCGGATGACAGTCCCTTTGGCACGGTGGATTCCCTGTATGCCGGAAAAAACGGCCTGTATTTTCTGTATGAGGGAATGGCGGCTTTGATTGACTTTGCCGGTCTTACCCTGCGGGAGCAGCCGGAAATTGTTGATGTTATCCGTAAAGCCGCCGCGTATACCGCGCCGCATTGCATGGTAATACCGGATGATGAGCAAATTATACTCAGTGAATTGTGGCTGCTGGATGATCCTCAAAGTAACAACGTAAGCAATGCCGCCAATAAGGAAGGAATCTATCTGCCGGTGAATCACGCGGCGGACAGCCGCAGCCTGAAACCCTATCTGGACCTGATAGAAAAAAACGGCCTGAACATGATCGTCATTGACATGAAGGACGATTACGGCAGGCTGCGCTTTACCCCGCGAAATTCCGCTATCAGCGAGAAGGGCCGGGTTTTTCGTCCGCTGGATATTGACGCCCTGCTCCGCAATTTCAAGGAGCGGGGAATTTATACCGTCGCCCGCGTGGTGGTGTTTAAAGACCCGGAACTTGCCCGCAAAGAAAACGGCAAATTCGCCGTGTGGGACGCGAAGAAAGCGAAACCCTGGGAAGGCTATGACTCGGAAGGGAATTTGTACGATGAACGCTGGGTAGACCCCTATTCACAGGAAGTCTGGGAATACATTGCCCAGACGGCGGAGGAACTTCATGAGCGCGGGTTTGACGAAATTCAGTTTGATTATATCCGCTTTCCCACCGACGGCGTAAATCTGGGCGACACCCGCTTCCGCTGGCAGGAAAACGGCATGGACAGGGAAAGCGCCATACTTTCATTTTTGCGCCATATCCGCGCGCGGGTAAAAGCCCCCATCTCCATTGACATCTACGGCGCCAACGGCTGGTACCGCACCGGCGCGCGCACCGGACAGGAAGTGGAACTCCTTGCCCCCTGGGTAGACGTAATCTGCCCCATGTACTACCCCAGCCACTTTGAACAGCACTTTCTGGCGCAGAAGCCGCCGGAACTGCGGCCCTGGCGGATTTATTTTCAGGGAACCCTCCGCACCGCCCGCATTGGCCGGGGCCAGGTTATCATCCGTCCATACGTGCAGGCGTTTTATCTCAATGTTTCCTACGACCGCAAATACTACAATCCCGATTATGTCCGCCGCCAGATAGAAGGAGTCCGCGCGGCGGGTTCAGGCGGCTTTATTTACTGGAACAATTCAGGCAGGTACGAAGACATTCCGGCGAAGTAATCAGTGTCAGTCACTTTTCGCCAATTTTGCCAGATACGGAGCGTATTGCTTGTCGGATATGGCGATGTGGTTAAGAAGCCAATTTTTCAGGAACTTGACCAATTCGATAGGTTCTTTTTTTCCTTTTTCATATAATTTGACGGACTTGTTAATCTCCGCGACAAATTCTTTGTGTTGTTTTTTATGTTCGTCCAGTTTTGGATAATCAACCTGGCTCATATATTTTTCCTCGTCCGAGAAGTGTGTTCCGGCGTATTCCAGGGCGTCGTTGATAGTCCGCAAATAGGCTATATTCGCGGCGACACCCCCTATCATACAGCCCGCGAAAAGAGCGTTTACCATTGTTACCAGTTTTTTGTGCTGGTTATCAATAAGCTCGAAGCCCACAGAATACGCGTCATCCCACGCGACAAATTCTTCATCCATAAATTTCTCCTTATGCCTAGTCAAACGGTCTTTGATAAAACCGCCCGTTAAGCTGGTCGGTTTTCAGTACATTGATAAACGCTTCTTCATCAATTTTCCTTATCGCGGGAATAAGGGTCTTTATCTGGCTGGCGGTTACCACGGAATAAAGCAGCGTTCTGCTTTTCTTTTCATAACTGCCAAACCCTTCAAAACAGGTAGCCCCATGATGGGTTTTTTCATTGATAACCGAAAAAATCGAATCCGGCTTGTTGGTAATAATAAGCAAAGTCCTTTGCTGATAATTACGGTACAGAGCCTCCAGCGTCACCGTGGTGGTGAACTGGAAAATTATGGAGTACAGGGCCTTGTCCAGACCGAACAGGAATCCCGCCACCGCCAGAATAACGCAGTTTCCCATAAAAATATAATTCCACGCGTCCTTGTGGTATCTTTCGGAAATAAAAATCGCGATAAAATCAGTGCCGCCGGACGTGGCGTCGGCATAAAGGCACATGGCGATGGACAGCCCGTTAATGGCCCCGCCAAAAACCGCCGCAAGCAGACTGTCGTGCAGTTGGATAAACTCAATGAACATGGCGGGCATCCAGTCGGCAAGCAGGCCGGTAACAGCGATGGCAAGCACGGAATAGAGGGTAAATTTCTTCCCGATAAACTTAAAACAAACCGCCGCCGGAACAGCGTTTAAAATGTATAATGGCACGCTAAAGGGCAGTTTGAAGTTTCCAAAACGCAGGCATATTTGCTGAAGCAGAATGGAAAGCCCGTTAAATCCGCCGGGAATAAGACTGCCGGCATGGACAAAGGTTTTTATATTAAATGACATCAGCGCCCCGGCAAAAATTACCAAAAGCAAGCGCCTCAACATAAGCGAAGATTGTTTGCTCATGAAACTATTTTAGTTGATTATTGAAACTTTGACTATGATGGCAAGCGCAAGGCGACAGTCACTTTTTTGTTGACGATTAAGGGAAAAATTAGTATTTTTTTAATAACCGGAGATTAAAGCAGTGGGAGGGTGATATGGATTTAATGCGCGGAGTTAATAAAATTGATCCTGAATTGCTGGTCCTGTATAAACCGGAAACGAAACATGCCAATATACCCTGGGATCCTGAATATATGGTATATATACCCTATGAAGTCAAGGCGACTACCCTTGAAATAATAACACAGGAGTTGATTAACCGAAGGCTTATTTATGAGACTCTGGTCTCTTTTTAAATCACGGAACCGATGAGAAACATAAACAGGATACTTCGCGGAAAAAGTACCCTGTTTTGCGCGGCTTATAATATAATACCGTAACCAATGAGGCGGCGGGTACTATTTTTTCCTGGAGGACTTGCTTGTTTGAGGGGGCTTTTTCGCTTCTGCCCGATCAAGCGCGCTTGCAGGAAAAGTACCTTCCTGAAACTCATTATTGTCAGAAAACCAGGCTGTTGTTATTATTTTAGTTTCTTCATTGATGGCCCTGACTACCATTTGGGGGCTTTTGGGCAGTACGGATACTATAACCGCATCGCCAATAAGTCTGTCTGTAGCTCTTACACTCATATTAACTCCTGATTTAGCCTACCATAAATAGAGGGTAATGGCAAGTGTTAAAAACGGCGGCAAGCGATGTTTTTTCCCTTTAGCCGCGAGCCCGGACAAGCCGTTCGTATGCCTTGTATTTTTCCGGTTATTATCATATAAAAGATAAGGGGTAAATATGAATTTGGACAAACTGAAGGACAAGATAAATTCTACTGAAGTTGTGGAAGAATTGATTATTTTATCGGCGAAGGTTTTTGATAAAAGCAGTGATGATGTAAAGAACGTCATTGAAAAGATGATTACAAGAGCGTATTTAATGGGAAAGAAAAATATGGTAAAAACGTTTGATGAGTAATAAATTTTAGCCCTTTCATTATTCCAATCTGTCAATTTTTTCAACCGCCTGTAAATCCCATATACAGGCTGAAGTACAGTTCCAGGTATCATACCACGGGTTCCTGTTGTTCAACGCGGGCAATATAACAGGCAGGGCCAAACCCTGATATTTTTTGATTATTTCATCCCACCGGATTGAAAAGCCTCGGGAGCGATCTTTTCCGTAGTACCCATATTTTTTTTCAAAGTTTTTAAACGCGGCATTGTTGTAGAGTATAAGGATATTTGCCCGCGGTTTGAGTTTTACCTGAAATTCGTATTTAAGGTTGGTAAGGTTATGGTAATTTTTAAGGCAGTGTTTTTCCCAGTCGTTTATTCCGGTTATGGACAGCCATAATCCGTTGGGCGTATGCAGAGCCAGTTTTTCAACCGTCTGGGTATAGGTACGGGTAAGATCAAGAGTGGTGATATTTTCGCCGGTATAGTGAATATATTCATAAGATGTCGGCAATGAAGGATCGAAATTCATAGCTACCCTTATTTAACAACGAATACGCTATTGTTAGCAAGTAACAACTTATAGGCAGTATTATAAAATACCAATGGGAAGTATGTCAATTAAATAAGGTCGATTACATTAAATACAGAGTATAACTATGTATTATGACCAATATTAGAGACCTATTAGCCAAAAACATGAAATCATACCGTATTGCTCAAGGGTTTACGCAGGCGTATTTAGCTGAAAAAGTGGAAACCAGCACGCATTATATTGGCATGATTGAAAATAAAAGTAAATTCCCGTCTCCTGAAATGATAGAACGTATAGCGGTCGCGCTGGGTGTTGATACGACCGATCTGTTTATAGCCGAAAAGAAGATGCCGGAAGCCATAAAAACGTACCGGAAAGCGACCATTAAGGATGTAAAAAACCTGTTGGGGCGTTTCCTGGACGATATGCTGGCGGATTTGGAAGAACGGCGGGAATAGGGGTACGCCTGTTCCCTGGGCAGCCGTCAGTTTTTCCTGACAATTTCGACCTTTGGCCCATTGGGTTCCCGTTTTTTGATATAAGCGGTAAGGCCTTCATTGACTTTAAACTTGTTCATAGGCGCGGTAATTTGGAAAAGATAGGCCTTCAGTTTCGCGGCTTCCAGATCACGGCGGCCGACAAAGGTATTCCACGGGTGCCTTTGATGCATTTCGTGGAACCACGCGTAGGGGCTGTCCGTTCCCTTGGCGGCTTCCATCTGATCCATGATAGACACAAGATCGTTTCTGAACGTCCTTGTTGAAAAACCGATTTTTCCCATCTCCATCATGGTTTTATGGGCGTCCCTGGCTCTTTCCGCCTGACCGTAGAAGTGTCTGGTATTGAAGATCGCGTCAAGGTTGCCGTCGCTTATGGGGTAAACGCGCAAATTCCCGCCGGGGGCCAGCATAAGCAAGGATTTGGCAAAAAACAGTTCCACTTCAGTAATGGAAAGCGCGTAAAGAGGCAGGGAATGTAAGGCCCATATTTCGTTGAAAGAATTGGGATTCGCTTCCCATTGGTAAAAATCTTCTTTTATATGGTTGTGCGCGACCGCTTCATTGGCGTCATAAAAGAAATCAAGGTTGGTAACCACGGCGTTAATCTTGATCGCTTCAAGCCAGCTCCGTATCGGCGACATCCCGCCTCCAATCAACAGGATTTGTTTGTTGGACAGGGCCTTTAAGTCTTCCGGCAGGATATTGAGAAATTGAAGGTATTCGGTAAGCGGCCGGCTTGAGATTATCCCCTTGCGGTTAAAATCCATGGAGAAGCTTATATCGTGTCTCTTAATTTGCAGTTCCATATCGGTCTTCCCTTAGACTATAAAAAATTTCCATAATTTGCAATATGCTACACAGGCGCTATAGGGAATTTCCCCTATACTGCCGGTCACCTTTGAATTCCGGCAATGCGCCAGTTAAAGCCGTGTTTATCCTTCTTGCGGACAAGGGTAATTATATCGGCGCGGGGATATGGGCGGGGGAGGTTGGTTTCGGCGGCTTCCGTTTCCACATCGCCGCTTAATTGGACGGACACCCATAATATATAATCAGCGCGGTATTGCGCTTCTTCTTTGTTCTTTGTTATCTGTAGATCGGTAACGCCAAAAACCAGCGTACCGGTATCCATTTCAGCCCCCTGCTGCCATTTACGGGCGGAAATAATGAGGGGCGTGAATTTATTTTCATAGGCTTGCCTGGTTTTGCTGATTACAAAAAGGTTAATAACCGAGTTAATATCGTCTTTTCCCGCGCCGTTGGTTACACAGGCCTCCATCATTTGATGATCCAGTTCGCCGAAGGCGTTGTAGTAACTCTCAATAACCTGAACCGGTTCCATGCCCGCCGTACTGGGCAGGCGGGAACGGCTTTGGATTATGCTGACGGTAATAAGGACGGCCGCGACAAAGGCCGCGAAGCAGCCCAGCAGAACGGCATAATTACGCGTAACAAAACGCCTCATTTTGACCGAGGCGGTTTTTCTTTTTTGAAACTGTTTCTTTTCTTTTTCCAGTAAGACCCGGTTTTCTTCCGCAAGGGGCTGAATCAGCGAAGCCGCCGGAAGGGTCTGCCCGCCCGGCTGAACAACCGCGAGAATTTCGTTCAAAAACCGTTCTCCGCTGCCATGAGGCGGCTCAAGGGCATTTTGAATCAGGGCGGCAAGCCGTTCGTCCAGGCCGGGAACGGCGAAACGTACCGGCAGGAAATTGCCTTCCCGTATATCCTGGTGAAGGAGGGATTCGTCAATTACGGGAAAGGGCGGCGCTCCGGCAAAAAGCCGGTACAGCATTGCCGCCGCGGTAAAGGCGGCTCCGTTCATGCCGTCAAGGTCAGGGTGAACATACCATTCGGCGGCGGCGGTTACGCAGCGGCGGGCCAGGATAGACGGCGCGAAAAAAACAGCGGGGGAGGGAGCGCGGGGGATTATCGCCGCGCCGGGCCAGGGCGATACGGCGGCGTTTTCGCCTAACGCCAGTATTGCCTGAATCCAGGCGCGTACCGCCGCCAGAACTTTGTCCTGTTCCGCGCTTTCATTGATCAGCAGGTCAAGGCGGTCGCCTTCAAAAAGCGGCCCCCAGACCACCATGGTTGGCTTGCCGCCGGCGTCGCTTCTTTCGAGAACGCCGGACGCTTTCCATAGTTCGATACGGCGGGGGCCTTCCTCCCCGGGACGGACAATGAAACCCGGCTCGGTGATAAGCTGGGCCAGTTTTGCCTGGGCAAAGGAACGGGAATCAAGACCGGTATCAAATCCCAGCGCCTTGCGGCCTTCTGCCTCTATAATCATCGCGGAGAGTACAGGTAACGGAAATATTCCATATCGGTCGAGAGGGTTTTCTCGAACTTCGGCAGGGTGCCGCGGTACGATTCCACCGCGCGCCAAAAGTCAAAGAAACTCCGGTCGCGGTTGTAAGCGTCGGCGTAGGTCCGCGCCGCTTCCGCGTCCGCCGTTCCCCGAATGGTCTCGGCCCGGTTATACGCCGCTGAAAGTATGGAACGTTTTTCGTTGTCCATTTTACCCAGCCATTCAGCCTTGCGGCCTTCGCCCTCGGAACGGAAAGCCTGCGCTATCTGGTTCCGTTCCTTTATCATGCGGGCGTAGACGCTTTGGGTCAGTTCGTCGGAATAACGTATCTGCCGCGTTACCACGTCGATCAATTCAATGCCGTATTCGGGAACCATGCGCCGTGAACGGGCAAGTATCTCCTCGGCAAGCTGGCGGCGGCCCCGGAGAATTGGCTCGTGATCCGAATCGGGCTGTATTGAGGAAGTGATAATTTCAGGGTCTATACTGTCCCCCAAACCCAGGGGATCGGCGTTTGTTTTCCGTTCCAGTAAAATGTTTGAATTCCGCACCGATTCCCGCAGATAATTTTCCGCCACGACCGTCCGCACCTCGGAATCAATAACCTCGGCAAGTTTGGAATACGCCGCGTCAATGGTGGAAATGGACTCGTAAAATTTTTGGGGATCGGCAATGCGCCAGCGGGCGGTTATGTCTACAAAGATGTACTGTTTCTCGCGGGTGGGCATACTCTTGGCTTCGCCGTCCCATGCCATAATCCGTTTGGGATAACGGACCACTTCATCAATAAAGGGAACTTTAAGGTGCAGTCCGGCATCGGTGATAACATTGATCAGCCGCCCCATCTGCACGATGACCGCCTGTTCGCCTTCGTTAATAACATAGAAAGGACCGGCTACCACTACGCTGATAAAGACAACAAAAATAACAATAATGGTTGAAAGTGTTTTTTTCATTACCGGCCTCCTGTCTGCCGCTGCGCGGCGGCTCCCAGGTTCATCATGGGCAGGAAATTTTTTAGGTTGCGGTCGATAACCACCGTGCCTTCCTGGCCCTTAAACACTTCCTCAACCATTTCATAGTAGAGCCGCTGGCGGGTGACCTCCGGAGAACGGCGGTATTCATCGTACACCGAATTAAAACGGGCGACATCGCCCTTCGCGCGGTTCACCCGTTCGGTGGCGTAACCCTGCGCTATCTGTATTGTCTTTTCCGCCTCGCCCTTGGTTTTGGGAATCTCCTCGTTATACAACTGCTGGCCTTCGTTAATCAGGCGGTTCATGTCCTGAATCGCCTTGTTTACGTCGTCAAAAGCCTGCTGTACGCCCGCCGGCGGATCGATGTTTTGCAGTTTGACCGCTATCACGTTAATTCCCAGCCCGTAGCCGCGAAAGGTCTCGTTCATAAATTCCGTTCCCGCCGCTTCAATGGCGGTTCGTTCCGGCCCCATAATGTCCATGATCGCGCGGTCGCCGACCAGCATATTAATCGCCGAACGGGACACGTCGCGAATTGTCGCTATACGCTCGTTCACGTTGAAAGTCCATGCTTTGGGATCGACAATTCGGTACTGGATAATCCATTCCACATCAATAATATTAAGATCGCCGGTGAGCATGGTTGACTCGTTGGTCTGAGAGGCGTATCTGCCTACCGGAAAGGACACCTGGTTCGTGTAGAGTGGGCTGCGTTCGCTTTTTATGGCACGGAAGCCGAAATTTTCCGTCTGTACGGTCTTAACATTCACCGTATAGTTCCGGTCGATGCCAAAGGGCAATTTGAATTGCAGGCCCGGCCCTTTGGTGGCAATGTACCGCCCAAAGCGGGTTATGACCGCCTCCTCGGTTTGATCAACGATATAGATGCTGGTTCCCAGCAATATCACCAGAATTATCCCCAGCGCCGCCAAAGTAAGCACTGCCGGACTGAGGTATTTGCCCACTTTTTGCGGGGTAAAATGCTCCATTGAAGCCTCCTGAAATTGCCTTAGTATAGCAAAGCGGGCGCGGTAAGGGCAATGCGGGGATTGGGGTGACTGTTACCGAAGCGTTACCTGTTTGTAGCTGCCCGGTCTGATAAAAGCTGCCGGTCGTTGGGGAATTCCGCGAGGCCATCGTCGAGGATACGCCTCGCTTCGTCAAAGTTTTTTTTGTTCCATGCCGCGGCGAAACGATTGTGAAAATCTGTCGCGATGTTGTCGCGGTAAGTCTTCAGGGTTTGTTCCAGTTCGCGGTTCGCGCCGAAGCGCGCGAGAGCGCCCTCAATGTACGCGGCGGCGGCGCGCCAATCCCTGGCCGGGGCGGCGGAGAGAATAGATGTGGTTTTCTGAACCGCGACGGTCAGCATTTCGGCCGCGCGTTTTTCGCCGATTTTGCCGCTTGAACGGGCTTGATCAATCGCGTTAACAACGATATCGCCATCAGCGGCAGTACGGATTTTATTGACGTTGTCCGACAGTTCCGCGTCAATGAGTATGGTCTCGAGCTGCGCGTAATTGGCCTGATTTATCAGCGTTTTTTGATCTTCGAGAAATTTTTTCGCGTCCGTTGTTTTGCCCGCTTTTACATATCTTATAACGCGGTTGTTTGCCGCCACAAGGATAAATTCCTGCCACCGGTGTTCATCAGGATACATGGATGAGACGGCAGCCGCCCACGCGAGGCAGTCTTCCTCCCTGCCCATTTTCAGAAGATTCGCGCCGTAGTTAAAAAGCCGATCCATAAGATCTTTGAGGGGGTTTTCAAAAATCGGCCCGTATGATTTTTCCGCTAACGTATCGCCCATTAACAGAGCCACACGGTCAATCGCGACCGGAACGGCTTCGGTATAATTCCCCCTGTTTTCAAGATCGGCAATCCTGTTATTCAAAATCAGGGAAACCAGTTCTATCTGGCTGATTGTCTGACGATCCCGGTAATTCCGGGCAGGCACATAGGCAAATCCCGTCACTTTCCCGAACTGATTGCTGAACTCCTTGCGGTTGCCCGGATCAAAACCGTAGGGGTTGGTAGTTTCAACATCAATATCCGATTCGCCGATGTGAAGCGTCGTAAAAGCGTGGTCTTTGGTCATCACCCCGCTGGCCTGGAGACCGGCTGATTTGCAAAGAATCATATACAGCGCCGCGGAGGAAACGCAGTTGAATCTGCCATTGGAAAGCAGGACGCCGATTCTGGTTTGATTGAGTGAATAAGATTTTAACAAATTTTTATGCATGAACCCAAGAATAAATTCCGCTTTTTCTTTTGCCGCTTCCGGATACGCGGGAGAATTGTTCAGCGTTTCTACCGCCGCGCGAATTTTTTCAAAATTGGAAACGGAATAGTCTCCGGATGCCCAGAGGCTGATTTCCGCCAACTCTGTCCATGAATAGTCGTGATCCCGTCCGGAAAGCCTGTAATATTCAAGCGCCTTCGGGTCAGGCTCCAGCCGGGGAAAGGCTGTTCCACTCTGGGCAAAAATTGCCGGGCGCGAGTGGAAAAGCAGGAAGAAAACCAGCGCAATTCCAATTGATAACTTCGCGCTCACAATTTAATATACCTGAAGCTGTATAGAAAGACAAGGAAAAGCAGGATGAAAGGTTGTTATTCGTCCGCTTCCTGAATCTTGAACGACTCCCTGGCTTTAATAACGTCATCGGCGATGCGGCCTGAGATTGGCGCGTAGTGGTCAAAGGCTACGGCAAATGAGCCGGTTCCTGATGTAATTGAGCGCAGGTCTATCGAATAACGCAGCAGTTCCGCCTGGGGGACTTCGGCGCGTATTTCGGCGATGCCGCCCGCTG
>Ga0268262_10002683_pt1 | contig 20222 bp, 20 predicted proteins | sample TergutNc150P3_FD_190354 | JGI IMG/M metagenome (GOLD analysis project Ga0268262, IMG submission 190354) | Nasutitermes corniger P3 segment gut microbial community from laboratory colony in Florida, USA - Nc150 P3 (SPAdes) (version 2) | ecosystem: Host-associated > Arthropoda: Insects >... | reverse complement strand
GGCGTGTCACAGTGTGCGTTGCGTCATGGGCGCAGGTTCCCGTTTCTACTCCCGCTGTTAAGCACGTTGCATGGATTGTTATTACATAATGGTAATCGTGTCCGAGCGCGGGTATTACGCTCAGGGTTTCCTCTCTGTTACAGATTTTACATTTTCTGCTTCCGCTTCCTGTCTCCGTACAGGTGGGCGCTATTCCGGCTAACTGCTCCCAATCGTGCGCTGTCGGGTCTATCGGTATGGCGCGGGTTGCGGTTGTTCCGTCACGGGTGCACGTTCCTGTTTCTACTCCTGCCGCTGAACAAGTCGCATAGGCGGTGGTTTCCCATTCGTAATCGTGTCCAAGAGCCGGTATGTCCGCGCCTGTTTCTTTGTGCGATGAATTGAGCGTACAAATTCTCGCTCCTTTGCCTGTTTCCGTACAGGAGGGTTCGATTTCCGCTTCCCATTCGCCCCATATATGCGCTGCCGGGTTTATGGCTATTTCCCGTGTTTCTTTGTGCGTTGGGTCAAGCGAACAAACTCTTGTTTCTTCGCCTTTTGCCGTACAGGTCGCGGCTTTTGTTACCGACCAATTGCCCCAATCGTGGATGTGTCCGACAGGCGGGGGCAAGATGAGAGGCGGCGTTGTGCCGTTGTCGCAGCTTGTCTGTGACAGGGCTGTCATTGATACTACAACGGTCAGCGCGAAAACTGTAATTCCGTGCAGGTTGTTTCTGCTTTTCATATAAACACTCCTAAAAAATTGGTAATTATATCATTGGGATATGATTTTATTTAATAATATAACGTTACGTTACTTGTGTCAATATCTTTCTGTCTCATATATTAAAAATATATAGCGCAGAGTTAATCTATGACCAGACTACGGGCAATTTTGGCCCAGAATATTAAATCCTATCGAAAAGAAATGGGAGTTTCCCAGATAAAATTAGCAAACATGATTGATTCTGCCCCCAATTATATTGCCATGATTGAGGCGGAAAAACGGTTCCCAACTGATTCTATGCTGGAAAAAATAGCCATTGCCCTAAAAAAAGAACCCTGGGAGCTTTTTATGATCGTACCAATACAAAAAAAATGGCAAGAAGCGGTATTGGCTGAATTGGCGGATTTTATAACTCAAAAACTGAAAGTATACGCACATGGTGCCTGACGGCTGCGCCGCTTTGATGGCGCAGAGTAATTCTCACATCGATTCGTCCGACCATATAAACCTTGTTTATGTGGTCGGATACTTTCATTCGTAACTTTTTCCCTATCGTGGTGAAATTTCTTAAAGTAATACGTCCGGGGATACTGTAAGGCAATTTTTCTTTGCCCATTGGGACAGTAAGTGTTCCGGACCGACAGCCAGAATCTGTACCAGCAAGCCCGCCCCGGCATTATACACCGGAACAAGGGCTTCGGTTTCGGCGGCGGTAAAATCGGACAGCACCCAATCGGCAATACCGGCGGCATGACTGCTCTCTATACTCCCGCCTCTGCCGGGTATTCTGTCATCCGGCCTGCCGATGCCTATGCGCAGCCGCCAAAAATCGGCGCTGCCAAAACAACTTTTCATTGAACGCAGACCGTTATGCCCGCCGAGGCCGCCTGAAAATTTCAGCGACAGGGTTCCAAAGGGAAGTTCAATTTCATCGTGGACAACAATAATTTGATCAAGATTGATTTTGTAAAACACCGCCGCAGCCAGCGCCGATTCACCGGAATTATTCATGTATATCTGCGGTTTGATAAAATGCAATTTTCCCGATAAGGCCGACGGTAAGACCGACGGCAATGCCGATGGCGGCTGCTCATCAGGGACAGCAATTCGCGCGCTGTCTATATTGGCGTACAGAGCCCTGAACTTTTTCTGCCATTTTAGAACAGAAAAGAACGGCAGGGCTTCGGCAAGTATCCAGCCCGCATTGTGGCGATTATGTTCATATTCGGCGCCGGGATTCCCCAGAAAAACGACAAGCTGTACCATAATTACTGCTTCTCCATTAAAACTGTTACCAACTTTTCTTCATCTTCTATCGCCCCCAGGGAGCGGAGTTTTGACAGGCTTTGCAAAAATCCGTATTGGGCCTTGATGTGGTTGTTACGGCTGTTGATAAGCAGCGCAGAAGCCTCTCCCACATCAGAGACCGAACTTTGTGAAAGCCGGTAACGCTCCATTATATATTCAAAATGTTTTTCAGCATAGTCAAGGGAGCGGCGGGACGACAACACCGAACCTGAATAGGCAAAGATGTTTAAAAGGGCGCTTTGCAAGTCGGTTTCCAGCGAGACTTCCGCGCTGATATAATCCAATACTGCCGAATCCCGCGCGTTTTTGCTTTTTTCAATCTTGTTGCCCATAACCCAAAAATCCAGCGGGATACTTCCCCGGATGGAAATTCCCCCACCCGCCGAATTGGTAAATCCGTTGGCGGTTGAATAGCCGACGCTTGACGAAAAAACAGTGGCGCTCAGTACCGGGGAATAATCCCGCTTTGACATGGAAAGATTTTTCTCCGCCCGTCGGCTGTTCAAAGCGGCCCTTGCCAGTGAAGGGTTTGCCACCGCAAGTATTTTCCAAAATCTGTCGTATAACACATCGGCTTCTTCATCAGAAATGCCTGCAAGAAATTGTATGAGGTATTCATAAGCGCTCAAATCTATCTGTTCAAGCTCGGCCTTTTCCCCGTAACCGGTAATGGCTTTCAATTTTGTCATGCTCAGGGCAAGGTTCCTCCGCGCCTGATTGCGGGAATTTTCCCGCGATTCTTTTTCGGCCTGCGCCTTGAGATAGTCGCCCTGATTGATTATGCCGTTTGCCTGCCGTATTTCGGCTATGGCAAGGCTCGTAAGCGCCGTCTGTAAAGAAGATTCCTCGGCTTCCAGAGATGCCCCTGCCTCCAGCGCCGCATAGTAGGCGTTATCCGCAGAGTCCAGAACATTGAAATATTCGGCCAGCGCATCTTTCCTGACGCTTTCCGTTGTGATTTCGTTAATGGCTTTCTGAATAAAACTTTTACCCCCCTCAAAAATCTTTTGCGTTACGGCAAAATTGAGCCCTGAATTAAAGGTGTCAATGGGATTAACAAAAGCCCAGTCCCTGTCCAGATAATTCATTGAAGCGTTATATTCCGCCGAGATTGAAGGCAGCATGGTGTACCAATGGCTTTTTTCATCCCGCACGCTGTTCTCTATTGACAAATTGTACTTTGCAAGGCTGCGCGAATTTGTCAATGCCAGCGTCCGCGCCTGTTCAAGGGTTAATGTCTGCGCGAACAAGCCAAAGCCGGTGATTATGAATGTACTCAAAAATATTAACTTCTTCATTATTCATACCTCAACGCGTCAATCGGATACAGGCGCGCCGCTTTCAGCGCGGGATAATACCCAAAAATCACTCCCACCAGCGCGGCAAACAGGGCCGAACCTGCTACAATTAACGGATTAATCGCCGTGGGAATATTTATCATTGCCAGTACGCGGCAGGCAAGAAACGCCATGCCTATTCCGAGCAAACCTCCCATAAGGCTGAGAATGACCGATTCGGTCAGAAACTGAAAGAGTATGTCCCGCTTGCGTCCGCCGACCGCCATCCTTATGCCGATTTCGCGGGTACGCTCGGTAACGGAAACCAGCATAATGTTCATAATGCCGATGCCGCCGACCAACAGTGATACCCCGGCGATGGCGGCCAACAATGTGGTTAATGTTTTTGATGTCGCCGACGCCATGTCGATCATGTCCTTTTGGTTCATAATGCTGAAATCATCGTCCGCGCCTTCGCGGATATTGCGGGATTCGCGCAGGATCAATTCAACCTCTTTCTGTGCCGCTTCCATATATTCCTTACTGACTACGCTCATGTAAATCACATTTATATCACGCGAATTGCTCAGCCGCGTCATCGCCGTATCAAGCGGAACCATGATAACATCGTCACTATCACCGCCCTTGCTTTCCAAAAAACCGATAACGGTAAAATATATGTTTGCCATGCGTATCTGCCCGGACAGGGCGTTGTCCGCGTCGCTGAACAAATTTTTTGCCGTAGCGCTTCCCAAAACCGCTACCCTGTTCCTTTCCAGTAAATCATCTTCGTCAAAAAAGACGCCGGCCTTAACTTTCCAGTTCCGGACTTTAATATAATCCGGTTCGACCCCCAGAACCGTAAGCTGGGTGTTTCCCTCCGGACCAACAACATCAAGGAACTGTTCGACCCTGCCGGAAATAGCGGCGGTAAAACTCGCTTCATCTTTCAATTTTTGAAGGTCTTTTTTGGTAAAGACGCTTGCCCGGACAGACATACCCCGTCCGCGGCGGTTCACCCAATTAAACGGAAATATATACAGCAGATTGGTTCCCATATCAGTCATCTGCTTTTCAATCTCCCGCTGTGAACCCTCGCCCAAAGCGACCATTATTATTACCGACCCTACGCCTATAATCACACCTAACGATGTTAAAAGACTGCGCATACGGTTGCGGAGAATCGAGCGGAAACAGGTTTGCAGTAACTGGATAAGGTTCATGATACCGCCTCCGCAAGTAAAGCATGATCTTGTTTCCATTGGGCAAGATCATCCGGCGCGCTGCGGCGCTTGGTCACCTGTTTGTCGGAAACCAGTTCTCCGTCGCGCAGGGTAATGATACGCTGCGTATAGGCGGCCAGTTCCGGCTCATGCGTCACCATGATGATGGTTTTTCCCTGCCGGTTAAGTTCCTGAAACAGCCCCATAATTTCAAGGGTCATTCCCGTGTCAAGGTTGCCGGTCGGTTCATCGGCGAGAATAAACGCGGGGTCGTTGACCATAGCCCGCGCTATGGCGACCCGCTGCTGCTGCCCGCCGGAAAGCTGGGAAGGAAAATGATCTATGCGGATGTCGAGTCCCACTTCGCGCAGGGCCGCCATTGCCCGTTCTTTGCGGATGTGGGCAGTCTGCTTTTTTTCCTTTAACAGGCGGCGGCGGTAAAACAGGGGAAGCTCGACATTTTCCAGCGCGGTAGTCCGCGCCAGCAGATTAAAGGATTGAAACACAAAGCCGATTTTCCGGTTTCTGATGTAGGCGAAGGTATCTGAATCGGATTTTGAGGTTTCAATGCCGTCAAGGGTATAGGTTCCCGCGGTAGGTTTGTCCAGACAGCCAAGAATATTCATCAACGTTGATTTGCCGGAACCGGAAGGCCCCATAACGGAAACAAATTCACCGGCTTCGGCGGAAAAATCCACGCCGCGCAGGGCGCGCACCACTACGGTATCCTCACCGTCTTTTGATGACGCGCCCTTGCCTTCCATCCGGTATTCTCGCTTGATCCCCCGCAGTTCAATAACCGGCATTATATCTTTTCCCTGAGAATGACCTGTTTCCCTTCCATATCCTCTCTGGAATAAATTGCGGTAAATGAGCCGCTGGAAATGCCGGTCCGCACCCGCATCACTTCAGGTTTGCCTTCATCGCTGATATACCATAGGTTACGCATAACAATCATCTGCTCACCGTTAAAGCCCACAGAGCCGCCCTGCTCCGGTCTCTGCCTGCCGCCGGAACGACCGCCGCCCATCATGCGCATTTGTCCGCCGCCCGCCAGCAAGCCGGTTATCCCGGCATTTTGATTCGCGTTTTGCCCGGCGGCTTGAGCCTGGGCCCGCGCTTTCTCTCGCGCCTCCTGCGCCGCTTTCCGCTGTTCTTCGCTCATATTTTCAAGACCTGCATTAAATATCATGTCGGCGATTTTCTCCGCGCTGAGATTCGTCGGCTGATAGCGCAGGGCGGCGTTGGAAACCATCAGGACATTTTCACTGCGTTCCACGATAAAATCAACCGCGCAGGTCATCCCCGGCAGCAAAGCGCCGTCCTGATTTTCAACCTTGACAATGACCGTATAGGAAACGACGTTATTCGACACAACGGGAATTATTCTGAGGCTTTCTACCTCGCCTGAAAAATTCCGCCCCGGCAGGCTTTCCAGCGAGAAACGCACCGCCTGCCCCTTTTGTATGGAAGTCACGTCAAGTTCGCCCACCATCGCTTCAATCTGCATTTCCCTCAGATTTTCCGCCAGGGTAAAAATACTGGATGAATTATTGCTGGAACTGTCTACAACCGTATCGCCTACGTTTATGTTCCGGTCAAGCACAATGCCGTCAATGGGCGATTTGATATACGCGTACTGGTTGATCTCGGTTTCTATTTCTTTCAGGTTTGACTCAGCGACGGCAAGGTCCGCCGCCTGGCTGTCCAGCGTTGTTTTGCTGGTTTTAAGCTCGTACTCGGAAATTAAATTTTTTTCGGCAAGGGTACGCTGGCTGTGGTAATTGATCTGCTGTAACTCGTAATTGGCCCGCGCCTTGATCACCGAGGCGTACTGCTGTTCCCGTTTGAGTTTAAGCACGTCGGTGTTAAGCTCCGCGAGAATGTCCCCCTTGCGGACAATATCGTTGTAATCAACAAAAATTTTTTCTACTTTACCGCTCATCCGGGGCAGTACTCTGACGGTGGCAACAGGATTTATTTTGCCCGAAGACGAGACTGTGCGTTCCAGCGTACCGCGGCGTATAGTGGTAAATTCATAGGATACCGCCGTCTTTTTGCCGGAACAGGCGGCGGTCAAAACAGCGGCCAACACAAAAAAAGTAAATACCGCTTTTTGCTGTATAGTCGTTTTTTTCATTACATCAGTTTAACAAATTTCGCGTAAAAAAGGTAACATAGTGGTAACTATTGTAAAATTTATGTACAATGTGCCATGCGTCGATTTTGTTTTTGCGCTGCTTCTCTGCTGTTGTGTTTCTTGCTGTCATGCGCCCGATCCGAAAACAAGGAGGCTGCCGTCGCAGATGCCCCGCGCATTACACAGCCGCCGGCTTCATCATTTATTTCACCAACGGCAATTTTACAGGCAGGGGAATACCCTCTCTGGTTTCAGTTCAGCGCCCAGGGACCGGTACTGATTGAAACGATTGAAGACGCCTGTCTTTCCGCCGCGCTGATTCCCTGGCCCCTTGCGCCTCATGTCCGCTTCATGCTGGCGCGGGGAGAAGACCTGTTCATGGCGGTTAATGGTGAAGGCTTTATCTGCCTTTCCCCGCGGGGAGATGGGCACGTTGGATTGTACTATTTTTCCGGCGGGGAATTCTGGCGGCGGTACACCGTAGGGGCATTTGTCCTGTTCAATGAAAAACCCGCGGCGCTGTTGTACCGTGACGACCGGTTTGTTGATTCGGAAGCCCCGCTCCCCGCCCCTCGTCTGTGGACTTTTGACCTCCGTTCAGCCGGGCCGAAGACCCTGACAATACCCTCGCTGGATGTTTTTACGCCGGAAGACGGCTGGGATGTGGATACCCTTCGCCGGGGCGGCGACGCTTTTTGGTATTTCCGCGCGGTAAAAAAAACCGCCGGGCAGCCGGAAATTCGTATGCTCCGTTCAGGTGATCTGGTACAGGAGGGCGAGAAAGTTTCCCTCGGCGCATTTCAAAACGCCGCCCTGCCGGAACCGCTGTCCGCCGCGCCGCCTCCGCTGCGGGAAATACTTGCCGCCGTATTAAATGAAAGCGGCCTGGCGGCGGTAGTTTCCCCGGAATTTCAAACAGTTCGCAGCTTTGCTACGGATCGGGAAAAAGCCGCTATTTTTGGATTTTATTCAAACAAGCCGGAAAAGTCTTTTTTTCTGGCAGCCTTTCCCCGCGGCAATGCCTTGTATGCGGAAACAGCCGCCGCCGCTCCTGTTATTCGTCATTTTTCACTGCCCCCCCTTCCCGAAGGTTTTGTCTATACCGGAATTGGCTTGTGCGGGGATACCATTTTTGCTTCATGGGAAGAGCAGGATGAATACAGCATAGGAGCCGCCGGTTTTATGGTGATTAAACGTTGATTTTATTTTACAAGAATTATTCAAAACCTCAAGCGTATTTTTGCGGCGCAGTCAAAATAGCGGCCTTCGTTCCGGCCCGGCGGAATTGGCCCCAGTTCGCCGCGATTGCCGTCACCTGAAAATAAGCCGCGATCCATAGGCACTTGCGCGGAAATAATCAACGCCGCTCCCTGAAACAAATCGTGGTTCAGGGTAATAACCGGCGTAAAAGATATGTCGTCAAATCCGAAAACAACCGCGGCGCTTATATTGGTGTAATCATTAAAACGAAAGGTAAGATTTGTGTACAGATAATTGTTGTTGGAAAAGCCAAATAAATTTTTTTCGGGATTGAATGCCGTTGATGATTTTTCACCATTGTACAGATATTCGGCAAGAACAATTAATTTACCGTCAAAGAAAGAATAGTCAGCACCCGCGCTGAAAGAAAGCCCGTTCGGTTCCGCGCCTGCATCATAGTCATATGTGTAAAGTATATCCATGAAAAGGCCGATTTCTATATCCGCTTTAATCGAAAGTCCCGCGCGGTGAATACCGTGATTTGAATCTGCCTTGGGTGTTTCAAAACAGTACAAAGTCTGGATACTTGCCTTGTTCCAGTGTTTATCAAAAGACAGCCCTAAAAATGAACCGTTGCCTTTTTGTGAAAACGGGTCGCGGGGCGCGGAAAAAAATGTCAACAGTTTAGTTTCTTCCGTTGGATACCAGGAAAAGGCGGCTCCTAAAATCGCACGCGGACGGGCATCGGGCTTTAACGGATTTCCCGGATTGATAAAATCCGAAGGCCTCCACACCTGGCCGTACCCAAAAGGCAGCCGCATCAGTCCGCTGTCAAAATTCACCGATTCGCCTGACAGCCGGAAGTAAAGACGCTCAAGTTCGACAGCGGCGATACAATTTTCTCCGTAAACATACAAAGCCGGGTTGAGGGGATAATCGGTTTCAAGACCCGCCATTTCCTTTGCGTTAGCCGCATAATTCCCCGCAGCGGCGATTAGGTTTACCGCGCTGTAAACTGCCGCCCTATTCCTCAACTTCGCCTGCATACGCAGGTTAGCGTATTCTTCAAATCCGCAGGAAGAAGCCGGCGCGTCACCCGCTCCTGCCTGCACAAAAACGGTGGAGTCAAAAATGCCGGAAAAAGTGATTTGAGCGGGAAGACGCAGAGTACCGTTGAATAAAAAAAATAAGAAGAATATAACCACGGAGTACCACGGAGTTTTGATACGATAATCTTTTCCGCCGCCGCGCGCACGCACGGTTGAAACCGTGCTACCGTTAATGTACACTGTGGCATTTATTATGCGCGGTAACGTGTCACATTTATCGGTCAACGCCCCTTGTCGGGGCGCGGCCATTCGGTTACCGTGAAACTCCGTGTACTCCGTGGTAAAAATTCTTAAATTAACGCTCATGAAACTTATCTCTCCAGATTCCTCTGACTAAACACCGAATCTGCAATGGGCTTATCCAGTACGGCGTTTTTCATTCTAAAGGTTGTTTTACTGTCCTTGCGCAAAAGGTCCCGTATTTCCACCTCCACCGGGAAGCGGCGGCCCGCAAGGGTTTCCACCTTTATTACGCTGTACTCTTTGAGTTTTGCTCCGGAAAGGGCGTACAGTTCATAGCGCAGCATATCACCGGTTTCCTTGTCGATCCACAGTTTGCGCTTGGGGTAACTTTCTGTTTTCTTTTTTGCGGTCAGTTCCAGCAGCCATGCGTCGCGCCCGTTCCGGTTTTCAGAACCGGTAATAACAGGATCGTAACGGCCGGAAAGGGTGTCATTATTGATCGTGTCCTCGTAGGACATATCAGACCCCATCATGGATTCCTTGAGCATGTGGCCGGAGATCAACATGACCCCTTCGTTATCCGGAGAGTACACATACAGCCTGCCGCCTTTCTTGAGGTACTTGGTTCCCTTGTCTTCGGGATTGGTAAATTCGATAAAACTGTCCGAGTTTCCCTTTGCCCATGCCTTCATTACTTTCACATAACGTCGTCCCTGGTACTCAATGATGATTTCACCTTCGTACTCAATGGTGTTGTAAACCTCGTTGTTATCCACTTGTCGCAGTAATTCCGCCGCTGTTTGAGAAAAAGCGATTTCGGCAACAAGCAACATCAACGCAATCAATACCATTTTCTTGTTCATACTAAATCTCCTGTAATTTTTTAGGGACCAGGGATCAGGGACTGGGGTTGTTGTTCGTAATCTAAGCTTGACATCATCATGCTACGTCTACTAACCTCGTTCCCTAGTCCCTATTCCCTAGCCCCCATTCCCTATCTCCTCAAAGCCTCTACCGGTTCCACAAACGCGCTTTTAAGCGATGGTATCAACGTAAAGAGAGATGTTACCACAACACCGAGAAGCCATGCCCGAATAATTATGAACGGACTAATCCCAAGAAATATTGCGTTGCCCAGCGGCATTTCGCTAAAAGTGTTCCCGTACATATCCCCCATGCGGATGGGATACACAGACCCGATTCCGGCAATAACACCGCCGATAATCACTCCGGCAAACGCGCCAAACATGGCAAGAAAAAGAGACTCGAAGAAGAACACCTTCACAATCTCGGCGTGGGTCATACCGAGGCAACCCATCATGCCAATTTCCTTTATTCGTTCGTGAATGATCATCACCACGGTATTAATGATAAGGAAACTTGCAACGATAAGGAATACCAAAAAGATAACCGTATAAATCGGCGTTACCATTTCCATTATCGCAACCCAGAAGTTGTCCCGCCATTCGGTAACGGTATTGTCCTTCCCCAGTATATTTTGTACGGCGGTGGTAATCGCGCCGCTTTCTTTTTCATTATCCGCAAAAATCACCAGGGACTGTGTTCCCTCACCCAGTACCAATAGCCGCTGGAGACGTTCAATATCCACGATGATAAATTGCTCATCATATTTAATATAATCAAAATTGAAAATTCCGGTAATGACGGGACTCCATATCTTATCGGAAAACTGGGCGGACACTGTTTTAAGCGGGATTCTGTCGCCGACAGACAATCCCGATTTATGGGCAAAGACGCGCCCTATCGCGCATTCATTGGTTCCGGGCGCGGGCCAGCGGCCTTCTATCAGGCCATCGCTGCGATCCGTCAGGTTGAAATGATTCGCCGCCATCTCATCTTCTATAGTAATGCCCCACAGCACAGCGTGTTTGGTTGTGCTTTCCTGCAACGTCGCAAGAGAGGAAATCCGGGGAAACACGGCGCGCACGCCGGGTATTTTCTTAATAGAAGCGGCAAGCTCTTTCCAGCTTTTTCCGAGCGGCTGCGAAGCGGACGAGGATACCGGATACTGTACGGGCATATACTCGTTTTCCGCATCGTACTGGGACGATACAACTTTAACGTGTCCCAGATCGTAGATTTGCACAACTTCATGCATATTCCTGATCATTCCGTCTATCATGGATGAATAGAGTACAATAAAAAACACCGCTATTCCGACTGCCGTAACACAGAAAAATGTCCGCCGTTTGTTACGCCAAATATTCCGGTAGGCGATTTTTATAAGAGTGGCAGTGCCGCCTTGTTTATAATTATTTGTCATTTTACAACTCCTCTTTTTCTTCCTTTTTCCCTACTCCCCATTCCCCACTCCCTTTATTACTCGAATCGCAAACTTTCGGTAATCGGCATTTTTAACGCGCGATGTGTGGGGAAGAATGCCATACATGAAGAGATAATTGTCGCTATTATGCCGGAACCGATAATTACCGGTACATTCCACATACTGCGGAAAGACGATGTGGTGCGGAAACCAATACCGCTGCCGCCCATTACATCGACGAATGCGCTGAAATCTATGCCGTACTTCACCATCGGATAATTGATAATGCAGCCAAGTATTATCCCCAAAACCGATCCGATAAATCCCAGAAAGCCCGCCTCCAGCATATAGACCACAATCATTTGTTGGTCGGTCATACCCATAGCGCGCATCATGCCGGTTTCTTTGGTACGCTCAAGTATGGCAAGAAGGATCGTGTTTGAAATTCCAAGGAAAGATAGCAGCAGTAACAGAGCGGCTACTACCTGCGGCATGGTATTTTCTATTGCTTCGTAACCAAGATAGTCCTGCATATATTCCTCCCATGTATGTACAACCAGTTCATTCGGCATAACATACCCCGCTTTGGCAAGACCTCGTTCCAGCGCGGCGCTGATTACTGCGGCGCTTTCACTCTTTCCCGGAAGCCGGGAATCCGGCGCGTTTTTCTCCCTGATAACCAGTTCCGTTACCGCGCCTTCAAGCATCATGCCGGTTTCGTCCTGTAAAACATCCAGGGGGATATAGGCGGTATTGCCATTGGGGAGCGGAGCCGGAGAATTGATAACACCTATTACCTTTGCATCCAAAAGTTGATTTACATGACGTACCGCTCCCGAATAGCCGGCGCGAATCATGACGGCAAGAACCTCGTTAAGAACCTTTTCATCTTCCTCGACAAGAAGATAGCCGCCAATAAAATCCTGATACTCGTAGGCGGCTTCTACCAGCGGCTTATCTTCGCTGCGCAAACAGGGAAGAAGTTCGCCTTCCCACTTGTCAGCGCGGATTGTTTCAGGTACGGCTTTAATGTCGATTACCGCGTTAATCCGTACATCGTTGCGGCCCGAAGCGTCAAGTATATTCCAGTAACGGTCAAGATCGGAACGTGAAGCGTCTTTTTTTAAGATCATACGCTCGTTGCCTTTTGTTGTTTTTTTATTGAAATCCCAAAAAGTCTTTTTCTGAGAAGCGGCATCATACAGCGAGCGGATAAAATCGGCATCGCGGACAAAGTCCGCGCCGGCGCTGTTCTGCGAAGCGGAAATAATCAATTCTTCCAGTTCCTGCCGGTATGGACGTGTGGGAATACCCACTTTGAGTTTTTCAGCGGCAAACGTCCCCAGCGCGATTCCAAAATCACCGTCGTCCTTGGACGCTTGCACATAACGGCCAAAATCCACAAAGGGGACATAGCGCATTGTTTCCGCCTCAAATGCCGGGTCCACTCCGTAAAAAACAATGGGCGCTGAACCTGACGTTGAGAACAGAGTGCCGGAAAATACATAACGCGGCGCGCTTACATAGCCTTCCGTATCCAGCGCGTCATGATATTTCTCCCAGCCGGTAAAATTTTCATAACTGGGCATCTCATCCTTCTTATCAAAGTAAAGTTTTGTTTGTAGTTTTGCCGCGCCCATCTCGTAATTTACGATATTTCTCCGTGAGTCGATTATCATGCCTCTTAGCCAGCCATTCAAAAAAATAAACACCGCAACGCTTACCATGATTGCCGCCGAGGTAAGAATCGTTTTTACCTTATGCCGCGCAAGGTTGCGAAGCGCGATTTTTTTCAGTTCCCAAATACCGGATAGCGTCATTGTCAGCCCCCCTTTGTTTCATCGCTTTCAATCTGTCCGTCATGAATACGAATAAGACGGCGGGCATAGTCCATAACCATTTGATCATGGGTTGAAAAAATAAATGTCGTCCCTTCAGATTTATTCAACGCCAGCATCAATTCCAGAATCTCGCGCCCTATGGTTGAATCAAGGTTGGCGGTCGGTTCGTCCGCTAAAATAATGGCGGGCCTTTTTACAAGGGCGCGGGCGATAGCGACTCTCTGCTGCTGTCCGCCTGACATTTCTTTGGGGCGGCGCTTTGCCATTCCGTCAAGGCCAACGTCTTTTAATACCTTCGCGGTGCGTTCTTTAATTTCTTTTGAATTTACGCCCAGCAATGTAAGCGGGAATGAAATATTTTCTTCCGTCGAAAGCACGGGAATCAAATTATACGCCTGAAAAATAAAACCAATACTGTGCCGCCGCAACAGGGCCAACTGCTGATGGGACATTTTCCTCGTGTCCGATCCCCCCACCAGCATACTGCCGCCGGTCAGCGTATCAAGGCAGCCTGCCAGATGAAGGAAAGTAGACTTGCCGCTTCCTGACGGTCCGGCAATGGCGGCGAATTCCCCGCCTTGAAACTCCAGGTTCACCCCCCGCAAGGCATGTACCGTTTGATCATTAAGACCGTAATCCTTTACTACATTTTCCGCTTTTACTACCGTCATTTATTTGCCTCCCTGTTTTTATTAATTAAGTTCGGGATTATACCTTCACGTATACCTCAATAGTTAGTTTCTTTTCCTGTCTTTGTATATTCTTAATAATAACTTTGATTGTTCCAAAAGACAATCTTTAAGTGTTCCGTCAATCGTTTTGTATATTTCCAAGATTTTATCGAGTCTGATGTCCGGCGGGTCAGATGAAAACATACCCCCTTTTCCTGTCATAATCCAATCTTTATTTATATTAAATCTGGACGAAATTAACTGGATAATTCTGTCTGTGGGGTCTCTGTCTCCGTGTTCGACCTGACCGTATAAACTGTGACTGACGTATATTTCTTTGGAAAAATCCCGTATGGACAAATTCAAATGTTTTCTGATTTTCTTCAAACGGTCGTGTATATTGGTCATTTTTAGTAAGTATACCAGATAGACAGGGACAAATCAATGTCGATTTTCGTATAAAAAAGTAGACAATCTGTTAAATTTTCAGAAATTCCTGAAAAATAGTCTTGACTGTCTTATTATTATACAATATAAGTATATTTATGGGACATACAAAGACGAATAAAGATGTTGACCAATTAACTCAGAATTATCGGGATATGGACGAGACAGGAAAAGAAATATTGGAAATGACCGCCGCCCAGTTTAAAAAAGTTTGGAACTCCATAAACGAAATCAAAAAACGAAATGTAATGTCTGAACAAGAAATAAATATGTGGTCTATCTTAATCGCCGTCTTAAAAAATAAAGACAAAAATCGTTATGAAATTAAAGAAATAATTGACGACATTCACGAGATTAAATATTTGATTAAGACATTATAGGAGTAAAATTATGAGTGATGAAGAAGTTAGGGCGTGGTCATTATTGATTGTTTCCGTACTCAATGAATATGAGTGTAAAACTCCTGAAAGTTTTCTATGTCAAAAACAACTTATAGAAGGGGTTGAAAATTATATTAAGAGTGGAAAAATTCCAGACAAACTACAACAACCAGAGGGATTACACCCATTAAAAAAGAAAATTTATGATGTTAATATAAAAAATAAGGAGATAATATGTTAGATGTAACTAAAGCAAATAAAATGCTCAACTGGGTATATGAATCGATAGAAGACAAGAAACAACAAAAAATAAAAATTGAATCTTCTATTAAAGAAATGAATGAACAAATTGAACATGGGAAATTAGTGTTGTTATCATTGTTGAAAAATAATTATGAAAAAAGTGAAGCGAAACTGGCAATTTAACTAAATTATATAAGTGATTAAAAGAATTCCCGTATAGGATTTCTATATTTGTTTTAAGGAGAAAGAAATGAAGAAGTTTTTAAGATTAGGGTTGTTGTTGTTGGCGGCGGCTTTCGTGCCGGTGGTTACGTCTTGTGGGGACAAGGGTAATGATCCAATATTTATACCGCCGGTGACACCTCCACCTCAAAAAGTAATTGAGGAACAGTATCGCGGCACGTTTATAAGGTCAGATAATAAATATACTTTAATTTTTGGGCAAGATTTTTATATTCAACGAAGTGATAGTAAAGATATACGATGGCCTGCATGGACAGTTGGGGCGGAATTACATCGTGATGATACTAAATATGGTGATAATCCAGATGAATTAGTGGGAACTTTTGAAGATAAGGACACTTTCAAAAATAGAACTGAAACATTTACAAGAATAAATAATTAATATTTTTAGGCAGTGAATATTATTTCACTGCCTTTTTTATTCTATGCGCTTAATATAAAAGTATCCGGTTTCTGATATTCTTATATTCTCAAATGATGAATCATCAATTTTATTTCGTATACTATTTAAATCAAAATTATTGTTATTTTCGATAATTTTTATTATTCCATTTGGAGCATTTGAACTTTTTGTATTTTCTATAAAATTATAGTAATTATGTCCCATGCCACCGCGTGCACTCGCATCTTCAGAAAAATTTGCTGCAGTCTCCCTATTCGGATAATGAGCTGCAAAATTATTTTCATCAATCCAAAAAATTATTGTTGGATCTATATATTTTGGAAATCTCCCTTTTTCTCCTTTTCCGTTTTTATTTTGTTCAGAATTTCCTCCTTCTCCACCCCGGCCCCCTTCATATGTTATTGCGACATTAGTACTATCACTATGATAATACAAAAATCCGTCACCGCCTTTGCCGCCAACTCCGCCATTACAAAAAACGGCTTTAATTTTACTACCGTCTGTTAAATTATCAACTTCTGAACTAAAACTTAGAAGTGAACTTCCACCGCCACCGCCGCCGGCTCCGGCAGTAGTACCCACTAACATACTCGAAGAACCACCTCCAATTATTGGTATTCCACTGTCATTATCAATATTTGAAAATGATTCACCATCTTTTCCTTTATATCCATTTTCTCCAATTCTATAATTTAATTCAACTATATTGTTTATTTCTACAATAAAATGATAACCACAGCCTTTTTCTCTTGGTTGTCCCGATTCATATCCTGATCCTCCGATTTCACCGGATGCCCCTTTTATTATTATTAAATATTTTCCTTCTGTTAATTGAATAGTTCCAAAATTATAATTTTCTATAAGTTTTTCATAATTAAGTGGGAATTCAAGTTCTAAACTAATAAAAATATTTTCATTAATAATATCTGAATTAATTTTTATTTGAGAGTTTTCAAAACAAAACCCAAAATGCTCATTATCTGTCTTTGGAAAATATTTCGACTCGCCATCATTAATTTTAAAATAAGATTCATTAATCTTTACAGTAGTAAAATCATCTAAATTAAAAGTTAAATCTAGATGATCACCATAGTATAATTCTAAATAACCAGTAAATACTCCTTGTGAATTAGGACCATATTCACTTGTTATTTTGTATGTAGTATATGATGATAATTTATTAAAACTTACTTCAAAAGTAAAATATCTTTTTATCCATTTTAAATATAATGTAGTATCTCTTGGCGGCATTTTAATTTGAAAGTATTGCCAATAATATCTATTATCATCATTAATAAAAGTAGGTTTTGATAATAAATTAGTCATATCACCTGGTTGTCTGTATGTAATTGGTATAATTTGTCCATATAAATAATATGAATCAAGTTTTTTTCTTGTATCTATGAATTTAACATAAATATCTATAACATCACCATTTACAAATGCTTTACTATTATTTTCGTCTATATTTAAATATAGATCATTTTCATTATTTGCATCTTTGAAATGACATTCTTCTATTTTTTTTACAAGTTCATCTTCTAATTTATATTGATATTCATCACGTTTTATTTTCAATGTATAATAATTTTCAATTATAAGAGGCAAAAATACGTCTTTTTCCGGCATTGTAAAATTTATCTTTTGTAATTTATTACTTGAATTATTTATTGATCCAAAGGCTGGATCAATATGTTTTCGTATATAATGTTCTGTCAATACATTCATTAATGAATGATATTCTTCTTTTAATGTAAGTTTTATTTCTATGTTTTGTCCTGCCGTAAATGAAAATTTCCTATTTATTCCATTTTCATCTTCGTCTTCAATCTTAAATTCTTTATCCCCATCCTCATCACCATTATTAATAATAATTTTGTTAATCTTATCATTTCTACAAATCGCAATATAAAAATCTCTATCTTTTGTTTTTAAATCTAATGTATATTCTTCATTAACGACAAATGGTAAATCAAAAGATAATATTCTTTTACAATTATCCAAACATTCTATAGATAATGACCGTATTTTTTTTAACGGATATTTCTCTACCGGATTCGGACTATTAATATAATATTTCCTTTCAGGATTCTTGCTGTCAAACAAAAAAGAATTATCTATGTCTATTTCTTTATTTCTTTCAACTGTGAAATAAAATTTATTCTTACTTGTTATTTGATAATATGTTTCTGTTGGGTTACCGTAATTTATAAATTTGATATTTGTATCTGGTATTTCCTTAAATCCATTATCTACAATAATTTTAAGAGGTTTTATTTCTGCTGAAAAATAAAAATGTAAGAATTCTATTGATAGATGTCCGTCTTTCGCTTCGTGTTTTTCATAAAAGTCAAAACTATTTATTACTACATTTCCACCATCTCTTCCAAAACGATCATCAAAATAATCATCTTTTTCTTCGCCGCCTTTAGATTCTATAATATCAGCAAGTGATTTACGATCATCATATATTTTTAATGTTGAATTTCCATTGTTTGAATTACTTCCTAAAATATAATCAACAATATTTTTATTTTCTAAATTTATTATTCCTCTTTTTAATTCTCCCCGTGCGCCCGGCTCTATTTTATCTCCATTATTATTAGGATCTGATTTAATATAAAAATTCGTCAAATCGTTTTCTGCGATGTCTTTAAAAACAGTATAGATTCGTTCGTAAGAATCTATATATGTCATTAATCCATAAAATTTAATGAGGTTCTTATCAAGATTTTCATCAAATAATTTTATATCTTCTTTATCTTCTTCTTTTTCTATTATCTTACTTCCATTTCTTGTCAAAGAAAAAATAACGATATTTTCACCAAAAGTATATTTCCCTTCCCATAAGTAATAAAGAATTTCATTAATCTGTTTCTTTCGTCTCCAAGTAAAATCGTCTTTTATATATAATATATCTTCAATCGAAGTTTTTTTCCATGTGCCTACAAATTTTGACTGACAATTAGAATTGAATCCAGCACCAGAGAGATTATACCTATATACTCCTTTTTGTTCAAGATCATTTTTAACATCTTTATCAGTGTCAATTACAATTTGATTCGGAGGATAAAGAGATATTTCATATTTTTTTAAAAAGTTATATTCCTTTAACTCTTCTTCTGTTAAAGGTTGATTGACTAAATTACCATTTTCATCAAAATAAGAATTATCTGAATAAGGCAAATTATGCTTTTTTCTAAATTCTTCTATTTCTGCATTATGTATTAAAAAATAAAAATGCTGCCTTTCAGCTAAACCAGATATTCTGTTTGATTGTCCTGAGATTTCTATTCCTGAGATTGTCTCTGCCATAAATAATTAGTTCAACTAACAATAACTAAATAATATGGAAAAATTATTTGAATACGTATACGACAACGCCGCCATTAGTATGGGAAATCCGTTAGACAATTATACGAATGAATTAGAAGAACCATTAAGAGGCGGGGCGGGAACATTCAGTGATTGGAATAACATTAAAGAAAATATTTATTGTGATGAATTCCAGAGAATCTATGAAGCCTGTTCAAAAATAGATTGAAATAATAATTTGTCGAAAATGTCAGGATTGTTTTTATTGTTCTGTCTAAAACTCATTTCGTCAATATATTTTTGCATATATTTAACACTGTAATGATGATGTGTCCCAATAAACGCCCGTTTTACCAATGACCAGAAACTTTCAATACTGTTTGTATGTATTCCATTTCCGGCACTATATTGTCCTTGAGAATGATTAACTGTTAAATGTATGAATTTGTTTTTATGTTTTTTATCAAGTATTTTATATCCGGTAAAATCATCACTTACGACAGTAGTTTCATCTTTACAAACTTTATCGAGAATTGATAGTAATTGTTTGCCGGTTAATTTTTGACCTTCTTCATTTGGTAGGGCGACCTCGGCGTATACACGTTGTGTATTTCTTTCTTTAATTCCGACGACTGGAGTTTTCTTTGTTCCTCGTCCACGTTTTATTTGATTTTTTTCATCAAGAATTATATTTCCGTTTTCGTCATATTTCTTGTTATTTTTTCTCGGTTTGCCGCCGATGTATGTCTCGTCAATTTCAACAAAAACGTCAAATGATTTATTCATATTTTCATTACCCATTGCCCCACGGATTTGTTTCAACATTCTCCACGCCGTTTTGTATGTGACACCTAATTCTCTTTGTAACTGGCAGCCCGAAATTCCTTTTTTATCGTTTAAAACCAGATGTATGGAATAAAACCATTTTCTCATATCGGTACAGGATTTTTCAAAAATTGTGTCCGAAAACGGTGAAAAAGAATTATTACAGTTTTTACAGTGACATACCTTATCACGTTTACGATAACGGTAAACCCTAACTTTTGATCCACAATGGGGGCAGGTTAATACATTATTATACCTGACCTGAAAAAAGTAATCTATCGCCGACTTTTCAGTAGGAAATCTCTCGTTAAATTCATAAAATGTCATCTTAAAACCTCAATCTATATATATTAACTTGAGGTTATATAAGACTAAGATGAAATTCTTTCAAAAATGGTCAGGTATACGTGAAGGTATAATCCCG
>Ga0268262_10002682_pt1 | contig 20226 bp, 13 predicted proteins | sample TergutNc150P3_FD_190354 | JGI IMG/M metagenome (GOLD analysis project Ga0268262, IMG submission 190354) | Nasutitermes corniger P3 segment gut microbial community from laboratory colony in Florida, USA - Nc150 P3 (SPAdes) (version 2) | ecosystem: Host-associated > Arthropoda: Insects >... | reverse complement strand
CCGGCAGACCTACGCCTTTAAGCAGCAGGTTTCCCTGAAAATGGGCGAGCTGATCTACGGCGGCCTCTGGTTCACCCCCCTGCGCGAAGCCTTGTCCGCCTTTGTCGACGCCACCCAGGCCACGGTCTCCGGCACGGTGCGGCTGAAACTCTACAAAGGCTCGATAAATTCCGCGGGCGCGACTTCTCCCAACTCCCTGTACCACGCCAGTATCGCCAGCTTTACCACCGGCGATTTGTACAACCACGCCGACGCGAAGGGCTTTATCAAACTGTACGGACTGCCGGTTCTCGTCCGCGCCCTCATGGAACAGGAGAAAAAACCCAAAAGCAGGCCGAAGACGACAAAGAAGTAAGTTATCGGTAAAAATTTTACTCCCAAAGATTTCTCACAAAGACACAAAGGTACAAAGATCACAAAGGAAGAGAAAGAAAGGGAAAGGGAAGAGGGGTGTTGTAAGTTATCTAATCTTGATAATTTCACGATAAGATAACATACAATAACCCCTCCTTTATATTCCTCTTTGTGTTCTTCTCTTCCTTTGTGGTCTTTGTGAGACCTTAATTCCCATCGGTTTTTCCTTGCTTTTCCGGCTTATCTCATGTATACTGGCTTATACGAGCGGCTGGGAGGGTGAACCGTGAATGTTATCCATGTTGATAATAGCGGGTTTTTCCGCAAACTAATGAAGGTTTTTCTAACGGATTTGGGCTTTTTTTGTGAAACTTATGACCGGGGCGAGGATGTACTGGACGCGATTGAAACCCGTAAAGTAACCTGCGTTATCACCGGTTTGGAACTTATGGATATGAGCGGCGAGACTTTAATCAAAAAACTGCTTTTTACCGGCCATCCGATGACCATAATCGCGGTTACCTCCAGCGGCGATGAGGCGCGGATGCAGCGCCTTGCGGAATTGGGGGTTAAGGCAACCATCCAGAAGGGAGGCGACTGGAAAGAAAAGTTGCGTGAATATTTGTAGTGGCGGCTGCTTCTTTTCAACTGCTTGCTGACGGTCTTGCGGAACTGTGCCGTAACGATTCCGGCGCAGATCGCCTTATCGGCCCCCGCCGTGAAGAAATCCTTTCCCTGCTGATCAAATACATTACCGAAATTGAATTATGTAATCCCGCCCTGGGCCTCGTGGGAACCAATGACCGTCAGGAATTAATCACCCGGCATATTCTCGATTCCCTTGCGCCGCTGGGACTTATTACGCAAATCATAACGAAACATATTGATCCCGCCGCCCGGTTACAGATTGCCGATGTCGGTTCAGGCGCGGGACTGCCCGGCATTCCCCTTGCCATTGTCATGCCGGACGCGGAATTTACCCTTATTGAGCGCAAAGGCCGCAGGGCGGGTTTTTTGCGGAATACCCAAACGGCGCTGGGCCTTTCCCGTGTTACGGTGGAAGAGGCGGAAATGGAAAAAGCGCCGCCGGGCCGTTTTGACGTGGTTACGTTCCGGGCCTTCAAACCGCTGGAACCGAAAATAGTAAAAAAACTGTTGAGGCTCTGCGCTGAAGGCGGGGTTTTGGCGGCGTATAAGGGCCGCCGTGAAAAAATAGACGATGAAATAGCCGCGCTGGAAACGGTGTGGAAACAAAACAAGGCGCTTGTATGGGAGGTTTTTCCTTGTTCTGTTCCTTTTTTAGATGAAGAGCGGCACTTGGTGGTAATTAAATTATAAGGAAGAAAATTTACCACGGAGGACACGGAGTTACACGGAGGAAAGACCGTTATTCTGTGAAATTCCAGTAGACAAATATCCGCCATTCACCTATAATTTTTGTAGAAATTTACCATTTTTTGCGCTTTTTTTGGAAAAATGACGAATTTCCCGCTTTTTATAGGGAGAGCCTCAGGTGCGGAAGGTCGGCTACGCCGCGATTTTTAGCGCGATTTTTTGTTTACTCTTTTCCGGATGCGACGCTCTCAATTCCCCTCTGAAAGACTATATCAAGAACGCTACCGGCAGCGCCAACGGACAGGGCTACGCGATTCTTACCGACCACTACATGATGACCAATGGCGCCGCCGCCATACCGCCCGCTGATATAAGCGAACAGACCATCATAAACGTCTTCCTGAACAACGAGCAGAACTACGATTTACTCTTTACCCTGGAAGGAATCGGTTCAGAGTATGCCGATTTAGCCTTGAGCGATGATAAGCAGGGAATCCTGGTAACGCTTCTCAACCAGCCCCGTACGGTTGACAGCGTATACGCGTTTGACCTGACCATCAACATGACAGCCAATAACAGACCTATGCCCTCCATCAAACTGCCCATAATGGAATGTCGTTATCTGGACAGCAATCTGGCGGAACTTTCCGTAAGCTCGCCTGCGGGTATTCCGCTTTCTCCGCCTTTCAGCCCCGATACCACAACGTACACGGTCAGCCCTTCCCGCGGAACGTCGGCCATTACCCTGTCAGGCGCCCTGCCCTATTTTGGCGCGTGCCAGATACAGGGTGTTCGCCGGAGTTGGGCGGATGACAGTCCCGAGTTTACCCATGTTATTTCCGTGGAAGACGGCATACCGTACACGGTGCCGGTCACCGTTATTGCCGACTCAGGCAAAACAAACGTCTACTTCCTTCAAATAACCTGGCCTGAATCTCAAATTAACATTTATATAACCGCCCCGATGACCGGCGAGGTTCCGGACACCGTGGCATCCGGCGAGGGAGATTTCAACATTGGGCCGGTTTCGTGGCTTCCGGACCATGCCACATTCCAGGGCAACACGGTGTACACCGCAACGGTTACGCTTACGGCATCATCAGGCAGTTCATTTAATGGGAATATCAAACTGACCATTAATGACATAACTGCCGCTATCAATGAAAACAACGGGGCGTCGGTTACCATATCGCATACATTCGCGGCGACCGATGCCCGAATGCTTGTTGATATATCCGTAACAAACCAGCCGACGAAATTGATATACACCCACGGCGATAATCTTGAGCTTGCCGGCCTTGAGGTAACGCTGATTTATGATGACGCCTCAACAAACAATGCGGCGTTTGATGATTTTGCGGAACACAATTTCTTTACGGTTCCCAAAGATGGCGCGGCGCTTTCCCGTTCATCACATAACGGAATCTCTGTTGAGGTAAGGGCCGGAAGTAAAACGGCGTATACCGATCCTTTAACGGTGAATAAGGCCGCCGGCGCGGATGTTACCACGCCCACCGTTACCACAGATCTGGCAGCGCGCGCCATTACCGCCGAAGCGGTTCTGAAATCCCCGACCGAACAAACCATAGAGTACGCCATACTCACGGTAAATAACGGAACTCCTACAGCGTGGCAGGACAGCCCGCGTTTTACCATTTCAACCGGCACGAACTACTACGTGTATGCCCGATCAAAATCCAACGATGATTACGACGCGGGTACGCCCAGCGTCAGCGCGGCGGTCGGCTTCTCCACGTATTCCCTGACACTGAGCATAAAAGACATCATTGAAGCGACCGCGGAAGAGAAATTGCCTCAAAACATAATCATTGCCCGTTCCGGCAACACGCAGCTAGACTACGAGGTACGGGTTACAGGATCTTACGATTCAATTAAATGGGAAATAGACGGCGTTGGCGGTGTTGTATTCGACAGCGGTCCAGATTTTTTTACGCTTAATGGCGCGGATCTCAGGTACAACACCCTCGGCGGTCATGTTCTGAAGTTAATCGTGGTAAAAGACGGCAAGACGTATCAGGTCAATATACCGTTCAGGGTGGTCGCGCAGATATTGAGCAGCGTTGACACATTCGGAACATGGCTGCATGAGCAACCCCCGCCGCCGCCGCCCGCCACAGCGTATACCGTTGCGCTGAATATTGATGATACTGCCGATTTTACCGTTCTCAAATCAATACTCAATGACACGAGTAACAAAAATAAATATGTCTACCTTGACCTTTCCGGCAGTACCATAACCAGTATTCCCGCTCTTGCTTTTGGTAATATAGAAAACACATGGGAAGGATGCTCTACGCTTATCGGTATAACCATCCCAAACAGCGTAACCGAAATTGGGGATGGCGCTTTTGCTGGCAGCGGTCTTATCAACGTAACCGTACCATCCAGCGTTACCAGCATTGGGGAAAATGTTTTTTATTCCTGCCACGGTCTTGTCGGCGTAACCATACCCAACAGCGTTACCAGCATTGGAGAGAGAGCTTTTCTCCATTGCGCCAGCCTTACCAGCATAACTATACCCGACAGTGTTACCAGCATTGGGAGCGGCGCTTTTGAAGCATGTACCAGCCTTACCAGCGTAACATTTGAAGGTACGATTATTGAGACTTATTTTAGCAATTCCGCATTTGGTAGTTCAGGCCCTAACTACATTGGCGACTTGCGCGCCATGTATCTTGCCAATGGCAAAGGGAAGTATACGAGACCAAATACCGGCAGAGGTGGAACGTGGACGAAGGTATATTGAGGGTAATAAGGAGAGATAGGGAACAACCACCATGCGTATTAATTTAAGAATTTTTACCACGGAGTTACACGGAGGAGAAAAAGATCTTAATCCTCCCTCTTCCTCCGTGAAACTCCGTGTACTCCGTGGTGAATTCTTTTTCTTCTTCTTCCTCACCCTCCTCTCCCTTTTTATCACCGGCTGCGCCGATCCTGTCAGCCCGCGGCCGCCAAAAGCGGAACCCGGCAAAGACCAGCCGCTCCCCGCCGGTTACGGCTTCTTTACCCCGATTATCGCGCATAACACGGCGCGGACGATTTTACCCGACGCTCCCGCCCTGACCGATTTTGTCCGCTTTGAATTAATTTTTACGCCGGTGGACGATCAAGGCGCCGCGTTAACAGTAGACCGGGATTATGCCGATTCCGGGGTATTGGAACCGGTTCCGTTGAGTGCGGGAATATATGATCTCCTCGTCAACGCCTATAACGCCGCGGGAAACATTGCCGCGCGGGGAACGCTGGAGAATATCAAAATTACCGCCGATGAAAATGAACCCAGAACCATTTCCCTTGACGCTTTATTCGGCGACGGCGCCGGAACATTTACCTGGGATATTACGTTAAACGCCTCGCCCATTACCATTGCGGAAAATACCGCGGTCATGATCATTAAGGACTCAAACGACGCGGTACAAGAGCCGGTTGAAATGTTGTTAAGCTCGGGAATAACTTCCGGAAGCCGCGCGCTTCCTTCCGGCCTGTATACGGTTGTTTTTATCATAAATGGCGTACAGGACAATGTGCCGCAGACGCTGGTGTGGAACGAATTACTGCATGTGTACGCCGAACTGGAAAGTAAATTTTCCATTATATTTACCGCCAGGCATTTTACCAATACCCACTGGAATGTTACGTTTAACGAAAATTACGATGGCGCCGCTATTTCATTACTGCCTGTTAAGCACAACAGTGTGATTGAAGCGTTTCCCGAGCCGGTCAGGGACGGCTATACCTTTGGCGGCTGGTACAAAGACAAAGAAGCGGCCGCGGGAAATTTGTGGGCCCCTGATGAAGGTGTTACCGATAACATTACCCTGTACGCGAAGTGGACGGTGAGTTACACCGTCACGTTCAACAAAAACAACCACGATACAGACAGCGCCCCGGCAAATCCTACAAGCAAAACGGTGACTCCCCCGGCGACAACTGTAGACGCACTGCCGGCAGCGCCCACGCGGATTGGACATACTTTCGCGGACTGGAATACTCAGGCGGACGGCAGCGGAACGAAATTTGATGAGACAACGACCGTATCAGCTAACATTACCGTACACGCGCAATGGACCGCACATATTTTAACGATTAACTACGATAGCGGCGGCGGTAGCGGCCCGGCGCCGGACAGCCCGACTTCGGCGGTTTATGGAACCGACGTTACCATGCCTGCCAATACCTACACCCTCCCCGGCTATACGTTTGTGGGCTGGGCGGTGTCGGGAACGGATGCCATAGAAGAAACTCATCTGCCAAATACACCTGTTTCGGTTACGGATTTATCAGAGGGCATTACCAGAGGCGACGCGAGCATAACGCTGACCGCGAAATGGGTGGAGGAAGGTGTTTATTTGGTCACCTTTAACAAAAACGCCTCCGACGCGACGGATGCAAATCCCGCAAGCAAGACGGTGAAGCCTCCGGACACAACCATAGACGCGCTGCCGGCAGCGCCCACGCGGATCGGACATACTTTTACGGGCTGGAATACTAAGGCGGATGGCAGCGGAACGGACTTTTATCAAACAACGCCCGTATCAGAAATTATCAGCGTATACGCGCAGTGGACCGTAAATACTTTAACGATTGAGTACAATAGCGGCGGCGGCACCGGCCCAACAACAATGCCGCCATACGTCCCAACATTGGCGGCTTACGGAACCAATGTTGACATGCCCGGTAATTTCTACACCCGCGCCGGCCATATGTTTGCGGGATGGTCGGTGTCGGGAAAGGATTCCATACCCGGCACCCATCCGGTGGGGGCGAGCGTTGCGGTCACGGCTTTATCAACGGGCATTAAGACCGGCAACGCGAGCATAATACTGACCGCGGAATGGACGCCGGAAGATACCATCCCGCCGGTGATTACTTTCACCAGTATCAACCGGGATGGCAGTAGTGAAATTACCGAACCTAACGCGGTAATTCAAGGCGTTTTCTATGACGATTCCAACCTCGGTTATGAGCATGACGGCAGTAATTACTACTTTGAGTACCGCATTTACCGTGATGACGGTTTCCCGGCCCCGGCGTATGTAAAACGCGATTTAGGAAGCAATCCGGGCAAGGTGTATACCCTGTCTATTCCCCTTACCGGTACCGGCCCCGACAGTCACCATGAATTTTGGGACAAGCTCGATGAAATTCCCGACGGCAAATGGTGGCTGGATATAAAAGTTGCCGACAGACTCGGTAATGAAGAGCAATACGAAGGAAGCTACGCCGGGAGCTATAATGAAGCCTTGCACAATAAGAGAGGAGTTGCCTTTTATGTAAACCGGAAGGCTCCGGAGATTAAAGTAATGGGTGATCCTAAAATAACAGAACAAAATCCCACTCCCATTTATACCGCTTCCTCCGCCAATCCGATGATTATTGACCTGAGAGGAACCGTCACGGACGGGGATTTGGCGGACATTAAAATTAAACTCAATAACCAACAAGTAACACCCAATTTTTATTATCATACGAGTAATGCTATTACTTATGAGTGGTCATGGTGCCTGGATCAGGATCAGGATCAGGGACATGATGCTTCAGTAGTGGTCCAGGGCCTGAATACGATAACCATTACCGCCACTGACATGAAAGGCAGAAAAAGTGAACTCACATATACCTTTATCAAGGATACAATGCCGCCCAAAGTGGATTTCACCAATCTCAAGGAAGTTTATATAACCAAAGATACGTGGGAGTCTATTAAATCCATGTCACCGGAGGGCCTGGCAGTATTGGATACTATTTCTGTACTAAGCGACCCCAACCCCGAGATAAGGGGAGTATTTGCGGACATGTTAACCTCCATTGGCTATTTGACTGACCCACCAGGCCAATACTACTTTGAGTACCGTCTGTATTCCCGGAAAATAATGGACCAACCCCCGGAATACCTGTATCAGTACCTGCCGCCGTGGAAAAGTATACTTTTAGGAGCCAATACGTCCCCTCAAACGAACTGGACCATCCCCTTGTACGGGAAACCCAGTAATTTCTGGCCCCCCGACTCGCCTGAAATTCCCGACGGCCTCTATTGGCTGGACATTAGAGTCGCCGACCGGGGCGGTAATGAGACAACAATTACCAATCTGGCGTTTTGCGTAGACCGGAATGCTCCGATGCTGACCTTAAAATCACCGGACAATAATATCTACAATACCTACCGTGAGCCCTTTGCGCTGACGGGAACAGCTCTGGACGCAAACTTTAGAAACCTTACGATTAATGTAGATAACAACTATGGAGTTGTGGTTTCAAGTGACCAAATAATAATAAACCAGCATCCCGATGGTTATACTTATGACTGGATATGGCCTATCGACCCGATCTTCTCCACCCTGTATGAAGGGCAGCATACGGTAACCGTAACCGCCTATGACTACGCCGGAAAGTGGGCTTCTCGTCAATATAACTTTGTCAAAGATACCACCCCGCCGGTGATTATGCTCAACAATATCAATATGGATGGTTTCACGACAATTACGGATATTAACCCGGCGATTCAGGGTTCCTTTATCGATGCCTATTCCCGCATTGGCGATAACAAGTCCGGAGATCCCTACCCAAACTACTACTTTGAGTACCGTATTTACCCTGACGGCTCCACAAATCCCCCGAATTATGCAATAGTCTCTTTAGGTTTAGGATATGATCCGGGCCTTTTCGTAAACTGGACTATTCCCCTGGCCGGCCCCGGCAGTCACAGTGAATTTTGGAACGATCTGAATGAAATTCCCGACGGCAAATGGTGGCTGGAAATTAGAGTTGCCGACAGAGCCGGTAATGTAGCAACGATGGCTAACAATGGCAATATGGACAGAATTGCCTTTTTTGTGGACCGGAGAGCGCCGGAGATTATGGTAACGGGGGGTGGTGTAAATTCCATTTACGGCCCTATAAGCGGCAATTCTGACACGCCGGTGATTAACCTGCAAGGAACGGTCATGGACGGGAACCTGGCCAAATTGGACATTAGCCTGGTAAATGCCGAGGGCCTGGCAGTAAATTATACTCTGCCGGCAGTGCCTACGGATAATGGAATTATATTTAAATGGTCATGGACGCTGACTCTGGCGGAGTATAATGACTTGCCCGAAGGTCCGAATACGATAATCCTTACCGCCATTGACACGGCAGGCAGAATAAGTGAACTCCCGTATACCTTTATCAAAGATTTAGATCCACCCAAGGTGGATTTCTTCACCATCAACGACGTTCGGATAAACGAAGATAAGTGGCAAGATAGAATTACCGTGTTTAATGACGAATACCCTGTGATTAGGGGAAGCTTCGAGGATGCCTTGTCCAGTATTGGTCAAGATCGTGAGTATGGCGCATACTACTACTTTGAGTATTATTTGTATTCCAAAAAGACAATGGACGAAACATATCCGCAATACCAGGACTATAAAAGATTGCCTTTAAAAAATGATACAACCAAGGCCGAGAACTGGACTATCTCCCTGGACGCAATTCCCGACGGCCTCTATTTGCTGGATATCAGAGTTTTCGACCGGATCGGGAATATGACAGAAATTACCAACCTGGTGTTTTGTGTAGACCGGATGGTTCCGATGCTGGCCTTAACTTCGGACAATATTATTTGCCGTGAGCCCGAGCAGTTAAAGCTGATGGGAACGGTCAAGGACAGCAACTTTAATAAGCTGACGGTTAAGGTAGATGGCGCTGAAGAATATGAGGTTCCGAACGACCAAATAAGCTCCGGTTCCGGAGGCGATGCTTATACCTGGACATGGACTATCGACGAGACGGTCTTCGACGGCCTGAGCGATGGGCAGCATACGCTCATCGTAACCGCCTACGACTACGGCAGAAATACGGACTATAAACTATATAGCTTTACCAAAGACACAACAAAGCCGCTAGTGATCTTAAATACACCGGACAATAATGCTCCGTTTACGCTGACGGGATCGGTCGTGGACTTAAACTTTAAGGAACTTACAGTGAGTCTAAACGGTGAGGTAACACTCACCCCAGTCCTTCCCAATATTTATTATACCTGGACATGGACTATCGACTCGACAGCCTTCAGCAACCTGAGCAACGGGTCGCATACACTAACCATAACCGCGCATGACCACGCCGGAAATACTGACCTTACAACTTATACATTTACTAAAGGTCCGTAATGAGGGGCAAATAACACCGCGGTCGCCAGAAGAATATAACCACGGAGGACACGGAGTTTCACGGAGTTTTGATACGATCTTCTTCCTCCGTGAAACTCCAAGCTGTCCGCAGGACAGCAATCCTCCGTGGTAAAAATTCTTAAGTTAATAATATTACGTCAAACACGAATTTTCACCATAAAAAACAGGCTACGCGGATTTCCGCGCGGGCTTCCGACCGCACGGCTTGCGCTCGACCGTCAGTTGCAGACCCAGCAGACTCAGCAGTTTGATTACCGTCTCGAATGAGGGATTGCCGTCAGACGACAGCGACCGGTACAACCCTTCGCGGCTCAACCCCATCTCGCTCGCTATTTTACTCATCCCTTCGGAACGCGCGATGTCGCCCATGACCGACAGCAGAAACGGCACGTCGTTTTCTGCCAGCGCCGCTTCCAAATGCGCTATAATGTCGCTCTTGGTTCGGATATTTGCCGCCATGTCCCATTCGGTCAGCGCCGCCGGTTTCCGTATCTTGTTTGTCCCCATGTCACTCCTCCTTGACGTACCGTGCGGCCAGTTCCCGCGCCATCTCTATGTCTTTTTGCTGCCCGCTTTTGTCGCCGCCGCAGAGCAGGATGATTATTTCACGCCCGGTGTCGGTATAGTACACGCGATACCCCGGACCGTAGTCTATCTTCATTTCGCCTATCTTGCCCAGAAAACGGTTGAAGCCGGGATTCCCTTCCGCCAGCCGCTTGACGCGCATGTCGATCAGCGCCACGGCGCGCCGGTCACGCAGGCGGGCTATCCACCGGTCATATTCCGCCGTCTTCAGTATCCGCTTCACTTTTATAGTGTTAATTATAAATTACACTTTGTCAAGAGAATATTGGGAGTAACGCCGCAAGCACCAGACATAACATCATAAACTTAAGAAGAATATAACCACGGAGTACCACGGAGTTTCACGGAGTTTTGATACGATCTTCTTCCTCCGTGAAACTCCAAGCTGTCCGCAGGACAGCAGTCCTCCGTGGTAAAAATTCTTCTTTCCGAATCACCCAATCATAAAGTAAATCAATTAAAGCATCAGTAGACAAACATCAGCAATTTGCCTATAATTTTGGTAGAAATTTACCATTTTTAGAGCTATTTTTGGACAAAAGGAAAAAAATACCAATGAATAACAAACCCACCGCGGCGCCGCAGGCTGATAAAATAACGTATCCCCTCGGCGCGAAACTTATTGTTATTATCACCATACTGCTGCTGGTTTCACTGGGGGCGATTACCGCGCTGGTGTCGGTGCTGGTGTCAAATGACGTGCGGGTAACCGCCGAGGACAATAACTTTACCACGAACAGAAGGTCGGCGACGGAAGCGGAAAATATTCTGGTTATGGCGCGCAGTAACGCCATTGTCCTTTTGAACACCCTGAATGTGGTGGGCGGCTCTTCTCAGGCGGCAAGCCTTGCCGCGGATTTTTTCTTTGAGCGTAACCAGGAATTTGCCTTTATCGGCGTTATTCATGAGCGGGCGGGCGGCTTTACCCTGAGGCGCAGCCTGATTAACGAACATTTTTTCACTTCCAATGAGCTTGAGACAAATGTCATCGGTGATTTTATCGCCACCCATCAGGATGCCGAGGAACGCTGCAGCCTGGGCGAGACCCTGCTGTTAAACGCGGCGCCGGTTTTCAGCATACCCGTGCTGGCGCTGATGTTTCCCTGGCAGGAAGCCGGAGAGCAGGAAGCGGCGCTGGTCTTTTTCTCATCCAACTCTGTTACCGAAAATTTCGGCGCGGGGGCGAATCTCTCGTTTATGATAAATGACGCGGGGGACTACCTGGTACACGCCAATGACGACCTTATCCGGGCGGGAGCGGGGGCCGCGTCTTCGCCCCTGGTCGCCATGACGCTGGAAAGCGCGGAGCAGGGCCGCCAAATTCTGTACACGGATACGGACGGCAAAAAATACTTCGGGGCTTTCCGTAAACTATCGCTGGCAAACGCCGCGGTTATCACCACGATTCCCTACGACGTGGTTTTTGAGGGCGTAATAGCCACCACGCGGCGCAATCTGTACCTGACCGGCGCGGTGCTGTGCATCGCCGTCCTGTTTGTGTGGTTTTTCAGCAAAACGGTCAGCGTCCCCCTCAAGGCGCTGGCGGAAGCGGCGCGCCAGATTGAAGGCGGCGATTTCGACTTGCACCTAACGGTTAAAACCAAAGACGAGGTGGGCTTCCTTACCAAAAGTTTCCAGCGGATGAGCGGCGCGCTCAATATTTTTGGCAGATTTACCAACAAGGAAATAGCGGTGCGCGCCATGAAGGGCGAGATTAAGCCCGGCGGCCTGCCCCGGCACGCCACGGTGTTTTTTTCCGACATACGCGGCTTTACCGAAAAGAGCGAAAATTTTACCAAGGCTTTTCAGGAAGAGGCTTCCGACCGGATTGTCCACTGGCTCAACGAATACTTTACCCTCATGGTTGACTGTGTGGAAAAAACGCACGGCGTTGTGGACAAGTTTATCGGGGACGCCGTTATGGCGCACTGGGGAACCGCCTATACTTCGGGCAGCCCCCAGAAAGATGCCTATAACTGCGTTATGTCCGCCCTGATGATGAGAAAATCCCTTTATGAGATGAATAAAGGCCGCAGTGACGATGACAAGGGCAACCCGCCCATCCGTATCGGCTGCGGAATAAATTCCGGCATCGTTACCGCCGGACAGCTGGGCAGCGAACAGCGCATGGAATATACGGTCATCGGCGACCCGGTGAATCTGGCAAGCCGCACCGAGGCGCTGAACAAGCCGCTGGGAACGGACATCCTGATAACCGAGAATACCTGGAACCTGTGCGGGGAAGGCTTTATCACGGAAGAAATGCCGCCCGTAAAAGTAAAAGGAAAGGAAAAACCGGTGCGGATGTTCGCCGTGGTTAATATAAAAGGCGCCGAAGGCCCGCAGACCCTGGCGGAAGTCCGCGGTCTGTTGGGCATTGAAGCGCCGGATATTTCCAAAGTTGACACCAACAAGGAAGAAAAGAAATACAAAATCGGAGAAGGCGCATGAAAGCCCGCGGTTCTTTTTTCTCCGACGCCCTGATGTCTGTTTTCTGCGCCGCCGGGTTTTGCCTGTGCCTGCTCCTGTTCTGGCTGGATATTAACGCGGCGTTTTCCCGCCTGGGAGAACAGCCGGTGGGAATCATCACCTTCCGTAACAATACGGTGCAAAGGCGTTTTTTTGACAGGGTTCTCTGGGACAGGCTGCGCAGCGAATCGCCGGTGTACCAGGGAGACCTTATCCGCACCGCCGATCTGTCCGAGGCGACGATTACCTTTTCAGGCGGCGACATGGTAGATTTGGACCCCAACACCCTGATTCAGATTTTTATTGATGACAACGAGGTGCATATAGATTTTTCCGGCGGAGGAATCGGAGTCAACACTTTATCGGGAATGTCGATTACGTCGGGGAAGAATCTCTTTACCGTGGATGCCAGCTCTGTTCTGCGGGCGGCCGCGCTGAAAGACGGCGCGCTTGATCTTGCCGTCAGCGAGGGGACGGCATATTACGGAAAGGAAAAAAATGAATCCCGCCTCATCACCGCGGGGGATACCCTGCTGGTAAACAAATCGGGGGAAGTCCGGGATATTCCCCGCGCGGCGGCGGTTTTTCCGCCTCCCGGCGCGCGGTTTATCAGCCAGTCCGCCGACGGCTTTCCGCTTGAATTCACCTGGAACAAATTACAGTATCCGCCCGACGGCCTTACGCGGCTGGAGGTCGCCCGGGACAGGAAGTTTAACCGCCCGCTTTTTACCGAAAACACCAGCGACAGCCGGCTGACTCTGACGCTGCCGGAGGGAACCTGGTACTGGCGGCTGTACCCGCTGACAGAAAACGCGGCCGAAATTCCCTATTCAAAAATTACCGTCGTCACAAGCCCTGCCCCCGTTCTGCTTAACCCACAGCAGAACCAGGTATTCGGTTACCGCAGCCGCCTGCCCTCTCCGCGCTTCCAGTGGACTACTTCCGAAGCGGCTTCCGCGTATATTCTGGAAGTCGCGGACAACCCCCTTCTGCAGGATCCCGCGGTAAGCCTGAACGTGCGGCCGGGGACGGGGGAACGGCAGTCCGTACTTTCCTCCGTGCCGAAAGAAGGCGTCTGGTATTGGCGGGTTACCCCGGTATACGGCCGTGACTTTTCAGGAAGCCCGGCGCCTTCCCCCACCGGTTCCTTTGTCGTTAAACGCGGCGCGGAAATAACCGCCCCGGCGCCGACCGCCCCGGCTGACGACGCCATGGTCAATATAGAAACAGGCAGGCAGGACATTCTTTTTTCCTGGAAAAAAGAAAACGAAGCCTCTTCATATACCCTGACAATTTCAGCGAACAAGGACATGAGTTCGCCCGTTATTGAGCAAACCGTTACCGATACTTTTTACCGTTACGGCGTGGATGAAACCGATCTTACCCCCGGCGTCTGGTACTGGACAGTGCGGCAGACGGGAACGGACGGGGGGCTTTCCCCGGCATCGCCGCCGCGGGCCATAAACCTCATGAACGGCGAAGTTGTACAGCGCCCGGTTTTTCCTCCCGACGGTTACACGGTGGCGGATAACCTTGTTCCCGATACGCGCTTTACCTGGAAGACAAATCTTGAGGACACCCGCTTCCAGCTTTCTTCAAACGCGAATTTTTCCCGGTTTATAATCAATGAACCCGCCGCCGCGCAGGTATATACGGTCTACTCGCTGCGCTCCGGCGTTTACTACTGGCGCATAACGGGCAGAATCGGAAACCAGCGGTTTGAAAGCCAGAGCCGCCGCCTTATCGTGGCGGATTCGCTGCCTTCCCCGGAACTGAGGCCGCCCAAAAGCGGCTCTTCTACCGCGCAAAACGGAAAGATACTCATCCAGAAGGGAAAGACGGTTGACTTTAGCTGGAAACCGTCTGATAACGCCGAGTATTACACCTTCAAACTGTACCAAAGAGACAAGCAGGTCCCCCTCATAGAAACAACGGTCTTTGACACGAATTACGCGGTAAGCATGGATGATTTTGAGGATGACGCGTATACATGGACGGTGCAGGGCTTTGCGCGGGAAAACAACCTTAATTCGCGGCGGACGGGCCTTGCTTCCACCAGCTCAATAAATGCCCGGCATCTGCGTCCGGTGTCTCTTGATTCTCCCCGCAGCGGCTGGGAATACCCCGGCGTGAGCGCTTCGCGCAATCCCGGCGCGGTCAGGTGGTCTTCGCGGGAATCTCCCTTCAAGGTCCGTTTTGTTCTGGCGCGGGACGCCGCCATGACAAATATCGTTGATACAAAAACCAACGTTTCGCAGACGGTTTCTCTGCCGCGTTTAAGCGAGGGCGACTATTACTGGACCATTCACGCGGAAACCGTTGACGGCTTTGATATTACCGCCGCCGCGCCGTTCCGTTTTCGGGTGCTGCCCATTCCGCTCCTGCCCGCTCCCCAAAACCGGCTTCCCGCCGACGGGTACGTCATCAGTCCCGAACAGATACGGGAATCCCAGATTCTTTCTTTTTCCTGGAACGCGGTACAGGGGGCAAACGGCTACATACTGACGATTTTTCAGGGCTTAGGCGCGGCGCGCGAGACAAAGGTACAAACGTCAATACTCAATGAAACTACTTACACGGTAGATAATATACGGCAGTTGGGGCGGGGGGATTTGTTTTGGCAGGTTGAGGCTTTATATGTTATGAAAGACGACTTCATTGAACAGCGCGGCAGACTGCAGGAAAACAAATTCACCATTGATATCCCCACTCCGTCGCAAATAAGAACTCTTGATACAGGCACCCTCTATGGCAGATAGAATACGGTTTCTTTGCGCGGGAATACTCCTTGCCGGACTATGCCTGCCTTCGGCCCTGGCCCAGGCCGCCGACGACGCCGATACCGCGCCGGCGGCGGCCGCAATTCCCGCCGACGGTAACAATGCTTCCGATGAATCCCCCGAACAACAGAACTACTATATCGACCGCAGTGAGGGCGAACCCCGTTTTATCCAGCGGCTTATGTGGAGGGAAACCGTTCATATTCTGCGTTACGAGGTAATCGTTGAAAAGCAGGAGGATGACGGATCTTACCGCGAAACAGAGCGGGTCAGTACCGAACAGAATTTCGCCGAATTTTCCCTTACCGCCGGACGGTACCGCTACCGCGTTGATCTGTACGATCTTATTGACGAGTTCGCGTCCTCCACCGCGTGGCGTGAATTTGAAATTATCCGCGCCCTGCAGCCGGAATTAACCAGATTCAGCCCACAGGCTTTTTACCTTGACGAGGACGATGCCTGGGAAATTACCCTGCACGGGAAAAACCTGCTTCCCGATTCGGAAATATACCTTGTACAGGACGAATCAAAAATCATTCCCATTGACCGCGTTTCCGAAAAAGAATCTTTCCGCCTCACATTTTCCTGGAAATCTCTTGTTATGGGCAAATACTATATATACGTTAAAAATCCCGGCGGACTTGATACCCGGTCGGGACCGTTTACCATAGCCAACAAAAAAAGATTTGATTATAATATTTCCCTGGGATACGCTCCCATCGTTCCCCTGTACGGATACCTCTTCAGGGATTCCAATATAGACGCGCCTTTTACCGACTTCATTTATCCGCTGGGCGCCGCCGTCAAAGTCAATTTTTTCCCTTTTAAGCGCGTCTGGGGTAATCTGGGAATAGAGGCTTCCGGCTCTTTTGCGTCCCTTAAACACAAAAAACAATCCTATTCAGCGGAGGCGTTTTTATTGAATACCCATCTGAGCCTTTTGTATCAAAAATATTTCTCAAAAAAGACCTATGCGGTCAACGTCGGCCTGGGACTCGGAGCCGCGACGCTGTATGATTTATCTTATTCCTACCCGGTCGGCGATCAAACGGAACCGGTAAGCGCTATTATTCCCTCAGTCATTCAGGAGTTTTCATTTACGTTATTTTTCTTTAAACCTTATTTTATCAGCGCGGGAATTGATTATATTCAAACCTTTTCCGCGGACAAACCCATGCCGGGCTTCATCCGTTTCCTGGTCCTCGCGGGGATTCATTTGTAGGCGGGAAGAATTTTTCACCACGGAGTTTCACGGAGAAAGAGGAGTTAAGATACTAACATCTTAACCTCCGTGTAACTCCGTGTCCTCCGTGGTTATATTCTTTACAGACTATTATTTTGCGCGGGCTCTGCGCGCCGGTTTTCTGCCGGGCGCTTTGCGCGCGGTTTTGCGTTTGCCGGCGGCCGTTGCTTTCTTTTTACCGGCTTTTTTCCTGCCTTTTTGCGCGGTGTGGGGTTTCCGCACAAAAGAGTATTTACTGACATCAGTAATACCGCTTAATTCCCTGGCAAGGGATTTGTCTTTGGCCGCGTGAACCAGGTCATACTGCGTCTGCAGGTTCAGCCAGTATTCCGGTTTTGTTTTGAAAAACTTGGCAAAACGAAAGGCCGCGGAGAGTGAAATGGGAGATTTGTCGAGTACGAGGAGCCGCACCATCGCGTTGCTCATGTTGATTGCCTTGGCAAGTCTGTTGCAGTTAAGACTGTGCTTTTCCAGCAGCGCCTTAAGCGCGGTTCCGGGGGTTTGACTGTTCTTCTTCATGATACATCCTTAATAATACAGATTTTTAGGAAAATTTCCAAAAATCAAAGATTTTGGAAATCACCTTATCATTAATTATAATTTTTTTTTAGAAAATGTCAAGCTATAAGTATAATTTTGTTAATGTAATTTTACTTAAATTTTGTTAACCGGAATTATACCTTGGTCCGGCCGCGGAAACTCCGTGAAAGGGTCAAACGGTCGGTGTATTCGAGGTCGCCGCCCACGGGCAGGCCCGATGCCAGACGGCTTACCTCAACGGAAAATTCCCTGAGCATTTTTTGCAAATACAGGGCGGTGGTGTCGCCTTCTACCGTGGGGTTGAGGGCAAGGATTATTTCCCTGACCTGATGTTCCCGCAAACGCGCCGTCAGTTTTCCGATGGCAAGATCGCCGGGGCCGACTCCCTCCAGCGGCGCGATAAGGCCGCCCAGCACATGAAAAACTCCGTTAAATTCATGGGATTCTTCTATAATACGGAGGTCCTGGGCGCGTTCAACCACACAGATAAGCGAGTGATCGCGGCCGGTATCCGAACAGATGGGACAGGGGTCCGTTTCGGTAAAACCGCCGCAGACGCCGCAGCGGCGGATTGCCTGATGCAGGGCGGCAAGTTCTTCCGCCAGGGCATGGGCATAGCCGCTTGAGCCGTCAAGGATGTGGTAGGCCATGCGGGAAGCGCTTTTTTTTCCCACGCCGGGGAGTTTTGAAAGCAGGGTAACCAGCCGGTCAATGGCGTTAGGTGTCATAACGCGCCCATTAAACCGGAGAGGCCCGAAATGCCGCCTGCCATTGTTCCTATTTCCTGCCGTAACGCCTCTTTCATTTTTTCAAGGGCGTTGGAAAACGCCGCCATCGCCAGATCGGCAAGCATTTCCGCGTCGCCGCCTTCAACGGCTTCAGACGCTATCCGCACGCCGGTTACTTCCAGTTTGCCGTTCAGTTCAACTTCGACCATGCCGCCTCCGGCGGAACCTTTTACGCTTATGTCCGCCAGTCTCTCCTGAAACGATCCCATCTGCTCCTGTATTTTTTGAGCGTTTTTTAATAATTCAAAAGGGTTTATATCCATAGCGCTTCCTTAATTGACAACCGTACCGGGAATCAGCCTGAGCACCCGGTCAACGGGCGATTCGCCGCCGGGCGATTCATCGCCTTGCGACTTGCCGCCTGGCGGCCCGCCGCCGGGCGATTCATTACTTTGCATGGTGACACCGCCCGATGATGAATTACTGTTATGTATAATGCCGCTCCAGGCAGGCTCCTCATCATCCTCGACCCCGTCACCATCGGACAGGGGCGCCGCTCCCGGCGATCTGGCTTTTTCAGCTAACATGCGCCGGTATTCATCCGCCAGCGACGGAACGCCGTTTTTTCCCTGACGCGGGGGAGGCTTAGGGCCTTCGTTCCCGGGGACTAAAGTCCCGTGGGCTAAAGGGCGGGCTAACCCTCCTTCAGCCGCGTGAACCGAACCGTCCTGGGCGCGCAGGGCGTACTGCGCCTTATCCAGCGCGGCTCTGAGTTCCGGCGGGGACACCCATTGGCTGAGCCACGACAGTTTTGAAACCGCCGTTTCCAGTTCAAAGCGGGGCGACACCGAATACCGTATGTCGCGGTAACAGGCAAGGAGGATTTCAAGGGCCCGCTCCAGACGCAGGGAATCAAATGTTTCAAGGACTTTCGCGGAAAATTGATCCGGGCTGCAGCCCAGCAGGGATTCGCGGGTAACGCCGTTTTTCAGCAGCAGGAGGCCGCGGTAATAGCCGGCAAGATCAATGATAAGCTGTTCAATGGCGACGCCGGAAGCAAGAATTGCGTCGGTCAGGGAAAACGCCGCGGGCGTATCATGGGCGGCGCAGGCTTCGGCAAGCGCGTTGATTTTTTCCAGTCCCGCCAGGCCAAGTTTTTCGCGGATAAGACTTTCGCGGATATGGCCGCCGGAAAAGGACGCCACCTGATCAAAAAGGGTAAAGGCGTCCCGCAGGCTGCCGGTAGATTCACGGGCAATCCAGAACAGGGCGCTGTCTTCGGCCTCTATTCCCGTTTCCCCGCAAATTTTCTTCAGTATTTCCTGAATCGTCTCGATGGGGATGAGCCGGAAACTGAACTGCTGACAGCGGCTTTTAATCGTCGCGGGAACCTTGTGCAGTTCCGTTGTGGCAAAAATAAAAATGATATAGGGCGGCGGTTCCTCGATGGTTTTTAAGAGGGCGTTAAAGGCGCTGTTGGACAGCATGTGCACCTCATCAATGATGTATATTTTGTAGCGTCCCGCCTGCGGGGGAAACAGCACTTCGTCCTTGATCTGCCGCACATCGTTAACTGAAGTATTGGAAGCGCCGTCAATTTCGATAACGTCCAGACTGGCGCCCGCGCTGATCGACTTGCAGTTGTCGCAAACTCCGCAGGGGCCCTCTACCGGCCCCTTTTCGCAGTTGAGCGAGCGGGCAAGAATACGGGCGGCGCTGGTTTTACCGCAGCCCCGCGGCCCGGAAAACAGGTAAGCGTGGGCTATACTGCCGCTCTGCAGGGAATTTTTGAGGGTGGAAACGACAAATTCCTGCCCCGCCAGTTCATCAAAGGTTTTGGGACGCCGTTTGGTGGCCGTTACTTCATACATCGGGGCGGTCAAATCTGCCATAGTGTCAGTATAGTTGATGAAATAAAGAAATTAAAGCCCTCGCCAGGAGGGCCACGGCGCAGCAAGCCTCCGCTTACTGTTGCTTCCTTCCGGACCTGGCAGGGT
>Ga0268262_10002681_pt1 | contig 20229 bp, 11 predicted proteins | sample TergutNc150P3_FD_190354 | JGI IMG/M metagenome (GOLD analysis project Ga0268262, IMG submission 190354) | Nasutitermes corniger P3 segment gut microbial community from laboratory colony in Florida, USA - Nc150 P3 (SPAdes) (version 2) | ecosystem: Host-associated > Arthropoda: Insects >... | reverse complement strand
CTTCTGCAATACCCGGACAAGGCTGCGGCGGCTCTCGCAGTCGTGGCGGAAAAAATCAAAAGCGACATAAAGGCCGGCAAACTGGAGATACACGCCGTGGTCGGGCCCGCGATGGGGGGGATTGTCGTCGCGTATGAGCTGGGCAGGCAGCTGGGGCTCCCCGCCTTTTTTACCGAGCGCGACGATACCGGAAAAATGGCCCTGCGCCGGGGTTTTGAGATTAAGCCCGGGCAAAAAATTTTAATTACCGAGGATGTGGTAACCACCGGCAAATCTTCCGGCGAGTGCGCCGCTGTCCTTGAGGAACACGGGGCAAAAATCGCCGCCCTTGCCTGTCTGGTTGACAGGCGCGCCGCCGGCATAGATATCCCCTACTTGTTTTATCCCTGTTGCAAGGTTGACGCGGCGAACTGGGAAGCCGGCGACTGCGAACTTTGCAAAAAAGGAATACCGGCCGTAAAACCAGGCTCGAGAAAATGAAGAAAGACCTCTCGCAGAGGCGCAAAGGCGCAGAGGGGAAGAGATGAAAACTCCGCCGTTATTTACAATAATTTTAGAAAACGAGAACCTTATAGCGGTTAACAAAGCCTCAGGAATTTCCGTGGGTGGCGACCGCTGGGATGAATCCAAAGAGCGGCTGGACAAGTTGATCGCTGCGACCATAGGGTCAAAGATTTTTACCGTCCACCGTATAGACTGCGATACTTCCGGGCTCGTGGTATTCGCCAAAAATGAAGAAACCCACCGCCGTCTCTCAACAGCCTTTGAAGGGCGGGACGTTACCAAACGGTACATCGCCATTGTTCACGGCCGCCCTTCCTGGCAGGAAACCTCCTGCGACCTCCCCCTGATTCCCAATGGAAACAAACTCCACCAGACAATAATTGACAAATATCAGGGAAAAAAGTCACTTACCCGCTTCGTCCTGCTGGGCAGCGCCGGGAATTACAGCGTGATTGAGGCCCTGCCGGAAACAGGCAGAACCCACCAGATACGCGTACACGCGGCCGCTTTGGGCCATCCCGTCGTCTGCGACGCGATGTACGGAAAAAGCAAGCCCGTTATGCTTTCGGAAATTAAAAGAAACTGGCACGGCGACCCTTATGAAGAGAAACCCCTTTTGGCGCGGCTTGGCCTTCACGCCGCGGAACTCGCTGTTCCAAAAGAATCTATTGATCTCAACGCCCCGCTTCCAAAAGATATGTCCGCCCTCATTAATCAAATTGAGAAAATCAGCCAGGTAAAATCACCTCTTAACTCCGCCTGTTAATTATTGGTTAATTTGTTAAATATCCGTTAAATCAAAATTTAATTCCTGCTTGTTTTTGTAATAAATTCTTTTTTTTTAGCTTATTTTTTTACCATTAGGGTGTGTTTTGTGACACTTTTTCCCATTACTTGTTAAAGTAACAGGATAAAATTTTTTGAACTTTACCAAAAATGAGAAGGAGCTACCATGTCAAAGACAAACATTATCCAGCGAAGAGAGTTGAAGCCGCTTTGGTATAAAGCCAGTAAGATGGCGCAGCATTATGAAAAAGCGGGGAATTGCGTTACTTCGGTAATGGGATCGGACTTTAATTCAGTAATAAATTCCAAGAATCCCAAACATATGCCTTTTTGCTCTTTTTGCAAACGCTACCAGGAAAACGCCCAGAACGCGGCGTCGCAAGAATCCCCCTGTTCCGCTATGCATTATGAAGCCGTAAAAGAAGCCGGCAGGCTTGGAGGCTCGTATGTTTATACCTGTCCGAATGGTTTATTTTTCTGGACAAGCCCGTTTTATTCGGGAGGGCGTTTCGCCGGAGCCTTAATGGCAGGAGGGGCTCTCGCCATCAAAAGAAAACACGCTTTGAAAAAGTTTTTTAATTACTTCAAAGGGGAAATTTCACTTGAGAAAATCGAGAAATATCTTGAAGGTATCCCCGAAAGAAGCGACGAGGAAATGAAAGCGCTGTCCAAAATGCTGCTGCTTTGCGCTGAAAAAATTTCCTGCTCCGGATCCCATTACCATGAATTAACGGAACAGGAACATAAATATGACTGCACGGACCAGCAGTCCTATTTGACTGACAAGGAAAGGCTGCTTTTGGCGTGCCTGCGCCGGGGCGACAGCAACGAAGCCCAGGATATCGCGCGGGATATATTGTCTGATTTCGGCAATATCACCGACGGCAATTATGATTATTTCAAAATGAAGGCGATAGAACTGGTAGTCCTGGTTTCAAGAACCGGGGCGAATTCCGAAAATGAGGCGGAACTTGTTGAATCGAACAGCCGCAATATCAAACTGATTGAGGACTCAGCCAACGCCGCGGAACTGGTTGACAACGTCTGCCTGATTCTTGAAAGGATGGCGGGAAAAATTTTCTCTTTCCAGGGGATTCGTCACGCGTCCGCGCTGAGAAAAGCCGAGCGGTTTATTTGGGAGAATTACACCAGGAAGATAAGCCTTAAGGAAATTGCCGACGCTTCCGGGCTTTCCGCCCCTTACTTCAGCACGGTATTCAAAAATGAAATGGGCGAGAACCTTTCAAATTATCTTAACAGGCTTAGGGTGGAAAAAGCCTTGGCGATGTTAGGTGAAACCGATTCTCCCATTAACGGGATTTCGGCGGCTTGCGGGTTTGAAGACCAAAGCTGGTTTTCAAAAGTATTTAAAAGCTATACAGGTATTAGTCCCTATGAATACCGTAAGTATGGTTGATCCGTTTTATAGGGACAAGACCAAAGGCAGGCAATAAAATGAAAGAAGAAACCGTATTATCAACTTACATGCAGGCGACGGGAAGCAATGTGCAGGTTTTTGACTGTAACTCCCTGCCTTGTGAAACGGAAGGCTCATCCAACATTGAAAATTATATTTGCCGTTATTGCACGGGCCTTTCCTGCGGGCGCAATAATTGCCGTGAAATGCACACAAACAAGATCCGGGAATCCAGCCGAAACGGAAGATCGCTTGTATACCAGTGCGATTTGGGATTGATGTTCTGGATCAGCCCGATATACACAGACGGAAAATTTTCTGGCGCGCTGCGCGGTTCGGGTTTTCTGGGCGGTAACGCCTCCTCTTCAATAAAAGAAAAATATGATAAAAAATACGATGACGCGAACGGCGAAACGATTTCCCCGGAAGAATTTGAGAAGCGTATTCTGGCTTTTCCAACCGTTGATGACGAGAAAATCAAATCCCTCTCCGAAATGCTGCTTCTGTGCGCGGAGACCCTGTCGACGGGCAGCGAGAATTACCACGAGATGCTCAGCCTTCGTTTTGAGCGGCAGGCCTCCCTTTCCGCCCTTATTGACGAGCTGAAAGAAAAGTACCCCAAAGGCTCCGGCTTTCCGGTGTATCCCCTTGAAAAAGAACGCCAGCTTGTAGCGATGCTCAGAAAGGGAAACAAACAAGAAGCGGAAAAACTCGTTGATGAGCTGTTATCTGTAATTGTGTTCTGCAACCAGGATCATTTCAGGTATATTCAGCTTAGAACGCTCGAACTGGCCGTCCTGCTCGCCCGCGCCGGAACAAATTCAGCTAACGGCACCGGAACGGAAAACAAGGCCCGCTATATCAAGCAAATCCAGGAAGCGAAAACCGTTGAGGAACTCGCTGCGGCCCTCCACAGCATGGTGGAAAAAATCGCCGTACAGATTGTTTTGTTTCAGGGCATTCCCCACGCTTCCGCCATGAGAAAAGCTGAATCTTTTATCAAAGAAAACTTTACCCGGAAAATCAGCCTGGGAGAGGTAGCAAAAGTCGCCGGCCTTTCCGCGCCCTATTTCAGCACGATTTTTAAAGAAGAAATGGGCGAGAACCTTTCCAAGTATATTAACAGGCAGAGGGTGGAAAAAGCCAGCAAAATGCTTTTGGAAACAGACCTTCCGTTAATCGAAATATCAAACGCCTGTTGTTTTGATGATCAAAGCTGGTTTTCAAAGATATTCAGGAGCTTTACGGGCATCAGCCCCAGCAAGTTCCGCAGCCAGGGCGGGAAAATAAAAATCGCCTAAGAGGCGGTATATAGCCAAAATCTCAAATTACCTCCTTTTTTAAGCCCCAAAAAACACGAAAAAATTTGTGTATTTTTCGGAAACATGGTATATTTCTTAGATAGCATACCTATATCTTTTTAGGGAGGAGTTTTATGAAAAATTTGGGAAAACAGCTGACAGGACTGGGAATACTGCTTTTTAGTCTGGCGATGTTATTTTTTATTGGCTGTCCTTCAGGATCAAAAAGCGCGTCAACCCAATCCTATACCGTCACATTCGACACAAACGGCGGAACTCCCTCAACGATTAAAAGCGTTCAGGTTGAAAAAGGCAAAACAATGGGGGCCCTATACCCGGCTGACCCGGCAAAAAACGATTTTGACTTCGCCGGCTGGTACCTTGCAGGCGACACGGGGTTTTCAGGCGGAAAGTACGAGTCTACAACGGTAATAAACGCCAATACAGCCCTCAAGGCCCGGTGGATAGAGAAGGGAACAACCATCGAATACTGGACAGTCACATTCGACACCAACGGCGGAGACCCCGCGGTCCTTGCCGGCATTCAAGTCGAGAAGGGCAAGACTATGGGCATCCAATACCCGACTGATCCGGAAAAAGACGGCTTTGAATTCGCCGGCTGGTACTTGGCTGGCGACACGGAGTTTTCAGGCGGAAAATATGAAGCTACAACCGTTATAAACGCTGATACGGATCTTAAAGCCCGGTGGAATCAGAAAGGAGCGCCGCCCATTGAGTACTGGACAGTCACATTCGACACCAACGGCGGAACCCCCTCAACCATGCCCAATATTCAGGTTGAGAAGGGCAAAACTATGGGCACCCAATACCCCGCTGATCCGGAAAAAGACGGTTTTGAATTCGACGGCTGGTATCTGGCAAGCGACACCGGTTTCGGAGGGACAAAGTATTCAACGACAACCGTTATATCCGCTAATACCAACCTTAAGGCGAAATGGCTAAAACTGCCGGATGTCTTCAATATTAATTTCGCGATCTCCGGAAATGCCACAGGCGACAGTGTTACCGCTTCACCCGAGTCAGGTCAAGCCGGAACAAAAATAACGCTAAACTATACTCTCGCCAATGACAAAGAAAACAACCGGCTTGTTTTCACCGGCACAAAAGCCGCTATCGCCCAGGTAGACAGCGCTGAAACAGGCACGAGGGAGTACACGATAAACGCGGAAGACGCAGCCGAAAAAGTTATCACCATTAACGCCACATTTACCCACTCAGACAAGACGCTTGATATAATAGCGTTCGCGGATACCAATAACGTTACCAAAATTTACGGCGACGCTTCTTTCACAAGAGCGGTTACAATTACCGGCGCTGGTTCAGGGGCGATAAGCTATGCCTCAAGCGAACCTTCCGTGGCGACAGTGAACAGCGGTTCCGGCGCGGTAACCATACTTGCGGCGGGAACAACCGAAATTACCGCGACAAAGGCGGAAGACGCTAATTATGCTGGAACCACAGCCGCCTACACCCTGACAGTTGAGAAAAAATCTATTACCATAACCGGTCTGTCCGCACAGAACAAAGTGTACGACGGCGAGACGGGCGCGACTGTTACCGGAACGGCGGCGATAGAAGGCAAACTCGGCTCTGACGCTTTAAAAATAATTGCCGGTACCGCTTCTTTCGCGAACAAAAACGCGGGAACAGGCAAAACCGTAACATTCAGCGGTTATTCGCTGGACGGCGCGACCAAAGACAACTATGAGCTTTCGCAGCCTGCAAACGTTACGGCGAATATTACAGTGTTGCAGCTAACAATAGCTAATCCGGTACTTACAACATCAAAGACGTATGACGGCAATACAACCGCGAATGTAACCGCCGGAGCGCTTTCCAATAAAATTAACGGCGACACAGTGAACGTATCCGCCGCCGGCGCTTATAACGCGGCGACCGTAGCGGAAGCAAACCTGATCACCGTTGTTTATTCCATTACCGGCGCGGACGCTATCAACTACATCAAACCGGCAGATTACACGATTGCCGGTACTATCACCAAAGCGGCAGGAGGGACTGTCAGCGCGCCAACAAAGGTTTCCACAACGTCAACAAGCATTACCATTAACGCTGTAACGGCTCCAGCCACCGGGCAAGTCACAGAGTACGCAATTGCAACAACAACCAATGCTCCGTCAACCGGTTGGCAGGACGGACTAACATTCAACGGATTAACCGCAAATACTGATTATTATATCTTTGCGCGCGCAAAGGCAAACGACAATTACAATGCCGGTGCGGCGGTAAGTACGCAAATAAAAACAGACGCGGCATCTTCGTCAAACGCCGTAACCACGGTAATTAATTTTGAAGCTGACGCTATAGATAAAACTTATGATTATACGGAAGGAGATAACAAACCTACATCGGTGAAAGTTGTAGCCGACCCGATTAATTCCGGAAAAAAATCACTGCAAATTTCCAGCAATGGGCCTAACAACGATAAAGGTTACAATCAGGCGGCTGTCATTCCTGTAAAACTGCCATATACTGTAAAAGACTATCAATCTTTTTCATTCAAATTCAGTCTTGTAAGCGGCAATACCGGCACAAACCTGGACTCTAAACAAATTCATGTTTATATCGCGAAAGACAAAGCTGCATTTAAGAAATATGGATTTGGGAATGGAGCAAGCGAATCAAATCAATTTGCGGCTAACCTTATTGGAGCGGCGCCTTCGTCAGCGGTAAATTTTGACAGCAGCTATGTGGGCAAATGGACTGATTATTCAATTACGGTCACCAATCCGGGCGACGCGATTAAAGACCTAACAGGCGATTTATTTATAGCTATCGGAATTAACTGTAAGACTAACGCGGTTTACCTGTTCGATGACATAACATTTACGCCAAAGTCCAATTTTGTCCCACCGCCTCCGCCTCCTGAACCGCCGACTACTGCGCCTAATCCGCCTTCAATCGGAGCCGTGTCATCAAAGAACTACCGGAATATGTTTAAGGAATGGGGATATTCCGATGCCGAAATAACCAACAAGGTAAACACATCATGGAACAAACTGTTTGTGAGCGGGACAGCGGATGAAAAAATTTACGTTGAAACCGGAAGCGACATGGCGTATATCTATACGGCTGATACGGATGATGTGCGCTCAGAAGGAATGTCCTACGGCATGATGATGTGCGTGCAGATGGATGATCAGGTGAGATTCAACAAACTCTGGAAATGGTCAAAAACATATATGTACAATCCTACAACCAATGCCGGCAACAATAACAGGGGTTATTTTGCATGGCAATGCAATACCAATGGTACCAGAAAAGATCAGAGTCCTGCCCCTGACGGTGAAGCATATTTTGTAACCGCATTGTTATTCGCGTCCGCCCGCTGGGGAGACGGAACAGGCGATCTTGAGTATGGAAAATGGGCAAGGAAGATTCTCTATGATATGGTCCATCGTACATCGAATAATACCGTTGATCCTTATGGCGCGCCCACAATGTTTGACCTGACAGAGAAACAAGTTGTATTTGTTCCTTATGGAAACTCAGCCTCTCATACAGACCCTTCATACCATCTGCCGTCATTCTATGAAATTTGGGCATTGGAATTGGAAAATGACTGGAAGAATAATAAACTATACGATACTACTAATACATGGAAAACTTTGGCTGAATTAAAAACCGATATTGATTTCTATAAACAAACAGCTATTACAAGCCGAAGTTTTTTCCAGAAAACAACAAATTCCACAACGGGACTAGGTCCTGATTATGCCGCGTTTAGCGGAGCGCCTACAGGCGGAAACCACGCGGATTTCCGTTTTGACGCGTGGCGGATCGCGATGAATATCGGTATGGATTACGCGTGGTGGGCGGCAGATTCATGGCAAAAAACATTTGCCGACAGGATTCAGGCGTTCTTTGTCAGTAAAGGAGTTACCACATATAAAAATCAGTGGAAATTGGACGGAACTGTGATTGAAGGTGATCATTCGCCGGGTCTTGTTGGATGTAACGCGGTTGCCTCACTTGCGGCGACGCATGTGAATGCGTGGAAATTTATCGAAGACTTCTGGAATATCAGCATGACGACAGGGAAATACCGTTACTATGACGGATGTTTGTATATGATGTGTATGCTGCACTTAAGCGGTAACTTTAAAGCGTATCTTTCTACCAATACTACGCCGATTCCAAGTTCAAGTATTAATCCGACAACCGCGACATTCGATAAAAAGACCGGCTCACAAGCCGACATTAGCGTAACCATGACGCTTAACGGGAATACTTTGACAAACATCAAAAACGGCTCGGTAGTACTTACAAGCGGTACTGACTATACCCAAAGCGGCAGCTCGGTAACGATTAAGACAGCTTACTTGGCGGCACAGGCTGTCGGAACAACGACGTTAACATTCACATTCAGCGCGGGTTCAACCCAAAATCTTGTCATCACGATAACGGACACGTCCAATTCAAGTATCAGCCCGACAAGCGCGACATTCGACAAGAGGTCAGACCTGCAAGCTGACATTGCTGTAACCATGACGCTTAACGGGAATAATTTGACAGGCATCAGTAACGGCGCTACAACGCTTCCGATCTATAATCAATATACTGTGAGCAACAGTACTGTAACGATTAAGAAAGAATACCTCGCGGCGCAGGCTGTCGGCACAACGACGCTTGTCTTCACATTCAACGCAGGAGCAACAAGCAGTCTTGCTATCACGGTGAAGGAAAGCCCGGCTGGCACCGGTGCGGGAACAAGTTATAACTTTGCTACTGATTCTATACCCGCGGGATACCCGACATATAGCGCCTCTAACACAGGCACTGTATCTGCGACAATAACCGGAGGGGTTTTACAAATAGTAAAAAGCAATACCAATCATTCAACCCCGTATACTATTTTGCCTTTTGATTTGGGAACAGGGAATCTTAGCGAGTATTCCAGTATAAAAATAAGAATACGAGGAGTGAGCGATGATTACACTAATAAAGGTATTCGTGTCTATCTTGGGAATACCCGAATTGAGAATTCAGGAAACGCTTCATTAAGTACAACTTTTCAAGATAAAACACTGACACTCACAGGTTCACGTAATGCTACCGGGAATATAGAATTGGGATTTGGACTGGAACAAACTCAAGGTTATACAATTGAAATAGCTAGCATAGAGTTAATAAAATAACCAGAACGATGTCCCCGCGGCGGCAAACCGCGGGGCTCTTTTCCCTCCGCTATTTATATCTCCTTATTTTACATGGAAATAATCAAAATCAACATACCCGCCCGCTTCCTTTGTCGCGTAATTGAATAATCCAAAACGCGCGCCGGTAAAATGCCTCAATGTCCACCTTATATTCACAGTTGTCCCGATGCTTTGCCAGTTTTCCCCATCCAGACTGTACTCGAAATTCGCGGTTTCAGCCGCAGAAGAAACTGTTCTGAACTGAAATTTTAACCTGAAATACACTCTGCCGCCGTTTAAGGCAACTTGCGCCCTTCTGATTTGGGACGCCATATACCCCTGGGTCGAGGGATTGGTTGAACTGTCATTGTCAGCCGTGTACATTACTATATATTTCTGGCTGCCTTCCTGTTCTATCCCCGCAAAACCCGCAATGGGCCCCAATGCCGCCAAACCGGCGATATCGCCGTCTTTCATGTTTACCGGCTCAAGCGCAATGACGCCTTCGCAGGCCGGTTCAAAAGTACGCTGAGTTAATGTGTTCCGCGCATGAAAAATAGTTCTGCTGAGCCTGCCCGTTTTTATCCGCAGGAAGCCGGGCCTTTCGCTTAACGACCAGCAGGCGTTATCGGGATTATGATTCCACTGCCACGCAAGCTGTAGTTTATTATCTTCAAATTCATCAGACACATACAAATTTTGCTCATAATTTTTTGCTAATTTTATTTGAAATTCCAGCGGTATGTTGACGTTAGCGCCGCCAAAATCCGGCCAGTAATCATCGCTCCAGCGCATGGGTACAAGCACCGGTACTCGGCCAACCCCGTCCCGGTCCTGGAAGAAATACCCGTACCAGTCACCGTCCGGAGTTTCCACTATCCCTCCCTGGGCCACCCCGCCGGTTCTGTTCCCAAGTCCTGCGCTCAGGAGCATCCTGCTTTCGTAAGGGCCGTCGATATTTTCGGACCTTAAGCAAAGTACCGACCTCTTGCCAGACAAAAATGTAATTAAAAATATATAATAATAACCGTTCAGTTTATAAACTTGCGAACCTTCGGTAGTGGACAAATTGGGAATAGAGGACTGATCAAAAATTTGTTTATCCATACCGCCCCGCTTTACCGCGCTTAATCCCGTTTCCATCTCGAGAATTCTAATTTGCCCCTGACCGTAGACAATAAACACCCTGCCATCATCCTCGTTAAAAAATAGGGACGGATCGTGATATTGCCGGGGAAATTCTACAACGCGGATCCAGGGGTATTTTTCCGGGTCTTTGGTAGAAAACAAATAGGTCTTATTGGTGGTATTGTTGGTAAATAACACCCAAAACGTATCGCGGTAATAACGAAGACTGCTTGCCCATTGCCCCCTGCCATAATCTCCAATCCTGTCATTATTCTCGGTTTCCAGCCTGAACGGGGGAAGATCCTCCAAAATATCCGCACAATAACTGATTATTTTCCAGTTAATCAAATCAAAAGATTTCATAATGGGAGCGACTGGGCAAAAGTACATGGTTGTGCTGACCATGTAATACGCGCCGCCTACCCGTACTATGGAAATGTCTGGCACATCGCCCTTAATCAGGGGATTGGCAGCCGTCCCCATAACCAGTTCAGGCGGACTGTTAAACATGCTCTACTTTTTAAGCGTTACAGAAAGGATTGTGCTCGCGGGCAGCGTAACATAGGCTGTATTTTTATCCACCCCAATAACCGCATCTTCCGTCTTGGATTTTACACTGGCGTTAGACCTCATAGCTTTCGCGCTGGCAATTTTAAAACCGGAAGGAAGCTGAATCTGTACCGTTCCCATGTCTATGCCTTTAGTGCCGTCAACCAACGTCGGGGTGAACATTACAAGGCTTATTGAATTGCCGTCAGGCGACTCAAACGCATGCGCTTTTACGGCCCTTTGGTAGTCATTTAAGTATGTCGGTTTTGAATTTCCGTCATTGGGGCCTTCGTTATAGGTCCCGTGGTTGAAGTTAGCGGTTGTGCCTGTGGTAACAATGGTACTGCCATCGCCTGTTTTTCCTGACACGCTGATATCAACCCTGTTTGTCTCTTTCGCGAATTTCGCGAAATGAGAAAGCCCATACCCGCGCGGCAGTATCGCGTCTGCCGTACAACCGTAGTCGCCTTCGCCGATTATGCTATACCAGCGTTTCGCCGTCCACCAGATAAAGGCGCTCTCATCATTTAAGCGTATGGATAAATCAACAGCGTTCATGAATAACCACACATAATTCCAGGTATAGTCATTTTTTTCGTCTCTCTTGTTGCTGTTTTCGTTTATGTTTAATTCGGACATCCACATCTCTTTTCCGTCAAGATCATCCCTTTTAGCCTGTATCTTATAGCCGTAAAGATGACGCCCAAGTATGTCAATGTTTGCTTTTGAAACCGGATCCTTCATTGCGGCGTCATTTATTTCTACGGTGTGCATTGATTCGCCGTTCATGGCAAGCACCTTGGGCTGCGCTTTGCCGCCGCCCCATCCTGTCGTCCCCGTTGTAAAGTTGCCAACCTGCTTAAAAAAGTCGCGCATTTCTTCAGGTGTCCATATACAGCCCTCATAACCTACGTGTCCGTTAGGCTCGTTCTGTATGGAAACCGCGTAAATGGGCGCGCCCCTGTTTGACATGGCGTTACAAAAAGCTTTCAGGTAATCAGCGTAATTCTGATAATTCGCCGGCAGCAGTTTTACTTGACGCACCTTATTCTCACAATCATGTGTTCCCGCGAATTCACAATTAGTGGCGTTATTATTTTTCCAGACCGCAGGCGGAGACCATGGTGTCGCCAGGACATAACCGCCGTATTTGTTAACTAGTTTAACGCCTTCTATATAATTTGGCCTTGAGCCTCCCGCCTTGATAAGGTTAGCTATGGTTGTATCAGGATTGGTATTATCGGGCATTATCATTATCCGCATTATATTGTAGCCCAATTTATCCGGGTTAAACATTGTTTCAATGTTATCAAGGGTTAAGGCTTTGTTTCCGCCCGGCCACGGAGAATCTATTCCGCCAAAGCCCCGCACATATTGAAATTTAGTACTGGTATTAACAGTAACTGTGGCATTGGGACGCGATATAGCGCTTTCCACTACTACCTGTATGGGTTCCGTAGTTATTGCTGAGGTTGTTGTTGTTAGTGCTTCAGGATTAGTATTTGTTATAACTACGTAAAAATAATAAATTCCTGTCACACCGGCAGTAACGGAAGGAGTATACGAAGCTTTGTCAGCGCCTGAAATTAAAGTTCCTCCGCTATTAGAGGGCGTTGTATTTGAATACCATTGATAAGAGATCGTTCCGCCATCTGTAGAAGACGCTTTAATTGTCAGAGGAGGAAGAGTTTCTCCTTTAAATACCATAGCGCTTGTTGGATTTGTACTTATTACCGGCTGTGCCGCTATTTCCGGAGTTTTTGGAGCTTCCGGGGTTTTTTCAATTTTATCGGTAGTTTGCCCCCTACAGGTTATTAAACAAAGCGTAAACACAGCTATTAAGCCGGCAATAATTTTTGTCTGTTTCATTATTTTTTCCTTTTGTGCTGCTTTAATTAATAAACTTCCACTGTTCAAAATCGTAACCTTCACCGTAGAAAACAAAAACCAGATCATGCACACCGGTAACAGTTCGCAGCAATTCTACCGTTATTTCGGACTCTCCGGGTTCGATAATGGCATATCCGATTGCCCTGCCGTCTATTCCGTCCTGCTTGATCTGAATTACGCTTTTGTTTGAGGCCGGCGTTACGCGGCAGAAAAACTTTTTTGCCCCCGAGCCAAAATCCACACCGCGCAGAGCGATCCAGTCGCCGGAATTAATTTCAGTTACTTTCATCCGCTGTTCGCCTGTAACGGCCGCGGTACTTATTCCGGCTTGGGTGCCTATGGTCGCCGCGCTGGTCAATGTAAACGGGTTAAAGCGGCCCACCTGCGCCGGGCCTTTTCTTGTGCCGTTCACTTGTTGAATGGTCCCGTCGCTCTTTATGGTAACCTCGTCTACATGTGTAATACGGTAGCCTTCGCCTTTCACTGACTCTTTGCCCTCATCGTCAAGCCCCATAGCCGCCGCCAAGAGCCTTGAATGATAGGTAATATAATATTTTCCCTTGAATTCAAATATCGCGTGATGGTTGTTTCCGGATTTAATGTTGAACATTTCACCGGGATTAGACAAAATCATATTCCGCAAGCTGAAACCTTCCAGCGGTTTGTCGCTGGTCATGTAAGCAATGCTCATGCCCTTGCCGATTTTCACCGCATCGGCATGGGAAGGTTCGGAAGCGGCCGCGGCGCTGGCGTATCCATCTACACCGCGATTGGTACAATAGGTGTAATAATAAGTATTGTCTTTCTTGAAGCATCCGTTATCTTCAAAAGAGAACGGAGCAGGGAGGGTTACTGGATTGCCGTTCAGGCTGATCATGTCCGCGCCAAGCTTTGCGGCTCTGATGGTGCCGGGCATGGGGTGTTTTGAATTCGCATTGGGATATATCCCTTCCGTGCCGCCTGAAGGAGTGCCGCCGCCAAAGTAAATATAAGTTGTTCCATCATCGTCTATAAAAACGGCGGGATCAAAAAGCCATACAACATCACTGCACGTGGGTGTTGAACTGTTAATAAGGGCTTTCTTTATTGGATCGGTAAATGGACCGATAGGTGAGTTTGCTTTCAATACGCCTATGCCGCTGGCTCCGTTGGCAAAATACAGAAAAAACTGATCCTCGCCGTCCTTGTTCCGGTATGCCGCTGCCGGCGCCCATGACCGGCCTGCCCAAGTCGCCGCGCCCTGTGAGCCTGCCGCCCGTATTGCCGGATACTCGGTCCAATTGACCAGATCATAAGAAGACACAATACGTATTGTGTTTATATTGTCGTATGTATTCTGCGGAATTTCCCCGCTTGAATTTGGCACTGGCGTATCGCCTGTCATGTAGATATAGACGCAGTCCTCATACACAATGGCGAAAGGATCCGCCCCAAAGTTCTGGGTAAATAGTGGATTACCGTCGTTGTAGCCTTTATACGGCGTAGTGAGGGTCAGATCATCAAACAGGGCGGCTTCCGGAGGGGGATCTCTCCATTGCTCTTCCTTGGACGATGTCTCCTCCTTCCCACATCCTGGAAGAAAAACCAAAACAACCGCAACCAGCAAGACAAAAGCTATACGGCATACCGCAAATCTTTCATTTGTTTTCATCTCTTACTCCTTATCGCTTAACGCCGAGCTTTTCATCCAAAAAGTCAAGTATAGCTTTCGTTATCGCGTTAGTGGAGGCTGGAAAGTCTTCATGGCCCCTGCCGGTAATCTTGTTGAATACAGCCTTGCCGGGGATAAATTCATTGATTTTGTTCACCATTATATCCGACTGCTGCCAGGGAACCAAATTATCACTGGTGCCGTGCAGCATATAAATGGGCGGCGTGTCCGCCGAAATGTGAGTCAGCGGATTCGACTTGGCAAGAGCCGCGCCATAGGCAGCTTCTGTAACCGTGCCTCCTCCGAATAATTGTGACATATTCCCTCCGCTGCTATTATGATCTGACATTATCCAGCTGCCGCCTAAGGTTTGCTGCTGGGCGTTCAACTGCATGAAATCGGTGAGCGCCGCCGAGCTTGCCGCCGCCTGAACCTTGTGGGAAACACCGGCATTACCAAGGCTGGTTACGTCGTAGCCGTGGTTTTCCGTACCGGAAACCGCGCAAATTATCGCGGTAAGCCAACCGCCCGCCGAGAAACCCGATATGGCGAAACGGCCGGAGTCAAGGCGGTATTCCTTTGCATTGGCTCTTAAATGGCGGATAGCCGCTAAAACGTCTTCCACCAATTCGGGGAAAGCCTTTTGGCTGTTAGACGCCAGAAGGTATCCGACGCTGGCGACTGCGTATCCCCTGCTTCGGGCCAGTGAAACAAGCCCGTTATTGTTACTGCTTAAACGCCAGTCTCCGCCGGTAAATCCTCCGCCATGGACATATATTAACAGCGGGAAAGGCCCTTCTCCGGTATCCGGCAATTTGAGGTCGTATCTCTGACGGTCATGCTTGCGTGCGGCGTTTGGCGCGTAATCAACGTTCAAACGCTCGCGTACAATAGGCGCTGCCGGATCTGGCTGTGGCTGCGGATTTTGTTTGTCTGAGGTTCTATCAGCCTGACAAGAGATAACCGCAAGGGCCAGTGTAAACGAAGAAAACGCGCTTATCAATTTCATAAAGCTCCCTAAAAATACAATTACTCAAACCACCACTGGTCAATTTCAAAACCAACATCCCTGCTCCGACCATCATTAGCGGGCGTCGGGGCGGATGTAAAGCGTTCAAGAGCCGCTCCATTGCTTGAGTAAAACACAAAAGCCAGGTTATGCTTTCCGGTAACCGTTTGGTCAAGGTTTGCGCTTACCAGCGCCCATTTACCCTCATCTGCCTTATTCTTGACTTTCAATTGAACATAGCCAACTACTTCGCCTCCCGTAATTCTGGATTGCTGGTTAGCGCTGGTAGTAAGGCGAGAACTGTTGTTGGGATTGTTTATTCCCTGCTGCTGAGGATCAAGCCTGATCTGAATTGCGCCTACATAATCCTCACCCTCCGCAGTAACAGGCAATTTAACAATTGCGTTGAATTTGGTCGCTCCTGTACCTTTCTTATCAAAGTCAACGCCGTATAAGCCAAGCCAATCTCCGGTATCAATAGATGCCACGGAAATACCATTGCTTGCCTTCGTCTCATTACCTTTACCTTTGGTGTAAACCCCTCCCTGAATTGCCATGGTTTCAGCTTCGACGGTATTGTAAGGATTGAACCCGCCTCCGGTGCTATCCAGCACCTGCGCTACACCGGCTGCCCCCATTGCTACCTGCGTAAGAGCGCCGGTCGTTTCGTTAACTGTAATATCGACAAGGTGCGCCGTCCTTAACCTGGGCGCGCCAAATGCCCCGCATGCCGAGGAAGCATGGTAAATAAGATAGGGCTTGCCCTTAAAATCAAAAAGAGAGGCGTGGTTGGTATTATCTCCGTATGAGCCGTTGGGTAATAGCCGTTTTGCCGTTGTTGGAAATTCCTCCAAAGGCCCGGCTTCATTCATTACATAGGCGATATCGATGTTTGACAAACCCCCGCCGCTGCTCCAGTTGGAAGTATAGTTAATATAGTATCTGTCTTTCCACTTCCATATATCCGTAGCTTCAAAATGATAAGGGAGGTTAAGCGCCGGGCCGTTACCAGCAATACTAATCATATCACTATTCATCTGTACGCGCCGCACGTTGCCCGGATTGGCGGTGTTGCCGTCCCCGCCCAATACCATGTAGGCTTTTCCGTCAGAATCGATCATTGTGCCCGGATCAAAAAGCCATGAAACGGTCTCAAAACCAGGCATATCTTTATTAATCATACTTTTTGTAAGGCCCGGATTATAAAATGGGCCAATGGGACTTACATCGCTGACTACAACGGTGGTGTTATTGCCGGAGTTGCACCAATATAAATAAAATTTTGGCTTACCCCCTTCCATTCTCCATAGACCCGACGGCGCCCATGTTTCGGTCGCGTAAGACACAACTTTTTCGGTGGAGAGCTCAAATAAGGGGTTTGTAGATGTTTTCCCTACTAAATTAATTATGCCGTGATCTGTCCAGTTCACAAGGTCTTTGGTAGACACAACCCGCAGCCCCTGGATTACTAAACTAAAATTATTAGAGGGCGGAACGCCGTTTTCAAAAGCAAGAGTGTCGTTGGAGCCGTACACATAAAGCGTACATTCATCACACCAGTGGTTTTCGGTATCGCCGGAGTTTTTTAGTTTGGGGCAATAAACCATAGGAGACGGATCCGCGACATAGGCGAACGTTACCGAGGGGTTATTCATCCCCCAAATCTTTCGCGCATCTGAAAGCGTTTCGGGAAAGCCGTTAGCTGTATCAAATAAATCCGCTATAACCTGTTTTTCGGGTTGATCTTCCAGTTCGACTGAGTTGTCTGGAGTATTGGGTCTTGGGTCATCAGAACCGGAGTTGTTCTGGCATGACAGCAGAAGCGCCATGGAGAAAATTACCGCGATTAAAACGGTAATCATTTCTGTATGTTTCTGTTCCATATTATTCTCCTTCTATATAATTATACCGGCATTTAATGGTTATTCTAATCAAATATTGCTCATTTTATGCGGATTATTGCTATTTTGCTTTATTCGTAATATAATAATGCCAACAAAAGAGGCGTTTTTTTATGCCATTGGCTAAAATTGACGATTATAACAAATTTCTGTATAAAACCAATTTATATACAATACTATGGGAAAATACTGAAAACCTGGATTATCCCGGTCATTGGCATTCCGCAATGGAAATTATAATGCCGATTAAAGGAAGCTATAAAGTTCAACTGAGAAATAAAACGTATCTGCTAAAAGAAAATGATATTATCATTATTCCCCCGCTTGATATTCATGGAATTACCGTACCGCCGGATTCAAAAAACGGACTGCGAATTATATTGATGATCGAGCCGACAATACTTTTTTCACTGCCGGGTATATCGGATTCCATTTTAAAACAGTACAATTTTAACCTTATCACACATAAAGAAATGCCAGAAATTCACGGTGAAATACAACGCTTGCTTATGGATTGTTACAGAGAATACAAAAAAAACGACAAATACCAAATAACCGCCATGTACGCAAGAATAATTAATATTTTTGTAACGCTCTCACGGTATTACGACCGTAAATTACCGCATAAGAACGATACACAAACCAACAAACGGCAGGATCACATTGTCAGGCTCAATTCCGTATTTGAATACATAGAAAGCAATTTAACCAAAAAACTCTCATTGGAAAAGATGGCCAAGGTCGCGCATTATTCCAAATTTCATTTTGAAAGAATTTTTAAAGTGTTTACAAGCATGTCGTTTTATCAGTTTCTAAAGATGAAACGTGTCCTTTACTCGGAAACGCTGCTGCTTGACCCGAAATTGGCCATAATTGACGTGGCTTTAAAATCAGGTTTCGGAAGCGTCAGCGCCTATAACCGCGCGTTTAAGGAATTAAGACACTGTACGCCCTCGGAATTCAGAAAGACGCGTCAACATTAATATATTTCGCCGCCCCCTTATCCGAAGTGTTAACATTATATACAATAAAAGAATGAAAGCAAAGATGACATTACACAGGGAATTTTCCATTGGCGAAACCGATAAACGGCTCTACGGCTCATTTATCGAGCATTTAGGAAGGGCTGTCTACACGGGTATTTATGAGCCCGGCCATCCGTCGGCGGACAGTAACGGCTTCAGGGGCGATGTAGCGGAGCTGGTAAAGGAACTGGATGTTTCTGTTATACGCTACCCTGGAGGCAACTTTGTCTCAGGTTATAATTGGGAAGACGGGGTAGGGCCCCTGGAATCCCGTCCTGTCCGCCTTGATCTCGCGTGGAGTACAAAAGAAACCAACCGCTTTGGCACAAATGAATTTGAGAGATGGGCGAAAAAAGTAAACGCCGAGGTAATGATGGCGATAAACCTTGGAACCCGCGGCGCGCAGGACGCCAGGAATTTTGTCGAATACTGTAATTTCCCCGGCGGCACTTATTGGAGCGACCTCCGTAAAAGCCACGGCGCAGGCGAACCCCATAATATAAAGCTCTGGTGTCTTGGCAATGAAATGGACGGCCCCTGGCAGATATGCCACCGTACCGCCGAGGAATACGGCAGGGTCGCGCAGGAAGCCGCCAAAGTCATGAAGTGGACAGACCCCTCAATAGAGCTTGTCGCCTGCGGCAGTTCCTTTTCGGGAATGCCGACATTCGGCAGCTGGGAAAATACCGTGCTTGATCATCTTTATGACCATGTTGATTATATCTCACTGCACACGTATTTCGCCAACAGGGAAAACGATGTTCCCAATTTTCTTGGGCGCAGTATGGATATGGACCGTTTTATAAAAACTGTCGCCGGAATTTGCGATCTTGTTAAAACAAAAAAGAAAAGCAAAAAAACCGTTAATCTGTCGTTTGATGAATGGAACGTATGGTATCACTCAAATGAAAGCGATAAAAAAGTTGAAAAATGGATCGAAGAGCCGCCGCTTCTGGAAGACATCTATACAATGGCGGACGCTCTGGCCGTCGGCTGTATGCTGATCACTCTGTTAAAAAACGCCGACCGGGTGAAAATAGCGTGCCTCGCGCAGCTGGTAAATGTTATAGCGCCAATCATGACGGAAAAAAACGGCGGCGCGTGGCGGCAGACAATTTTTTATCCGTTCCGTGACGCCTCCCTTTACGGGCGGGGCTCCGTTCTTCGCTGTCCTGTCATTGTTGACAAATACGATTCGCGGGAATTCTCCGACATACCGTATCTTGAGGCCGTGGGGGTTCACAACGCCGAAAAAAAAGAGATAACCATTTTCGCGGTAAACCGGAATTTAAAAGAGGCGATAAATCTTGAAGCCGAAATCGCCGGTTTCGGTAAAATTAATCTTATTGAACACAGCGTTATGTGTAATAAAGACCTGGACGCGTGTAACTCGATAAATGAGGAAAAAGTAAAACCTGTTATTCAAACAGGCGGCAATCTTGAGAGTGGCGCGGGAGGAATGTTGTTAAAACTCAATCTACCGCCGGCTTCATGGAATGTGATAAGGCTTAAGATACTGTAAAAACGCGCCCAATTATTTAAGCTTCTGCGTCCAGACCCGGATTTGATACGCCGCCCAGTGGACTATCAGAAGGCGCAGGCACTTGTGGGGTGCCATATTGTCATCCGCGAGAACATCAGGGAAAAGCTGCTGCGCGATTTTAAAGGCGGGCTCATCGGTAAAGGCGAAATCGGGGAGTTCCTGTATCCAGCGCGACAGAGCTTTGCCGTCGCCGTTGTTTTCCAAAGAAGATACCGCTTCCTGAATGCTGCCCGCGTGACTGTCTAAAAGAGCTATTTCATTTTTTTTCCTGCCGCTTTTACGCCAGCCGATATTTGTTTTATAGTACGCTACGGCCTTTTCCGCTTCATCCTGGGCAAGCGCCGGGGC
>Ga0268262_10002680_pt1 | contig 20231 bp, 13 predicted proteins | sample TergutNc150P3_FD_190354 | JGI IMG/M metagenome (GOLD analysis project Ga0268262, IMG submission 190354) | Nasutitermes corniger P3 segment gut microbial community from laboratory colony in Florida, USA - Nc150 P3 (SPAdes) (version 2) | ecosystem: Host-associated > Arthropoda: Insects >... | reverse complement strand
ATGCGCTCGCCGAACCAGACAAAGCTGTAGGGGTATTTTTCTATGCGCTTGCGGTTTACATAGCGGGCTGCGTCGCGGTACAGGTTGAATCCGCCAAAAAGTTTGACATCCCTCATATAGAGAAAATCCGCTTCAGGAAAAATGGTATAACTGTTTTTTTCCGCGGCGGACAGCATTTTCTTAAAAGCCTTTTTACTGCCCAGCTCGCCTATCAATTTAATTTTATTCGGCACGGAATGATCAACACTGCGGTTAAACCAGCCTGAAAGTTTTATCCGCACATTTTTCCAGCCCCATTGGGCAAAATCATCGATCATTCTTTCGGACTCTTTATAGGAAGTAAGTTTCAAAGGCAGATCAAAAGGTATACCGATCCGGTGCTGCGTCTTGTTCACCGCGCCGGGAATTTCTATGGCAATGGGCACGCCGTTTTCCGCGCGCGTACCCAAAGACGGATACTTGCGCATAAGCCATGAACGGTATTCTTTGGCCATACCCGCGTAACCGTCCGAAGAACACGGGGTATAGCGCAGGGTAACGCTTTCGCCCGAGGGCAGGTTTCTTTCGTAGAGGTATACCGTCCGGCTGGAACGGCCCGAAATATCTATTATCGCGCCATGAACCATGTCAAAGCGCGGATATACGTTGTTCCATGAACTGTTACGGCCGGATACATCGGCCCGCACCCCGCCGTAGGAAGAGCCCTCTTCAATGACACAGAACAAAGCGTTCCCGTTCTTCTGTATGCCAAAGGCCGGGAAGGGGGCTTTGTTATCATTGATCACCGCGTCGCGGGGCATCGCTTCATCCCAGCCGTACACGGTATTGTTATACGCTATTTGATTCTGCTTTCCGTTGTTAAAGTATATCAGCGCCCCGCTGCCGTCCGGCACCAGCATATAACCCCGGTCATTTTTACCGCCCGCCCCCATATACGGCAAGAGGCTTAATTGGGTTATGGGATACGCAGACCGGTACGCTATTCTGTCAAAAGGCACATTGAGCAGCAGGGATCGTCCGTCAAGCGTATAACGCAGGGTTATGTTAAACGCCGGTTTTTCCGCTCCGCCGGAGACGGTATAGCGGGAAGAGTCTTCATAATAATCATCGTAGGTGTAACCGGCCTGGGCGAAATACTCTTCCATCATTTCTTTCATATATTCCTGGGCGTTATCACGCAGCACATACACCTTTGTCCGGCTGAGGTCGGGATAACTTGCCAGCAGCGCGCTTTTATCATCGCTTGAGCGCAGATTGTTGATGTCGTAGAGCCGGTAACTCGCCTCTACCTTGCGCCGGTCGTCAAGTTCCATTTTCTCCAAAAACGTTAACATTCTCTGTTCCGGCACCGCCGGGGGGATAATAAAACCGCGGGCAATGTCGCCAATTGAATAACGCACTTCAAGGGCGTTATCCGTAAGTTCATATCCATACATACCCAGCGCCACGCTGTTGACGCCCGAATACAGGGTCATGCCGACTCCCGCAGCATCGGCGTATTCCAGCGAAAACTGGGATTCCAGAAAATATCCGGTTACCGTATCGGCCAGCGGGTCGTTCGCCGCGTCCTGCGGATTGGACCTCCATTGCGCGCCGTTTGACTTGTCCGTAAGAATTATTTCCGCGGTCCGCGGCAGAAAACGCAGATGAAGGTATTCATTCTCCAGCACAATATCTTCCGTACTTCCGTCATTTTCATATATAACGACATTTCTGCCCCTTGCTCCCTGTCTGTCGCAGGAGTTAAAAGCAAAAAGTAATAATAAAATTGTAAAAATCCCAGTAATTCTTCTCACTGTTACTCCTAACTCTTATAACACCCTGAACAGTATTTCCTTATACAAGGAAACAAAATACGCCGCCGCGTCGCTGATAAGGCTGAAAAACACCACAAAAATAAACACCATCACGCCCATGCCGACAATGGTAAGCAGGCTGGAAAGCACGGTCTTGGTCAGGCTGTAATCATGCACCATCATCATGCCGGCAAGAATCAGAATGGTCGTCCACAGCACCGAAAAGCCCGCCAGCACCCAGTAAACGGCCCCTTCATCAAAAGTGATAAGCCGGCTGAGCACTATCATGACGGCGTTGATGATCACCGAGGGGGCAAGGGCATAGGCGATGGCCATATATATATCGCGCATACGCCCCTTGCCGTCCATCAGGGTGGTAAGGCTCCAGTTCGCCACGACCCACAGAAAAATCGGCAGGAGTATCCGCAGCATGACAATGACCGCGTTAAAATATTCCATGTTTACCGTAACAAACTGAAAACTGGTCAGCGTTAAGCGCAATACCTCAACCAATACCGCCAGGGCGACAATGACATGTGCCGCCGCCACCGAGCCGCGTTTTTCGTGGGTTAAATCCCAAAAACCGTCAAGGGGATGAACGGCGGTATACAGCGAATAGCGCAATGTTTTTCCCAGATGCAGCCACCAGGCTTTGTCCGGCAGATATTCCAAGAGGGGAACCGAAAACCGCGTACCTTTGGTACGACGGTTGGACGCCCTCCAGGCTCGGTTAAGGTTCATGCTTCCCTGATCTCCTTGCCGATTTTTATGGCAGTTTTAATGAGCGGCGGCGCCAGTAAAATGACCGCCAGCGCCAGCAGCATTTTCCAGAGGTTTTCTTCCATGAACTGCTTGCGGTATAACTGAAAAGCCTTGCCGTAGCCTTCGCGGAAATGTTTCAGTTTGTAGTACTTCATCGCCTTTTGATATTCGCCCTGCCGGAGCGCCGCCCGGCCTATACCGATATAGGCAAGATCATAATTACCATTCATCTTGAGTACTTCTTCCCACACTCTCGCGGAAGCTTCATAACGGCCCGCATGGTATTCGTCCAGAGCCCTGTTTATCCTTTCTCCGTAACTGGTCATATCAAAGCGGGTCAGGGCGGCGGCGCGGGAATCCAGCGCATACAGGGAATGGCCCATTTGGTTAAGGGCTGTTGGCTGCAGGAAGCAGCCTTCGCGGTTGCCCAGTCCGCCAAAGGCGTACAACAGATTCCCCTGAAAATCGTATACAAAAATCCGTCCCCGCACACGGTCAAGGCAGGCATAGGAATCGTTATCCATAGCCGCCACATCAATAAACCTTGACGGGCCGACTACGCCTCCCGCATTACCGTAGGCCAGGTCGCCAACCGGGTCCTCATAGCCGTTGCGAATTAAAATATCCTGCCCCATGGCGTTGAGCCGCCGTACCGGATCCGTCTGCCCGCTTGCGTTGGTGACATACAAAAAACCGTCCCGGTCAAGGCAGAGGTTGCTGTATTCGGTGGGGACAAACAGTTCCATCCGCTCTTTTTGCGCCTGAGTAGAAATGAGTTTCCATACATAGTCAATAATATTAACTTTTACCTTGTTTGCCCCCATATAACCGGAAAATTGTCCCCGGCTGTCAAATTCCATGAGGCCCTTGTTGATATTCCGGGCCTGCACAAAGAGGCGTCCGGCAAAATCAACAGCCAGTTTCAGCGGCAAAAATTCCGCGTGTTCGTCGATACTTTCATCATCGGGCTTCAATATGGAAGCGATATAATTCCAGTTCCGGTCCAGTTTGAGTATGCGGTGGTTGTTGGTATCGGCAATAAATAAAAAGCCGTCCCTGCTTTCAAAAATATCCATAGGATAATCAAAAGGACTCTTCTCGCCGTTAATGACCACCGAATCTACCGTTGACACCAGCCGGTGTTCTCCGTTTTCATAAGCCAACAGTAGTATCCGGTTGTTGCCTGAATCGCAGATGTAAACGCGATTATCCCGGACAAAAAGCCCCTGGGGATCAAGAAAATTGCCGACGCCCAGACTCGTACCCAGTATATACGCGCCCACATAGTAAGCGTCGGGAGAAGCGACCTGCTCAAACCAGAAATCATAGTTGTAGGTGTAATTGGTGGGAGCAGCGAATAACAATGAGCAATGAAAAAAGAGAATAACTATTATTGATGAAATACTGTATCTATTCAGAAATGTATGCTTGGGACAATGTAACGAGGGGTGCCTGGGGCAAAAGTGCCGCGCGGGCGCGGTGCTTTTGGCCGCAGGCAGGACCCCCAATAATTTTTTTAAGCATACATTTCTGCTATAGGTGCCGTCTTTCATTCTTTTATCCCCGAACTTGCCATGGTCTGCAGAATGTTACTCTGCGCAAAAATAAACATTACCAGCGGCACGATCATGACAAAGAGCGTTACCGCCGCCCCCACTCCGGCGCGGGCTATGCCGCCTGAAATAATCTGTGAAAGCGCATAAGGCAGGGTTTTAAGCTGCTCCGAATAGATAAAGTTGGAAGCGCGGGCGTTCCACAGACTCTGCACGGAAAAAATCATCACGGTCAGCCACGCGGGCTTTACCATAGGAAGGATGATCATGATAAAAATACGCCACTCTTTCGCGCCGTCTACCTTTGCCGCTTCCAGAAGCGTATTGGGAATGGTGTCAATAAACTGCTTTAACAGAAAGAAACCCATCGGCATGGCGAACGCCGGCACAATAACGGAAAGGTAGGTATCCACCCAGCCGAGTTTGGTCATCACCAGGTAGTTGGGAATCGCCGTAACATAACCGGAGAACATCAGGGTGACAATGACCACGTTAAAAAACAGCTTTGCGCCGGGGAAGCGGTATTTGGATACCACAAAGGCCCCCATCGAAGCCACAATAATGAGACCGCCCGTTCCCACGGCGGTAATCAGCACCGTATTAAAAATATAGCGGGAAAAGGTAACCCAGGACTTGCTCATAATGATAAACAGGTCCTGAAAGTTATTCATCGTGGGCTGGCGCACCCACAGTTTGGGCGGAAACAGAAAAATTTCATTGAGGGGCTTGAACGCGTTATTAATGGCGTACACCAGAGGATAGGCAAAGAACAGGCCGAAAACCGTCAGAATTACGAAAATAAACGCGTCGCCGCCATAGGAACGGTTCAGCCTTCTGCCGCCCACCAGTTTTTTTGTTTTTTTCTTCGCCGGTTTTATCGCCATACCCTATCCTCACGTCCCCACGCGGCGCAGGAATTTCTGCACCAGCGTATTGCAGAGAATCATGGTTAAAAACAGCAAAGTCGCAATGGCTGACGCATAACCCATCTCAAAACGAATCGAGCCGTAATCAACCAGATGATTTACCACGGTATGCACCGCGTAATCGGTGCTGGGGAATCCCGCCAGGGCTACGGTGACATCGGCGACGCCGAAAGACTGGGTAATCGCCATGACCGCGCCAAACATCAACATTCCCTTCATATTGGGCAGGGTAATGTACCATAATTCCTGCCAGCGGTTTCTTATGCCGTCAACCAGGCCCGCTTCGTAGAGCGTTACGTCAATGGTGCTTAATCCCGCTATAAAAGCCAGAAATCCCGTTCCCAAACTCATCCACAAAATGACGATTAACATAACCGGCATCATGAATTTGGGATCGGTCAGCCAGAGTTTGGGTTCGGACAAAATTCCCAGATGCATTAAAAGCCCGTTAATGTAGCCGTAAGCGTCGCCGGAGAAAATAATCGCCCAGATCATGTACACCGCGCCGGAAATTGAGGGCGCGTAAAATATCAGCGTTACCAGAGCGCGGATGTAGCGGGGCAGTTCATTGATAAACCACGCGAACAGGAATGAAAAAATATACCCGATGGGGCCGGTTATCGCCGCCATGATAAAGGTATTTTTCATCGCTTTGAGGAATACGTCATCGCCTAACAAAAGATTGATATAATTGCGCAGGCCGATAAACCGGGGCGGCTCAAGAATGTTAAAATAGGTAAAACTGTAAAATACCGAAACCACCAGCGGGGCGATAAAAAACAGGGCGAAAACGACAGCATAAGGGGCAAGGAAAAAATAACACACGCGGCTGTTTATTATTTCCCTTATCAGACGCGAGAACGCCGCTTTCTTTTTTACCGTATACCGCGCTAAACTCATATCACTCCTTCCACTACTCCAGACCGAATTCCTTGCGTTTTTTCAGCAGTTCGTCATTTATCGTTATGCTGTAATTCAGCAGGGTTTCCCGCGTATCTTCGCCTTTGTTCAGTATACGGCGCACCGCGTTGGTTATATGGCGGCTCACATAGTAACCGCCCGGCACTTCCGGTGTTCCCACCGTCCACGAACGCTGTTCCCGCAGCACGGCCATTTGTTCTGATCCCCAGGAAAGCCGGGTGAACGCGTCAAAATTCGCCGTGGGATACCGCGCCGCCGCGCCCATGACGCTTTCAAGTTCCCGGCCAAAGCGGAGTTGGGTATCGGCGCTGACCCACCACTTCAGAAATTCCCAGGCAAGATCGGGATTCTTCGCGTTGGAGAAAATCATCGACGCGAGGGTTCCCGTCGGCACCGAGCGGTTAATACTGCCGTCCGCCGCGCGCAGTCCGGGCATACGGGCAAAACCCCACAGGCCGCGCAGTTCCGGCGCAAAAACTTCCAGCGTGTTAAAGTTGGTGTAATCAGCAAAGCCCAGAGGCATCTCGCCGGTACGAAAACGGTTTAAAAAATTATACACTATCGGCGTTTTATAATGGGTAAAAAATTTCGTATAGACATCAAAGGCTTCGATGGCGGTCTCGCCCGCCAGCATGGTGCGGGAGCCGTCCTCGTTGTACAGGCTGCCCTTGCGCTGGTACAGATGCGCCAGGAAATTGGAAAAGTCGATATTTATCTGTTCAGTTGTCGCTACCGAGGGGATTCCCACATTCATATTGTTTTTTTGAATAATGGGCAAAATGCTAATCAGCTCATCCCATGTTTCGGGAACGGTAATGCCCAGTTCCGCAAAAATATCCTTGCGGTAAAACATAACATGGAAGTACTGGGTTTCCGGAAGGCCGTATACCCCGCCCGCGTAACGGAACGGAATGATGACGCTGGAATCAAATTCCCGCGTTAATTCCTCATAACCCGGTAGTTTTGAAATATCAACGGCGGCGTGGCGGACGGCATAATTCACCGGATCAACCTGCGGTACGGTGAGCGCCGCGTCCGGCCCCGTACCGGCGACTACCGCCGGCATCACCGCGTCGGGGGCTACCAGTTTTACGTTGACCTTAATTCCCGTTTGGGGGGTAAAGGTATCGTCAATCATCCCTTTCAGAATGGTGCTTTGATCGCGTCCGGCAAGCATCCACACTTCAACGACATTGGCGCTCTTGCGGTACACATCGCCCAGGTTATTGTAATCCACAAAAAATGAAACCAGGAATGACCGTATTTCGTGGGAAGCGGCGACAAAGAAATTTTCTCTCACCGGGGGCAGTTTCGCGGCGGCGGCGCTGACCATAATGTAATCAACATCAAGCTGGGACTGGGCAAGAGCCAAAAGGCTGTCGCCCAGGGCGCTGATATTAAATTTAAAGTTGACCATAGTCCGGGGAATTTTATCGGGCCGCCTGACAAACATTTCCAGTTGGCGGGCCAGCGTCAAAGAAGTCGCCGCCTGGGCGCTACGCTCGCCGGAATAGGCGGTTAAATCATCAACAAGTTTATAAAGAATTTTGCTTTCCAGCGCCATTGCCGTGATAATTTCGGGGTATACCACATCAACGCGGTAATCGCGGTAAATATCCGGCTCCGTGCCGGTTAATACCAGTATCTTGCGGTAGATTCCGTTCAGGCGGAATATGCTTTCTTCCATGATATTGAGCATCTCACCCATGCCGCCCATAGCCGCCTGCAGCCGCAGAGTATGCCGGCCCTGCTCCAGGGGAAACAGCATATCTCCCTGATCGTCACGGAATGTCGCCAGCCTCCATTTATTGCTGTAGGCAAACGGCACGGCGGCGAGTTCCATGCAGGGTATTTGTCCGTCTATCATCACCATACGGTTGGATACAAAACCGCGGTTGTAATTCTGACGGCCCTTGATGGTAAACCGGTACATACCGTTTTCAGGCACAAAGAAATCCCATTCAATCCACTGTCCGGCAACGCGCCAACTCTGCCCGCCAATCATGTTGAGTTTAATCTTCGCCACGCTGGGCGGCTCTGTCGCGCCGGAAGAACGGTCATAAATGGCATATAACGACGGATCGGAACGGTACAGGGCGTGTTCACCCTGTATCTTGAACATAAAACCGGGAACCGTATTGCGATACAGGCCCGTATCAATTTTCACCGCATACTGCCGGTACTTTTCAGCGGGAACAGGGGCTTTCAGGCAGAGCGTCCGGATTGCCGCCGGTTCATTTATGCCCTCAAGCCGGATTGTATTTTCCCCCGCGTCCAGAAAAAATTCATAAGGTTCGGTACTGTAGCCCAGCGAGTCGCGGAAAAAAGCGGTTTCCCAGCGGGGTTTTTCCACCTGGGCGGGACGAATCTCGTTGCCCTGATTATCATGCCGCACGTCATTGGCATCCCCCCAGATGCGCTGAAAGCTCAGCCGGTCGGCGCCCAGAAAGGGAGTTTCTCCGTTTATTTTGAACGAGCGCTCAATGGCGATACCCCGCGACGGGAGCGGATAATATTCAATATACATATTGTACAGGCCGGCTTTTTCAATATGAACCGCGTACTCAATAAAACTTTCTTCTTCAGTCCGCAGAACCCGCTGTACGCCCGCGAAATTAACAAGCGCGGAAACGCCGTCCGCGTCTTTCCAGGAAAAAATATCCAGAGAAATATCAGCGGCGGCGGGCGGAATATGCGCATAACGTTCGCGGTAGCGGGTATAGGTGTTGGTTCTGCCCACGGAAGCCCCGCTTAAATCCACTCCCCGGTATTTCGCGGAAAAATCCTGCGCCCCTGTTCCGTTCAGGGCGAAATACACGATCACCAGCGCGGCAAGCGTCCCTGTAATTAATACCGGATTTTTTATTAACGAACGGAGCTTCTTAATTATTGCTCTGCCGGCGCCGGTATTCATACAGTCTCTCCTATGGACGGGTGCAGACAACGCCTATTATATGGGTTGCCCCCTGTCTGCCGCCCGGATTAACCGCAAGATGCAGAACATACTCCCGCGCCGGATCAAGGCTATTGGCAATTTCTGCATAGGCATAACCGTAATAACCGGTACGGTAACTGACATAATTCCTGATTATCACCTTGGGAAGATTTTCCTTACCATCCGGACTTTCAATCCATGCAAGGCCATTGGCAAATTGATCGCTTTCGGCAAAGAGCAGACCCACGGATTTGCCCTTCACGCGAATCGCAAGATCAGCTTTTGGATCATTGCTTGTCCAGCCGGTCAAAGGCCGTCCGCCCCGGCTTAACCATTCACCGGGCAGTATTGCCGGAACGGTTTGCCAGAGACTCGTATCAAAATTGAGCATCGCATCGGTATCCTGACCGCCGATAAGGGTTATATTTTGAAACTCGGAGGAAACCAGCGGCGCCGAAAGAGCGGTATTTATCCGGGGCAAAGCGGCATCCGGCGGAAGGCTGTCCCATACCGCGTCAAAATAGCGGATAAGCCCCCCGGCGATATTGGCATGGCCATCGTTGTTGGGGTGAATCGCCTCGGAACCGGTAAAATAACTGTCCCATTCGGAGAGTTTTACCCAATCCGCCCAGGCCAGCACGGGAATCCCATAATGTCTGCCAAGGTCCTTCTGTTCGCGGAAGGTGCTTTTATTGGCATCGGCTTTTTCGTTCAATGCAAGTACCACTATGGCACGTCCCGATCCGGCAAGCAACTGCCGCAGTACTCCCTCGAAGGAACGCTGGCGCACGCGGGAACTGAGCCATTGATCGTTAACGGCAAATTCAACGATAACTAAATCCGGCTCATACACCAGCGCATGATCTTTTACCCGGACAGCCGCAAAGGCAGAGTCAGTACCGCTTGCCCCGGCATTGTAAAAATTGACCGTGCCGCCTGAAGTTTTGGCTTTTTCCTGCCACCATTTGTTGACCAGGCCGGCCCAGCCCGCTGATTCAGGAGGCCGCGCTTGATAACCGGTTGTAATGGAACCGCCCAGAGCAGCCACGGACACCGTTTCACCCCGGCGGAGTTTTGCCAGAGTGTGCTGTAAACGGGCGTCTTCGGATGATCCCCCCGTGGCACCACCGGTAGCGCAGGCAGTCAGCCAGAACATTCCGGCCAAAAAAAAAGCTAAACCTGCCAGGAACGCAGAAAAGCCCCTGTTCGGGGATGCAGGATTTATAAACAAGCGCATCGGCTGTTTCACCGTTTCACCGCTCCTACCATCGCCTTGATACAAGCCTCGCTTTCCTCTGAATTCGGCTGACCGTTCCTGCGGTTAAAAAGACCGAATTTTTCTCCATTACCGCTGCTCACCCCGTTATCCCAATAAATGGGAACCAGGCCGTTTTCTTTGGCTTTGTCGAATACCCATGAAAGATAATCAAGCCGGTTTTGCCGCGCCTTGTCCGAAGACTGCCGCACCGCGCCGGACTCGCCGATGATTACCGGAATATGGTTGTCGATATACTTTGACTTAAACGGGGCAAAATCATTGACAACTCTGTTTTTATCCGCCGCAGAACCCCACTCGGAACGCGTTCCGGCGATTCCGAATTCATAAGGGTCATAGTAATGAAAAGTGACAATCTGCCGGTTGGGAGCGCTGTCCGGCGGCAGCCAAAAATAATTTGCCAGCGTATGTTGGGGCTTGGTACAGTAGCCGGGGATTACCACATAACGGGCCGCGTTGTTGGCGCCGGTTCCCCGCACTACTTCCGTAAAAAGCCGGTTCCAGTCATTCACAATGTCGGCTTGCGTACCCTGTACGCTTCCGTTGCCCCAGTTACCGTCATGAATCTCGTTCATTGATTCAAAGATCAGCCAGTCGCCGTAATTTTTGAAATATGTCGCTATCTGTTTCCATACCCGGATAAATTTTGAGGTGACCTCGTTGTAGCCTTCTGTGCTTGCGCGGGCTTTGTTAATTGAAAGCCAGCCGTTGTCCTTGCCGCCGCCTTCGGTTGAACCGTCATGGTGCAGGTTGATAATCGCCTTGAGACCGGCATTATGCGCCATGTTAACCACTTCGGCGACGCGTTCCAGATATTTTTCATTGATATGATAATCCGGCGCGGCACCGATATAGCCCATCCAGGTGATGGGGATGCGGACTATATCGAAACCGGCTTGTTTAACTCCGTCAAGCAAATCCTGGTTTATTTTAGGGTTGCCCCAGCCCGTTTCGTTTGCCCGCCCGCTGATATAGGCATCCAGTGTGTTCCCGATATTCCATCCGACCAGCAGTTTTTCATCCCGAAAATAATCAAAGGCTGTTTTTTCAGACATCGGCTCAAGAGCATAATTATTTTCCGTATCGGGAACGGTAGGAACATAGGAAAGGTCTACCCCTCCCTTCTTCTTCTGCGCGGCAGGCGACGAAGGGCAGGATACTGCCAACAGGACAGGCAACAACAGGCATAGCAGAAATTTCTTCATCGGCAGCCCTCTTTATTTAATTCTTAAAGTTCACTACATACACTGGATCCGGGGGGCTGTCCAGGAAGTAAGAATTAACCACGGAGGTCACGTCGAACCTGAGGTTCGCGTTTTGATACGATAACCCTCATTCCTCCGTGTAACTCCGTGTACTCCGTGGTAAAAAATTCTTCCTGGACACCTCCAAGTACACTGCCTAGTCCTGCGTAAATACAAATTCAGTAAAGTTTAATGTTACCGCTTTTTGTTTACCGGAACCCGCGGCGCCTTTTCTACCCTCGCCTCTGGTAATGAATACCAATGCGTTGGCGGGGCCGCTTGCGCTGGTCGCCTGCGTCACCGTGGTAAACTTTAACGTTGCGGAAACTTTTTCACCCGCCTTGGACTTCGGAAGCTGCGCCATTCCTTCGTCGCCAACCCATGTAAGCGCTTTCCAGTAATTTGCCGCAGGAGTGGTATCAACCAAACCTACTTCTACAACGTCCTCCAGGTCACGGCTTGCCGTGTAGGTTATTTTTAAAGTATAGTTCTCGCCCGAAACAATTTTATGACCGTTGAACAAGCGTTTATCGGTCATTACGCCCTGATAACCATCTCCGTATTGGAAATTGTCGTTAAGTTTAAACTCGAAAGCGCCCAGATCGCCGCCAATCCCCGGCTTTGGCGCCTTCGCCTCAGCCGCCGCCGCGTCTTTTACCGCTTTCTCATTGGCTTTCTTTTCGGCGGAACTCAGTTCGGGAACGCCGCCGGTATAAAGCTTGAGATCCCACAATTTAAATTCAAAGGGTCCGGGGTTGCCGTTGCGGGTAGTCTGGAATTCTAATAACTGGGCCAACTGTGTATTAACCGACGCCCCTACCGCTTTTCCCCAGGAAGGCTGCATCAGGTACCCTATCGGCACAACGACCGTTATAGGCTGGCCTTTTACCGTGTCAAACCTGTACTCATAATACGCGTAATCTTTCACATCTGATGTGATGATTTTTACCGCATACGGCTCCCCGTCACCTATAACCTTGAACGAAAGGCCGGTGCACGTTTTGAGTATGTCCAAGGTCGCCGCGTCGGGGGTTACTTTAACATTAACAAAGCCATATTCGTACTGGTTGGTTATGGCGCCGGAAAAACTATAACCGGTCACGCCTTTCGACACCGTTTCCTGTTTCATGGTAATGGTGGACGAGCCTCCATTATCCTCATCGCCGTTGACTGTCCAGGTCCAATTAAGCTTTTTTGAGTCAAAAACGGCGGGTTTTGCCCACGCAAAGGAACTAACCAGCGTCATAAGCGCCACGCAGAGAATCAAAGACGTCATTTGTGCTTTTTTCATAGTTTTCCTCCAAAATCAGAATATTGGCTTATTATAGGGTGTTTCCGGCCCTCAGTCAAGCCGATAGGCGGTTAAATCCGGCAATTCATCCAGAGTGATTACCAGATTATGGTTGTAGACATGGCGTTTATGGGCCTGGGTATTGTGGTATTCCCCGGTCCAGAAATTGCCGCTCGCGGTTTCGCCATTGGCATTACCGTTGTCATTCCAGGTCATAAACCATAACCACATCGCGTTATCCTGCCTGCACTTGTCCGGGTCAGGAATTTCGCCGTTTTCCGTCAGGGCGACCATACGGTTTTGCGCGGGGACCATTCTCAGGGTTTCATTGAATTTGGCGTATTGCGAGGAATAGTCCTTTGCCTGTTGGGGATATACATCGTAACCGACAATGTGTACCGTACCGGGATTCGGAAACCATGCCCTGTGCTGGCCGTTCCATACCCATATCAGGTTGTCCAGTTCTTTTTCATTGGTCAGGTAATGGTGCATATATTCCCACAGGGCGATATAGGGCGCCGATCCGCTGGCCCCCCACCAGAACCAGCCGCCGGAGGCTTCGTGCAGGGGCCGCCAGAGTACGGGAATGTCCTTGTCTTTGAGTATTTTCAACAGGGCGGCAACCTTGTCCAAATCGCTTTTAATGGCCTGAAAATCGGCGCTGCCGGTATCCAGTTTTCCGTCCTTCCAGGGAATGCGGAAGGTAGTTTCATTAGTGTAGAATCGTTTCTCCGAACCAGCCCGCCAGTGCCAGCAGAAGGCAACAATACCGTGAATGTCCGGCTTGTCCGGCAGCAGTTGTGCGGCAGGCGTTACGCCGTACATTTTGTTTTTGCCTTCCCACCATTCAACCGCCTCGTCAATCTGATTTCTGCCATAACCGCCCCAGTTGTTGGGAAGGTCGATGAAATCAAAGCCCTTGAGCGCCGGATATTTGCCCGTATCATAAAAGACACGGGCAATCATGTCGATGTTTCCTTCATTATTCCACGCGGCATCCATTTGGCCGGAAATGATGTATGTGCCATACTGGTCAATCAGGTAGTTCATCAGCCGCCGGGCGTTAGGCGCTCCACCCGTCATAATGCCGGAATTAGGCGGAAGGGGCAGCACCGTCCGATCCGGTTCGGAAGGACAGGAAGCAAGAGTAAGCATAATTATCAATGGTAACAGCTTTCGTATATTTTGCATAATGTTTAATTAGGGACTTCCCTAGAATCCAACCTCCAGCATGAGGGGAATAAAGAAGTCAAAGGGCTGTTTGATTCCGTGCCAGGAAAGCGGCAGACGGCCTACCAAACCGATCTTGAACGCAGCGCTGCCCAGGTTGCGCTGAAACCAGAGGCTCCCGCCGGCCTGCATGGCGTCTTCTTTCCAATCGTTAACCTTGTCTTTCTGCTCATATTCAAAGCCCAAATCCAGACCCAGGGTGCCGACTTTGAACTGGTACGAGGGGATCAGGTAGGCGATCAGGTTAAGGCCGCGGATATGTACTTCACGCCCCGAAGAATCGGAACCGGCAAAAGCCGTATCAACACGTCCGAGTAAACGGAAATCGTAGTTACGGTAGGTCGCCGCAATCGAAGCCTGAAAATCCCGCTTTCGTTTATAGGTAGCCGTATCTTCCTTCTCCGTACCCTCAAAGGGGATTTTGAAACCGATGTCAAATATCAAGTCTCCCAGCGCGGTAAGCTGGAAAGCCCCTTCAACGACATTGCGCACGCCGACAAACTGGGCGCGGACTAAACCGATGCCCTGAATCGTATAACCGATCCCTACCTGCATTCTGCGGTACACTTTTCTAACGTCATAATAGTCCTGGTTAATGTCATCATCACTTAACGGGCCGTCGTTAATTGGCTCGGTATTGTTCCATGATACGCCTCCGATGTCGCCCCAATTAATAAGATCGCGCATTTCAGGAGCGACAAAGAACCCGAAAAACAGATTCTTAACCGGCTCCCAGGTAACCAACGCCGCCGCCGCTATGCGGGGCCACCAGAGGTTCTGGGTAGGCGCGTTGGCGTTTCCCCAGGAATAGGGGTTAAATTTGGTAAAAATATTGTATTCAGGATTTTGTTTCTCCAGGCGGAAATCGCGTTCCTCGTTACTCGATTTATAACCATTATTCTTGAGGATAAGGTCTATCGAATAGGAGTTATTCAGCACATAGGTCGCAAAATTGGAACCGCCGATTTTCCCCATCAGGGTACTGTCATTGGGGTTTCCCAGATAAATGGTAAAGGTATCCATCGCGGGGATAAAATTGAGCGGTTTCACCCATACCCAGCCTGATCCTTTTGCGGAAAAGGGATGGGCCGCTACGTTACCCGCGCCGTAGGCAATGTCAAGGCCCAGATGCAGGCCGCCCCATTCCGACCAGCCGTCAACATTAATCCCCGCGCTTATGTCCGGCTCGCCCCAGGGAACCTGTACGGCGGTGGTTTGAAAAATCTCCGAGTTTTTGGAATCCGTCTTTTCAAAAACCGTCAGCCGGTAGGGAATCCAGTACGATTTAGCATAAGCGCCCACGTTGATTTGAGCAAAAGCGGAAATGGCAAAAATACCGCCCAGTACGCATACAATAATCAGTTTTTTCATGTTTCCCTCCATAATGTTCCGTGGTACTCCGTGTACTCCGGGTAAAAAATTCTTTATTCACTCTATTTTTCTACCCAGGCGATGTTGTCAAAGAACACCGGCCCCTTGTAATCGGTCAGATAACCGGCGATACTCAGGCGCATATCGGGAATATAACCGCCGCCGGGCATAATGTAAATTTCTACATAGGCTTTATAGAAGCCGTTGCTCATTTTTTCGCCGCCTTCTATATCTATACCGGTTTCATTGATGAATTTACTGCCGTTATTGCTCCAGATTTTGGGCTTAAAGACCCCGCCGGTGCGCAGTGACGGATTGTAATAGAAGTCAAAGGCGAATTTATCAATACCCTTCATGTTAATAGACTTGGGAAAGTCGTTGGCCATTTTAACCTCGGACCATTCAGAGTCCTGATGGCCGGTATAGTCAACATCCAGCCTGAGCATTCCCTTGCCAAAGGTGGTATCATCGCGGCTTAATTTTGCCGAACCCTTGTACTGATAAAACTCCGAGTTTGCCAGATACCAGCCGCCGGTTTCGGCATCCGGGTTTTCAAAAGTCCAGACTCCCAGCGGGCCGCGCGCTCCGCCCCCTCCCCCGCCGCCGGACGAGGCGCAGGATACGACAAGGGCTGCGCCCACCGCAACAGCCGCAACAAGTACAATACCTTTCAATGATTTCATATAATTTCTCCTTACCTGAATTAATTACCCGCCTAAGGCGTGTAAATGGTTATGCTGTTAATCTTTTGATTACCCGGCGTAGAGTCATTTGTTCTGACAAAGGACCAGTCTTTGTTGGAAGACGCGATAACATCTTCAACAAAAATATCTAAATTAAAGGTTTGAGTGCCCGCCGCCGTACCTTTCGGTATAACGAGCGTAAGTTCCTGATTCTGCTCCCTTACTTTGGGAAATTCACCGTTAACATTGCCGCCCACGCCGCCAAAACCCCATCCCGGTTCACGGGCGTCGCTTCCCACAGCGCCGACATTCACGGTGCAATTAAACCGCATCAGGCTGCCCGCGGGGGCGTTTTTAACTTTTTCCCATTCACCCTCTTCGATATTCCCCTGACCGGCGGAATTCGCGTCGCTGCCCCCGTTGGCATTAATGGTACCTCCATTAACACCCGGCAATGCGGCCTTTTGCCTGAACACGAGGGGACTTGCTTCCTTTATGTGGCATACTATACCGCGTTCTTTGTAATCTATCTTCTCCGTTTCCTCGTTATCTTTCGAGGCTCTCGTATAGGGATAATTTTCCGCGTCGCTGTCGCCAAAATATTTCCATTTCGGCGTCATAGCGAACAACTGAAATACAAATGTCGCGTCTGCGGGAACAGTTTTGTTATCCGGCACTGTATAACCCCATTTGGCGGCGGATTCAGCCGTGGTATCGTCTCCCCACTCCCCGGCCTTAAATGTCCAGCGGTATTTGCGCGGAAATTTGGCAATGATATTGGGGAAAGCGTCCAGAGCCTCTGTCAACAGGTATGTTCTTTCTTCGTGGACATAGAGCAAACGTCCCTTGAAATGGCAGCCCAGGAGAGGGTCTTCAATTTGGCCAACATCAAGAACCACATCGTATTCGCCGGCATTGGTCACGGTGATGCTTGTTAAAGGAATATTTATCTTTCCGTCTGTCAGCGTATAATCAGGGTCATTAATCTGTAACGACGGCGGTCCGGGTTCCGGGTCCGAGGGACAGCCCGTCAAGACCATTCCGGCGCATACCAGGAGCAGAACCGGAACAACGATCCTCATTTCCTTCATAATTGTGCCTCCTCATGGGTTTATATTTCTATTGTACCATGTGACTTTTCAGTTGTCACGAAAAATTTCAGGCGATTTTTGTTGACGGCTCAAAAAAGCATGGTATAATTAAAAAAGTAAGTAAGCGCCATTAAAATGCCGCTTATCTCTGATTAAGCTTCATTCCCCGTAACCATCCCCCAGAGGCATTGCGTATTCAGGCATTGCCTCGAAGGCCCGGACGTTGTCCGGTTAGGCAGGGAAGAGGCCTTTAGTATATCAGTGTAGGAGGTATACTATGAAGTTAAACAGGTTATTGTTTCCGGCTCTCCTGCTGATTATGGCAGGAATTGTTATGACGGGCTGTTCAAATCCGGAAAGTCCGCCCTTTCCTCCCATCAACTTGGGTACTGACTGGACCGCTGTGGCTTCTGATGAGAACGGCGTCTCAACCAAAATCATTTTTACTTTCAATGACGCAGTGACCGGTTTGCTCACGACTCAAATCACCTTTACCGATACCCAGGGAACCGGAAGGGTGGAAAAGGCTGATGCTGTATATGCGGAAGATAGTACCAACAAAAAATGGGTACTGCCTATTGAAGTTATAGAGGCGGGGGATGTCTATGTCCTCATCGGCAAGGATGGCATTAACCCGAGCCCCAAAAAGGTAACGGTACATGGCGGAGTTGGCTATGAAGTAGCGAGTGAAATCACATTCGGCAGTTCATATTCAACCACTGATGGCGGGGGAACGGTATGGGATATTGGCAGCGGCGAGATCACCGTACTTCAAAACGCCACGGAAGGCAGTAAATTGCGCCTGTATTTTTCGGCCAGCGGCAAATCTGACTATGGAATTGGATATATCGGCGTTGTAGACGGTGATGCTATTTCTCTCACCGCGCCTACCTATGATGGCGACCAATTTTCTATTGACGTATGGGTAAGCTGGGTTTTGGATGCGCTTGGTGACGGAAATACCCTTTCGGTAACTACCTGGACAAACCATAATATTACGCTGACCAAAATTGAGTTGTTGAAGCCGGAAGAGCCGGTACCTCCTCCGCCAAGACCGAGCGCGCCTGATAAACCGGCTCAAAAACCAATGGCTGATTTTATCTTTATGCAGGAAATTGTTACCACAGGGGGGGGGGCAGCCAGTATTGCCGAAGGCAAGGGAAACATTGAAGGCGATGACTTTACGGCGATAAAAAATGCCCCTGCCGGAAGTATGCTGCGGTTCTATATGCGCAATATGACCAGTCCTTACTCAAGCCGTTCAGGCTATTCTGATGTGGGGACCGTTGGCGGCACTAGCGGGGCAACGAGCGTAAATATTTCAGGCGCAGGCGACACCGGAGGCGCTGACCATAGGGACTTTATATGGGATGTCACCGTTGCGGCTGTTCTTGCCAAAATCGGCAATACCGCTACCTTCATTTTCGTTAATCCCTACAACCAATGTATTGTTACCATGTGCGAACTCTGGAAACCGGACCCGGCTGCGGCGCCGGGTTGGAATTTGGAAATTCCGAAAGATGAACATAGCGATCATTATCAGGTTTTACTTGATAATACTCATAATAAGGTTGGCCCCTTGTTTAACCGGCAAATCTATGCGGGCGATGTATATTCTCTCACAATTACCTTTAAATCGGATACAAACCTTGCCAAATTGGAGTTTGGCCTGATTGATAACTCCGCAGGCGCTACTCCCCAATGGTGGGGGGAACTTTCCTCAAGAGAGACAATTGAAACTATTACTGCCGGCGTGGAAGTGACCAAAACGCTCACGATAACCGCTGACGCCGCCGCATCCGGAGGTTCACCCTCTGCCAATAGATTGATAGTAGCCGCCGGGGAAATAGGCAAGGTTGTTACCCTGCGTGTTACCGTATTTACCTTTACCAGAACGCACGATGGCGAACCGCCGGAGGTGGGACTGCCGGCATTGCCGGCGCTGCCGCCGGGCGCATTTAAGCTGGGCGATGATGACTTTACTGCCAGCAATGGCGACTCTCAGAAAGGCTGGCAGATCGCTAAGGGTAAGCAAGCAAACGCTGAAAAACTCGTGCTTAACCTGTCGGCAAAACCCTCAGGCGGTATGCAGTTGATTTGGCAGCCAATTTCCGGCGGCTGGAATCAGGCGGATGGTGTTCTTGCTGATAACGGCAGCGCGGTGTCCGGCGTTTCTACCTGGGATGCGGCGAAGCTCACGCTGACCATTGATCTTACCAAACTCTCGACCCTTGATAATAGCGAACATCAATTCAAGTACAATGAATTTATCGCTTTTAACACCGAGGATACGAAGCTTTTCATTGGCTACTACAGCAGCACCATAGCCGATCTGGGCGTCAGAAGGGCCTACCTGACATTTGCCGGTGGTGTGGATGGGATGGTTTATAAACTGAGCTCGTCAACTGATGAAGCAGATAAAATAGCGTGGTTTACTCATAACCTTGGCGGTGGAGACGAAAATCTTACCAAGGATATATTTGCGGCTTCTAAATTCCTGGTTCTGTCTGTAACGAGTATTGCTGAAAAAAATGGATTTGGCGGACTTCAAATCGGATTTACTGGGAATGGCAATAATTGGGCATGGAAAGATCCTATGGTATCCAGCGGTTGGGATCAGCCAAAAACGGATGTGAATGGTTGGGAGCTCGATTATAACAACCCTGATGATTTCTATATCATCGTTAATCTTTACTCAATGGATGATTGGGTTAATGTTATTACCGGAGATCAAATTAAACTCTATCTTAACACCTTCCCCAGTGAGCTTATTTTGAATGATGCGTACCTTACCGATAAAGATTTAACCAAGCCTGCCAACGGCTACACAATGACAGGAAATGGCGGCAACGGATGGGCGGTCAAAGATTTCAGTTGGTGAGCAGATAATTAACAACCGCAGGCCGGGCAACCGGCGTGCGGTTATCTCACAAGGAGCGGGGCGCGACAGCGCCTCGCTTTTTTTTTAGAAGAATTATTTACCACGGTAACCGAATAACTGCGCCCCAACAAGGGGCGCTGACCGACTAATGCGACACGTTACCGCGGCGCGGACGGGGCTGTCTAATAAGTAAAGATACAGGTAAAAAAAATAAATACCCCAAGATAAAGAAGCATGATAAGATTCATGTATGAGTAAAGGAAAAAGCGAC
>Ga0268262_10002679_pt1 | contig 20235 bp, 26 predicted proteins | sample TergutNc150P3_FD_190354 | JGI IMG/M metagenome (GOLD analysis project Ga0268262, IMG submission 190354) | Nasutitermes corniger P3 segment gut microbial community from laboratory colony in Florida, USA - Nc150 P3 (SPAdes) (version 2) | ecosystem: Host-associated > Arthropoda: Insects >... | reverse complement strand
ATTTGATATTTTCTTCTGGATTTTCATTCATAGCTAATCTCCTATAAAATTGCCTATACTCTATAATACGAGTGAGCGAGAAAAAAACATAGGGTAAGCGAGGAAAAATCGTATTTTTTGTGATATTGGTCACGAAATCTAGGCTATTTCATTGAAAAGGTCAGTCAATGACTGACTTTTGCTACCGAGCCATAGCCACAGCAATTTCTTTTTTGCTGGCTCCCACTGCCAAAAGAGACCTAACCATAAAATCAAGCGAAATCGAAGCTGCGCCTTTTTCAACCAGAGCAATTCTTGGCTGTGTAGTTTTCACACGCTTTGCCAATGCGCTTTGGGAAATGTGAAGATTTTGCCTCTTTTCATACAAAGCTTTGGCGAGGTTAAACCTCATATCCACAATAGCGGATTCCTCCGGCGTTAGATTAAGAAATTCATCCACAGAGCCAACTTTCCAGCCAGCCGCCACAATCCGCTTTCTTTTGTCATTGTTCATTGGAACCTCCTTTCAAGTCCATATATGTTTTTAACCGACTTTTGCACAATTCTATTTCCCGTTTAGGGGTTTTAGGGGTTTTCTTGCAAAAAGAACGCAAGCTAACAATAGCATCGGAATCTATGAAATATAAGAATCTCCAAATTCCGGCACTGCTGTTTATGCGCAATTCGTGGCAGTTTTTGCCTATGGTAGGCATTGGCTGGTTATGCGGCAGGCTCAACTGAACCCCAGCCTGCACAAGCCTGAACAGATAGCCAGCCTCTATTCGGACTTCGCTTGGTATCGGCGGAGTTTTTGGGCGGTCATCAAGCCAAACCATTTCTTTATGCAAAGGGTTCATAATCTTAATATACAAAATTATATTTTTTTTGATATAAATTACTTACCGCAAGTTTATATAATACGAGTGAGCGGGAAAAAAACATAGGGTAAGCGAGGAAAAATCGTATTTTTTGTGATATTGGTCACTAATTTACAATATATCTTTCTCTCATCCATTTAATCCAGTTTTCATACTTTACTTTTTTAGAGGAATCCATGTCCTTGCAATGGGTTTCAAATAAGTCAAATAATTTCTCATAAGTTATGAACAGACATTTCTTTTCATCGTTTAAAAATTTTGGATACTCTTTGCTAACTTTTTCAAAATGTTCATTTTCTTCTGGGTATATTGTAATGGAGATAAATTCTTTAAATTTTTCGTCTTTTTGCAATGGACTATGCACTATACTTTCGCCAAGTATATGATTCCGCCATATTTGCCTATAATTATCTTCTTTTAATTTACAAATACATTCCTCTTTATATGCATTTGATTTTTTTGTTACTTTATAATATGGTGATTCTTGATCGTTTATTTTCTGTATTTGTTCATGGTCTCTTTTTTTATTAAGTTTATATTCACGTTCAGTATATTTTATTTCAATTCCAATAATACCTTTTTCACCTTTACCGCCAATGCGAGTATATTCAATATATACATCAAAAGACGTATTATCTTTTAAATAAAAATAATCTTTCTCTGGCTTTGGCTTATATTCTATTATTAACTTGTCGTCTATGGATTCTATTTTGTTACCAATAATTTTATTAAATATTTTTTTACAATATTCTTTATCATTATCTATATCCAAAGGTATAAACATATTAAAAGGGATATGTTCGCTACGGAGCATATTATTAAACTTTTGAGGATTCTTTACAGCTTTAATTATATTAAAATCATCACTATAAAAATTTTTTCCTGCTTTTGCGGCATCTTTTGTTAATAAGACTTCTTTTCGATTTTCTATTATTGGACAATCATGCCCTTTACTCCATATTCTCTGCCAATCCCTAGCTTTTGTTAAAAAAGAGCGTTTTAATCTAGTGGATTCTTTGTTCATAATGTTTCTCCAAAAGTGAATGTGTTAAATATAGAAAATGCTTATCCATGTTGAATATTGAAAATACCCTCAGCTTTTAGACTCTCAAATTCTTTTTCCAACTCATCGTGAAGCTGCCGATTATCTATAACTTCAATCCAATTCCCATTGTTCTTGACAGTTGCCCAAGCTAAAAATTCAGCGTATTCGCCACAAGGTCCAGGTTCGTCATATAGCTGTATAGCACGCAAGAACCTGTAAGCCTCGGCATAAGTCCATTCTTTTGAGTTTTCATTCATAGCTAATCTCCTATAAAATTGCCTATACTCTATAATACGAGTGAGCGAGAAAATTTTAGTTTTCCATAGGCTTCATTGAACAAATCCATTAAATCATTTGATAACAACTGCCCTCTCTTAACAGCTCCCCAAACCCAAGCGTCTATTTCTTCATCCGGTACGCCCTGAAATTTGTAGAAGTTGTAGGCATCTTCATACGTTATCGTCATTGCTCCCCCCGAACAAAGCGGCGAATGGGCTAAATGCGAACATAGCGAATATGAGGACTAGCGTCACTACTATCTTAACAATTTCAAAGCATACGCCAAGAAATGTGATTTTTTCTGGTTCTTCATTCATTGTTAGCCTCCTATAATTTGGCTTGCTCACGAATTTCTTTCAAGGTTTTTTCGGCGAGTCCATTGGCAGAATATAGTTCAAAGCAGTTTGGGTACTGTTTCTCCCTCTCCATTGCCTTTTCCAAATCTGCAATTGCTTTGTCGTACTCTTTTTTACCTGCATAAGCTTTGCTACGCTTAATATATGTTTTGTAACTCATAATGGGTTCTTTCTTAGTCTCAACCATTTCCCAAAAGGCAAGTGTGGCGGTATAGTCTGCAATTGCTTTGTCATAGTCACCCTTTCCAAAATATGCATCGCCACGCCTTTCACAATCATACCTTTGCATAGACGCATACTCTGGATGCTCCTTTATTTCAAGTTCAATTAAAACGGTAAAGTCCGCAATAGCCTTGTCATAGTCACCCTTTTTTAAATATGCATCGCCACGCTCTGAGTTTGGGTTGTAAAGATCAGAGTAATTCGGATCAATTTCAAGTATGGCAGTATAATCCGCAATCGCCTTGTCATATTCTTCCTCCCTAAGATATGCATGACCACGATAATCCAGATATAATAGGTTATTTGGTTCAACCTCAAGCAAGGCGGTATAATCCTCAATACTCCATTTCCAGCTACCAGTTCTACTCTCGTCTAAACGGCGTTTAATAATGGCAATGGCTTCGGCTGGATTTTCCTTTATGATTTGTTGCTCCCTAGCTCTGCTTAAGAAGTCTTTAGCTTTGTGAGAGTCTGGCTCTATCAGCAATGCTTTTTCCAAATCTGCAATTGCCTTGGGGTATTCTTTCTTGTAAAGATATGCACGACCACGTTTACATAGGTAATCTGTGTTATCTGGTTTAATTTCAAGTGCGGCGGTATAGTCTGCAATGGCATTATCGTAGTCTTCTTTTTCCTCATATAGTTCGCCGCGTTTATTCAAAACATAATAGTTATCCGGCTTAATCTTAAGTGTTGCAGTATAGTCTGCAATCGCCTTGTTATTGTTCTCCTTGCGATTTTCCCGGTATCTCTTGTAATAATATGCATCGCCACGCTGAAATAAGGCTCCACAGTCATCTGGCTTAATTTCAAGTGCGGTGTTAAAGTCTGCAATAGCCTTGTCATATTCTTTTTTGTAACTATATGCACAGCCACGATAACCCAAGGTATAAAACAAGGTTTCATTGTCACCTGGTTTAATTTTAAGCACAGCGTTAAAGTCTGCAATAGCCTTGTCATCTTCATTTTTGAAAAAATATGCTCTGCCACGCCAGTGTAAAGCGTCACAGGCTTCCGGCGCAAGTTCAAGCCCAGCGGTATAGTCTGCAATGGCTTTGTCATATTCATTCTTGGAATAATGTGCATCGGCACGCCCAAACAAGCAGTCTGTGTCATCTGGCTTAATTTTAAGCGCGGCGGTATAGTCCGCAATAGCCTTGTCATATTCATCTTTGGAATAATATGCTCTGCCACGCCAATGCAAAGCCTCATCGTAATCTGGCTTAATTTCAAGCGCGGAGGTAAAGTCCGCTATGGCTTTGTCATATTCCCCTTTGTCATAATATGCTTTGCCACGCCAAGTAAAAGCTATGTTATCATCTGGATTAATTTCAAGCGTAGCAGTAAAGTCTGAAATGGCTTTGTCATATTCCTTTTTTTCAGAATATGCATAGCCACGCCAATGCAAAGCCTTATCGTAATCAGGCTTAATTTCAAGTGCAGCGGTATATTCCGCAATAGCTTTGTCATAGTCGCCATTCTCAAAATGCGGGTGTCCGCGTTTAATTACGATTTTGGCTTCTTCTAGTTTTTCATCCATTGTCGGTCTCCTATAAAATTACCTATACTCTATAATACGAGTGAGCGAGAAAAAAACATAGGGTAAGCGAGTAAAAATCGTATTATTTGTGATATTCGTCACTATTTTGGCTGTGATTTGGCTTGTTCCCTAATTTCTTCCAAGGTTTTTTCGGCATAGCCACTGCCGGCATTGTCCGGCTTTATACGCACTGCCTCTTCTAAATCTGCAATGGCTTTGTCGTATTCTTTTTTACGTGCATAAGCTTCGCCACGCTTGGTATGTACTCGGCGGAGCCAATGAAGAATATGCTTGCCTTTATCTCTCTCTAGCGCGGCGGTAAAGTCTGCAATGGCATTGTCGAACTCATTCTTGGCAAAATATGCTTCGCCTCGCTGCCTTAAAGAGCCTGTGTCATCTGGTTCAATTTCTAGTACGGCGGTATAGTCTGCAATCGCATTGTCGTAGTCATTTTTTCTGCTATATGCCAAACCGCGGTGGCGTAGATATTCTGCGCTATCTGGTTTCGCTTTAATTGCGGTTGTTAAATCTGCAATCTCCTTGTCATAGTCGTGCCTTAGCTCATAAGCGCTGGCGCGCTGGTATAGATATTCTAGGTTATCTGGCTCAACCTCTAGCACGGCGGATAAGTCCTCAATTTCCCATTCAATGCTGCCAACTCTGGCTTCGCATAAACGTTCCTTAATCAACTTAATGGCTTCGTTTGGGTTTTCCTTTATGGCTTGTTGAAACTTGACTCTGTTTAAGATGTTTTGGGCTCTGTCAAAGTCTGGATTTATTTGCAATGCCTTTTCCAAATCTGCGCTTGCTTTGTCATATTCTTTTTTGCCAAGATATGCACAGCTACGGTCACATAGGTAATCTAGGTTATCCGGATCAGCCTTTAGTATGGCGTTATAGTCTGCAATGGCATCATCGTAGTTTTCCTTGTAATAATGCGTATTGCCACGGTCGCGCAGGTAGTCTAGGTCACCTGGTTTAAGCGCAAGTGCGGCGGTATAGTCTGCAATTTCTTTGTCGTATTCATTCTTTTTGCTATATGCCTTGCCACGCCAGTACAAAGCGGCATCGAAATCTGGCTTAAATTCAAGGGCAGAGGTATGGTCTGCAATAGCTTTGTCATATTCGTGATTGCGATAATATGCGTAGCCACGACCGTGAAAATAATATGGGTTGCCGGGATTAAGTTTGATTGCTCCAGTATAGTCTGGAATAGCCTTGTCGTATTCTTCACTGTTGAGATATGCACAGCCACGATAAAACAATGCCTCATATTCATCAGGTTTAATTTTAAGAGCGGCGGTATAGTCCACAATGGCTTTGTCATAGTCGCCATTTTCGTAATGCTTGAGTCCACGTTCAAGGGCTTTTTCCAGTTTTTTATCCATTGCAAAATCTCCTGTAAATTAAAAAATCGTATTTTTTTGTGATATTCGTCACTAATACATTGAAAAACGCTTAAAATTTACAAGCAAAAATATACAAATTCTATATTCCTCTTATGGCATTCGTAACCGCCGTGCTAGGTGTATCTATTTTTCTTTTGCTGACATTCATATTGTCGCTCCTCAGTCGCATAAACTTGCTGGAGAGGCAAATAGTTGGCATAGAGAATATGATTAGCGAATCGGAAAGTCAACTGCAGGAAGTAGGAGATCTCATTAAGAAATCCACTGTGGTGGAGGCTACCAAAAAGGAGTAAAGATGCCATATATAACAGCAATCTTAAAAAAGGTAATGCAAATGATGACAGATAACCTGATAATTTCAGTTCTGATAGTAACGCTGCTCAATTTGGGGCTCGTAATAGTAGCGCTTGTCCATATAAATGGCTTGCGCAAAGACCTTCGCACTCCTGTGGTAAAAAAGTTCAACGCAGATGGTTTCAAGAGAAAACCCGTGGATATTCCAAGAATACCGGAAAATTTCGCCAAATCTCAGCGTGACGATAAATCACAAGGCAGGTCAAACAATCAACAATCTTCCGCTCAGAATCGTCCAAAAAACAATTCTCAGCAAAACCGTCCAATGCAACAACGCCGTCCGGCTGCAAAAGTTCCAGATGTGTTCTCAAATGAGCTTGCTCCACAGGCTCATTCACCCATTCCGCCACGCCCGGTTGCCGCAGAAGCGCCAGCCGCAGATGGCGGTCGCCGTCCTTTGCCGCCGCGCTACAATGCGGCAGCAGAGCTTGCCCCACCAGCAGCTCCGGTTATAGACGATGAGGGTTCCGAAGCCGCTGGAATGGAATTTGACCGTTCCAAAATGGCGCACGGTCGCAGAAATGTGGTGGCAAAACCAGTAATAGAAGACGATACAGCAGAAGCATAGGAATATATGGCAGAAGAACATACATCAGACGAACACGAGACCTTTGGAGAAGAGGCTCCTGCCTTTAATCGTTTCAAAATAGCCGTATCCAAAGACCAGATGGAAGTCATAATGTATCCGCTAATCGGGATTACCGATGGCGGCTTAACTTCTTTAGAAGAGGTTCTTGATGCCTGCCATAGAGAAAACATAAAAGTAGAGATAAACGAAAAATTAGTTGAAAAGCAAATACTAGTAGCCAATCCGGTTGAAATAGCCATAGGCAAGGGAGTAAAACCCGAAGACGGCAAGGATGGCTATCTAGAATTCAAAGTTGATATGAGCGCAAAGCCGCAGTTCATACCAAAAGATGACCATTCGGTTGATTATAAAAACTCAATGCAGGTTACCCTCGTTAACATAGGCGATATTCTGGCAGATATTATTCCACCAACAGAAGGCGAAGATGGTATGGATGTCAGAGGGTCTCCCATAATGGCAAAAGCTGGCGAGAAAGCGAAATACTTTTTAGGCGAAGGGCTAGAAGAAAAAGATGGTCATATAGTTGCCACTGCTGCAGGAACGCCAAGCGTTCAAGATGACCTTCTTATGGTTCACCGCAACTATGTTTTGCAGGGCGATGTGGATTTATCAACGGGTAATATAAATTTTCCGGGCACAGTTATTATACACGGCAATGTGACAGATGGCTTTGAGGTTATAGCTGAAGAACATGTTGTGGTAAATGGGCTTATATCTGGGGCAAAAATAAAAGCAAAAGGATATGTAAAATGTGCAGGCGGCATTCAAGGCAAAGGCAAAGCCGAGATTACCGCTGGTTCTTTTGTGGCAGCGACATTTGTCAGTGCCGCTACCATTGTGGCAGAAGGCGATATTGTTATAACAAAAGATATTTTGCATTCAACCGTTAGCTGCCTCGGTGAGTTGCGTTTGGGAGGCTCCATAATAGGGGGAGTTGCAACCGCATTCAAAGGCGTGGAATGTGGAGAGCTTGGTTCAGAGAGCGGAGTGAAAACCATTGTGAATATACGCACACACTATCGCCAAGAAAAAGCGAGGGAACTTGCAAACTCGGTGATGACAGAGGTAACTGCAATTTTTGAAAAATATGTAATTTGGAACAAGGCAAAATCTCTGAACGAAGCAGGGGAAAAAGAGTTATTGCAGGCTATAGCTAAACTGCAAGATTTGATTACAAAACGACAAATGTACGATAGTAGAGTGGCAAAATTTGATGCTATGGTTTTTGAGAATAAAACAGCAAAGGTAAAATTGCTCGGAACATTGGAATCCGATGTTTCGGTATGTTCTCCCTATTCAAAATACACAAGCACAACTCCAATACATGGACCACTTACCATATCGGAAAATAATTTTGCTGCAAAAATGGCTGTGGCAAGAGGCGGGTAAAGATATGGCAACATTAGAAAAAGTGAGCACCTTAGACGATATGAAAGCCCTTATGAACGAACTTCATAAACTGAGGATGAAATTGGTTTATGATTTTTATGCAGTTCTACAAGATTTTTCATCTAAAAAAATATTGCAAAACTGGTTGCAAAAAAAGAATGTAAATGAAGTTATTATCAAAGACAGTGGAAACGATGCCTTATCAAAAATAGTCGCTGCAAAAAGACATGCCATTATAGTGTACGATATTGAAACGCCAGATTTAAACGGTTTGCAATTTTTAATCAATCTCGATAAAACTCCAGATGTAAAAAGCCTGTGCAAAGTTATTATATCTACTCCCAGAATTCCAATGGAGGCTCAGGATAAACTTTTGACTCTTGGAGCCAAAGCTCTTATTTCCAAACCATTGGTAGAAAATGATTTTCGTGTTGCTTTTAGCAAAGTAGGGCTGGATTATTGAATTATCCCTGTCCTTCTGTTTTATTCAAAACCATATTGAACGATTTTCTGTCTGTGGAAGCCATTTCAAAATCGTGTGCCATTCTTAAGCAACCAAAGGGGCAACTATCTATGCAAAGCCCGCATTGAGTGCAAGAGTCCATGCGGTAAAGATATTTTCCGAGAATTTTTTTGCCAGCCAAACTTTTTGTTGATAGTACATTTATAGAGGCATTGGGGCAGTTTTTTTCACACATACCGCAAGCTGTGCAAGCGTGCAAGCCGTTTTCATCGTGGATTAGTTCAACACGCCCTCTAAAACGCTCGTGCATTTTAAGGGTTGCTTTGTTCTCCGGGTATTGTTCGGTTACTATTCTTTTGGGGTTTATAAAATATTTGAGAGTGACAGACATCCCTTTTAGCAAGCTAATGGGACCAGTTACCACGGCATGAAAATATTTAGAAACAGTCATAAAACCCAACCCAACGCTATGAACAATGCTCCAAGTCCGAGCAGAATCAAATTTGACGGCAGCAAAAATTTCCATTCAAAATTCATAAGCTGGTCAACTCGAGGTCTTAACCAAGTCCAGCGGAACATCATATAAAGCCAGATGAGAAAATAAATTTTGACAAACATCCAAACCAAATCTGGAATGAGCAATAATTTTTCGTCAACAATGGGAATACCTATCAGAGGAGCTTGCCAGCCGCCCAAAAAGAAAATTGAGCCAAGAGCAGAGGCACCTATTATGTTTATGTACTCGGTTAAGTAAAACATTGCAAAAGCAGTTCCAGTATATTCGGTGTGGAAACCAGCGGTGAGTTCCTGCTCGGATTCCGCTATGTCAAAAGGAGCGCGGTTTAACTCTGCGGTGCTAACACACATAAACACCACAAAAGCCACAAACCCAAGAACAGGCAATTTAAAAATCCACCAATCCAAAACCGTGCCGCTTTGCGATGCTATAATATCGTTCAGAGATGCGCTACCCGAAATCATCACCACAAAAAGCATAATCAAGGCAAGCGAAACTTCGTAGCTTATCATTTGCGCACTGCCTCTGAGCGCGCTCAAAAGCGAATATTTGTTGTTGGAAGCCCAGCCACCTAAAAGAATTGCAAAAAGCCCAAGCCCATTTATGGCTATTATTGCAGGCACCGCAAAATTCAAATTTATAACCTGCCACTGCGCTCCAAAAGGAATTAAAGCCAGTGTGAAAAAAGGCGCGGTTAGAGAAATCATAGGTGCGAGGTAATAAATTATTGAATCCACTCCTTTTGGAGAATAAACCTCTTTGAAAAGCAGTTTTGTGACATCTGCAACAGTTTGCAAAACACCATGCCACCCAAGCCTCATAGGACCAAGCCTGCACTGCACGTGCGCACAAACCTTGCGTTCCATATAAATCAAAATAGGAGCAGAGCCTATGCCTACGGCTAAAACGCCAATAACAGCCAAAATGACATTTACCGCAAGAGCTAACTCCGGCAAAGGCGAGTACGCCCGCACCAAGTCGCCTATAAAGTTTGGAATGCCAAAAGTCATATTGGGATAATGTAGAAAAAATTTTTGTGCCTGTCCAAAAGCTTTGCCAAGAAAACAGGCATTGTTAGAAAATTTTTAATGTCCGTAGGACAGCCCGAAGGGCGAACCCTGCCCACGAAGTGATTTGGCAGGGTGAGTAAAAATGCTTTTGTCTAAACCAGAATAAACAGAGTAGTGAGAAAAGCCCATCTATAAATGCTTTGTGGGAGAGATTTTCTATATTTCACACACTATGTATTTCGCCCCTCTTTTCATTTTGCTATTTTTCGCTTTTGCCGCTAATGCGCAGGAGCAGAAGCGAGTTGCTATATTGAACACGGAAGATGACGGCGAACCGGAGATTGAATTCACTAATCTGAACTTCCTTACTGGGAAACTACGCGAAATTGCGGTGAAAGTATTGCCCGAAGATAAGTACTCAGTTATGAGCGTTCAGAGCATAATAGACAAGATGGGTTCAAAGGAGAATGCCAGAAAAATGTGCAAAGAGGCGCAATGCTTGGCGCAGATAGGCAGGCAAGTGAGTGCTGCTTATGTTGGACAGGCAAGGCTTGGGCGTTTGGATGATTATATTACAATAAATATGGAATTGTACAATGCTGCCAGCGGTGTTTTAATTGGCTCATTCACAGGCAAGGCAACAAAAGTATCTGGCTTGGAATCCGTTATAAACGAGAATGCACCCCAAATGTTTCGCAAAATGCCAGGGGTTTCTGCTAGTTCAAAAACTGTTCCCGCTGCTCCTACTGTGGAAGGTGGCATAAGAGGTTTGCAAAAAACAACTTCTTACGAGGCAGAAGAGGAAAAACTTTACGTTGTCAGTTTAAGCACGGAGCCCCAAGGTGCATTTATGAGCTTTGACGGCGTACCAGCAACGAGCTGCCCCAAAACACCCTGCAAGGCAGAGCTGGCGGGTGGCAATGTCCGCATAATAGCCGCATTGGAGCAGTACGAAAGGGCAGACACCACAGTGCTGATAAAGCAGAACAACCAGAGCATATCCATAAAATTGAAATCCAATTTTGGCGTATTGGAAATAAAGCCAGCCTATTTGGATGGCATAGGCAAAAGCGAGCAATGGAGTTTAACCATAAACGGCAAGGCATCTTCCTCTTGGGAAAACAATCTTTCTCCGAACAAGTATTCCGTTAAGCTGAGTCACGAGTGCTATGAGAATATAAGTTTTGATGTTGGCATAAACAAAGGCAAGCGTGAAGTTTTTGATATGGCAGGCAACATAACGCTTAGGAAAGGCGGCTTGACTTTGAGCGCGGAAAGGAACGGCGAGCCAGCCAGCGAGCCAGTTTTTGTGAATGGCAAGCAGGCAGGGGAAACGCCTTTCAGCGGCTCTGTGCCATTGTGTGCAAAAATTGAAATTGGAACTGGCAAAGAAGTTGTTGATGTGAAATTAAAATACAATGAGAAAGTCAAGCACACGCACCGTTTCAATAGCGGTGTGGCTTCCTATAGCGGTAGCGGCAGTGGGAAATCATTTACGGACAGCCGCGACAACAAGACATACAAGGTTGTAAAAATCGGCACACAGACTTGGATGGCGGAGAATTTGAACTATAACGCCAGCGGCTCAAAATGTTATGGCAACCAAGAAAGCAACTGCCAGAAATACGGACGGCTCTATGACTGGAACACAGCTAAAACAGCTTGCCCAAGAGGTTGGCATTTGCCTACCGAGGATGAATATGACAAGCTGGATAATTTTTTTGGAGGAACAAGCAAAGCGGGTAAATTTTTGAAGGCAAAGAGTGGCTGGAACAATAATGGCAACAGCAATGACAAGTTCGGCTTTTCCGCCCTGCCGGGCGGCCGCGGCTATTCAGATGGCACTTTCAACGATGTCGGCAGCGACGGCAGCTGGTGGAGTGCTACTGAGAACGGTGCTATCCTCGCCTACTACCGGAGCATGGGCTACGGCGACGAGGGTGTAAGCAAGAGCTACGACGATAAGTCTGGCTTGCAGAGTGTTCGTTGCTTGCAAGACTAGCGCGTTGTGTTAATTGTCTGAACCAGAATAAACAGAACTATGAAAAACGCCCATATACAAAACCTTTACCAAATGTCTGTTAAAAACTTATTTTTCAGAATTTGCAGGATTTTCAGAATGAACTAACATTCTTGGCTTTATTCTGTTCATTCTTTAATTCTATGAATTCTGGTTCAGACAATATAAATTTATTTCTGTACTCATTACAGTAAAAAAATGTATATTTATATTATGTTTAAGGTTGACCTCAAAAATTCAGTAAAGAAATCCGTTAAGGATCTTCCGAAAGCTGTTTTTGAAGAATTTGAGCTTTTAGTTCAAGATCTTAAACTGAATGGTCCTATTCGGTACAACTGGCCGAATTATGGAAAGCTCAAAGGGACAAACACGCATCATTGCCACATATCTCATAAGTGGGTGGTTTGCTGGGTGGAAACAAAAAAAGGTATTGAAATAGAGGTGGTTTATGCAGGCTCTCGTGGTAGTTCCCCATACGCTTGAAAATGGCAGGATGGGCGAGTTTAGGCTAACAGGCAATGTACCGGTTTTCGTCATTGACTTGTTTAAACGGCTTTTCCCAAAAATGAGGGAAGAGCCAGTAGAAGATATTGCTGAGAATATAGATGACTGGGATTGGTGGAAGAAGAAAACTGCCAATATAACGCCCGGCGATCATCTCCGCGTTACGCGCACAATGCGCGAAATGAAGCAGACGGAGCTTGCAAAAAAAATCGGCGTTGTGCCTAGGCAAATTTCTGATATGGAAAAAGGTCGTACACCCATAGGCAAAAAAATGGCAATGCGGCTTGGCGAAGCTTTGAATATGGATTACAAGCATTTTCTTTGACTTCACCCTCAATAGGCGAATGGACGAATTTTGAAAATAGACTGCATAACACTTTTTCCGGAAATGTTTGCGCCCATGAATTGCTCTATTATGGGGCGGGCGCAGAAGAATGGATTTTTGAGTTTTAGAACTGTGCATTTGAGGGATTTTGCCATCAACGACTATGGGCAGGTGGACGATGCCCCTTATGGCGTTGAAGCTGGAATGGTGCTTAGACCAGAGCCACTTGCAAAAGCCATAGATTTTTGCGAACCAAAAAAAAATAATGCAACCGTGATATTGCTTGCCGCAGATGGAGTGCCGCTCACTCATTCTCTTGCAAAGGAACTCTCTCAAAAAGAACATTTGGTTTTAGTGTGCGGGCACTACAAGGGCGTTGATGAGCGCATTAGGCAGAGCAGGGTGGACTTATCTGTTAGCATCGGGAATTATGTTGTGAGCGGCGGGGAATTGCCAGCGATGGTTTTATGCGATGCAGTTGTTAGGTTAATGCCTGGGGTGATTGGCGATATGGAAAGCGCAGAAACAGATTCCTTTGCGCAAAGCGAATTGCCTGGCTGTCCGGTTTGGACAAGACCTCAAGAGTTTGAGGGAATGAAAGTTCCAGATATTTTGCTATCTGGGCATCACGAAAATATACGCAAATGGCAAAAGGAACAGGTTATTCCTCGCCTTCCGAATTGCTAAACCCATTGCCATTCAACGCAACAAGGCGAATGCCTTCCAAGGTTAAATAAGGGTCGTAGCTTTTGATTATGGGCGTGTGATTCAAGAGCATTTGACCCCAACCGCCTGTTGCTATTATGGGAACGTTTTCCATTCCAGTTTCTTTAATTATTCCTTTTACCAAAAAATCCAGTTGTCCCAAAAAACCGTGAAGAATACCAGAGCGCATGGCATCGCCTGTATTTCTTGCTACGAATTTATTTGTCCATTTTATTGAAACCGGCAAAAGCATTGCAGCCTTTTCTGTTAAAGCATCCATAGATGCGCTAATGCCCGGCACAATTAAACCGCCCGCAAAACCGCCGTTGTGCAAAACATCAAATGTTGTGGCGGTTCCCATATCAACAACAATTCCATTTTGAATTCCTCGCGAGCGCAGTGCAATCATATTGCACAAACGGTCTGGTCCAACACTCCCTGGGCGAGGGTAGGCTATGGGCAAATCAAGGCAATTTTTAGAACTCACAATTTGCACGGGCTTATTGAAATAAGCAACAAGAGCTTTAATCCACGGGCGTTCAAGCTGAGGAACAACGTTGCTAAAACCTAAATGTGTAAAATCTTTTGTTTTGCAACCGAAGTGTTTTATCAAATCGCTTATTCTAAAAAAAATCTCATCGCTGGTTGTTTTTTCGTTTGTTGTTAAGCGATAGCTCGCTTCAATTTTTGCATCTCGGTAAATGCCTATTGCCGTTTGGCTGTTGCCTATGTCTATTGCCAAAATAAGGGTACGTTTCATTTTATTCTCATAGATATATCAAGTGCTTTAACGCTGTGAGTCAAGGCACCTACGGAAATAAAGTCCAGTCCAATATCTGCCAATTCTTTTACCCTTTCAAGTGTCATATTTCCGCTGGCTTCCAGTTCCACTGGGTCGCCGCTCTCTTTTGTGATTTTAACCGCTTCGCGCATTAAATCATTGCTCATATTGTCCAGCATAATGCGGTTAACTCCACGCCCTAAAAGTAATTTTAATTGTTCCAAATTTTCCACTTCAATTTCAACTTTTAAGTTTTGGGTGTTTTGTTTTTTCACAGCTTCCCACGCTTCCAAAACTCCGCCTGCGGCGGCAATGTGATTATCTTTCACCAAAACCATATCCCACAAACCCATGCGATGATTTGAGCCACCACCGGCAAGCACAGCATATTTTTGCAAGGTTCTAAAACCGGGTATTGTTTTGCGAGTATCCAAAACTTTTGTTTTGCCGCCTTTGAGAGAGTTTGCGAATTTATTTGTGATTGTTGCCACACCTGAAAGCTGCTGCAAAAAATTGAGCATAACTCGTTCACCGCTTAAAAGTATTTTTGTTTCGCCTGTTATGCTTGCAATTTGAGTGCCGATTTTAACTTGGTCACCGTCTTGAACATTAGTTTCAACTTCAACCTTGCCGCCTAGTTCGGCAAAAACAAGTTCAATTATAGGAAGCCCTGCCACAACTCCATCTTCTTTTGCAATGAGCTTTGCCGTTTGAACCTGTGCCGCTGGCAAAGTCCATAGACTTGTGTAATCGCCTGTGCGAACATCTTCGTTCAGTGCAAGGCGAATTAGAGTTTTGGCATCTTGTGCAGGGAAGATTAACATTGCTATGTGCCATTTATCTCAAAAGTTTCAATCTCTCTTCTGGGGAAACAAGGGCGAGAATGCGTACGCCAAAGTTTTCATCAACAACAACAACTTCGCCACGTGCAACAACTTTTCCGTTTATTAAAATATCAACCGGTTCGCCAGCAAGCCTGTCCATTTCAACAATGGCACCGGGACCAAGCTCTAAAATTCGCTTTAAGCTCATTTGAGTTCTGCCAAGTTCTATGACTATTGGCAATTCAATATCCATTAGCAAATCAAGAGCTTTATTGCCTGTGGAGCCAAAAGGTCCACCAGAATGATGTGGAGTGAGAGCAGGTGGTGCCGCCACCGGAGCACCGCCGCCACCGCCAGTAGGAATGCTTCCACCAGCGGCAGGCACAGGAGGTGCCGCAGACGAAGAAAGTCCAAGGCTTGCAAGGCTTGTGTCTGCACTGGCATAAGCCATTTTAGAAGAAATTTTTGACCTTATTGCAGAAAATAAATTCTCATCCAAAAAGATTAATATTTTTTTATCTGGAAATTCTTCTCCTTCTATCTTAACTAAAACGGTTGCTACCGCACCACCTTTAAAACCCTCATTGTTTCCGCTAAATTCGCTAACTGAAGCCTGTCCAAAATCCAGAGCCAAATGAAGTTGGGAATCCATCACCGTTATACAAGAACCGGTGATTTGATTTATCATTTCTAGAATTGCATCTTTGTGTTCCTCGGTATAATCTGAATGTCCAGAACCCATGAGCATAAGGTCGGAGAGGGTTGCCACCTCAGGCTTGCTTATAGCAAAATACATTTTTCCCACTACAGATTTTTTAACCTCAACGCTTATGTAAAGGCTTTGGCTTTTCAATTCATCTGGTATAACGGAATTTTCGCCTGCAACAAGCCATTGAAGCTGAAAATCAACGGCACGGGAAAGCACGGTTGTCACAACGCTAGATGCTTGCTCGCAAAGTACTTTAAAGAATGGTCTTGCTCCTTCTGCTATATTCTCAACTGGTGTTGGGGCAGCCGCCGCTGCTGGAGCTGGAGCCGCAGCCGCAGCATCACCACCACCGAGCAAGCTCTTGGTGAGCAAATCTATATCGGCTTGGCTTAATATATCACCCATAATAACCTCGGTTAGTCGTCATCTCCCACCTCCCTGTCTATAATGCCTGTTATTTGAAAAGATTTTGACCTACCTATAACACCGGGCTTTCCTAGGAATTTTGGGCGGTCTTCTATGAACATAGTCAAATCTGATTGTGCAAGTTTGTCTAAAACCATAACATCGCCAACGCTGAGTTGCAAAAAATCTTTGACAGAAAGTTGCGTGGCTCCAATTTCTGCGCGAAGCATGGCATTGGTGGTGGAAAGCTCGCGCTCAACCATTCTGCGAGTTTCTTGCGTGGTTGTTTTTTGTGCAGATATCCAAGATTCACCGCTTAACTTGTCTATAATGGATTCTAAAAGAACAAATGGAAAACAGAGGCTCATTAAGCCTGAACCCGTGCGTGTGCGAACTTCGAGTGTCACCAAAACAACGGTATCGCCTGGAGGGGCAATTTGCACGAATTGAGGATTTATTTCGTAGTTTTCGATTTTTGGCGAAAAAATACCGATGTTTTCCCAAACGACTTTCAAATCGGCAAGAGAACGCTCTATTATCTTGTAAATAACGGTTTTCTCAATATCTGTCATTTCTCGGTTGGTTGAATCTATTGAACGTCCCTGCCCACCAAACAAACGGTCTAGCATAATGAATATGAGCGAAGGGCTAACATCAAAAATCGCGCTTGATTCAAGCGGTTCCATTTGGAACACATAAATGCAGCTCGGAGTGGATATGCTTTTAATCACTTCGCCATAAGTGAGCTGTTCCACATTTTGCAGGCTAATGTCCACAACGGTTCTGAGCAGGCTTGTAAGTGTGGTTGTGAGCAACCTAGCATAACCTTCGTGCAAATTTCTAAGAGTGCTTATTTGGTCTTTTGAAATACGGTCCGGGCGGGTAAAATCGTAAAGATTTATTTTTTTGTTCGAAATTGGCGATGCAACCGACATTGGAGCAAAAGGCTTATAGGCTGGTGTCGGAGCAGCAGGAGCAGCAGGGGCAGCCGAAAGCCCCGACAGCATTGCATCAATTTCTGATTGTGATAGAATATCGCCCACTTTATTTTACCCTTCACTGCATAACAAAAGAGTCAAAATAACTGCGGCGAACCTTTCCCAAAGGCTTGCCCCCTACTTCTTCTGGCAAAATATTATTTACCGCAGAAACAATTTGGTCTCTTATAGCTTTTTTACCGTCGTTTGACATAAGGTCAGAAAGTGATTTAGAACTCATTATGTCTATGATAATGTCTTTCATGCGAGCTTTGCGAGCTTCCAGTTCCGTGCCTAGTTGCTCATCTGCGCCATCATACTCTAACTGAACTCCGCATTTGAGGTAGCGACCATCTTCACCGAATATGTTTACGGTTATTTCTATGGGAGCCGCCATAGTAGCACCCATAGCGGTTTGCTTTTCAATAGAATCTTGCCGTGCCTTGGCTGCCATTTCTGCTGATATTGCCGCAGCATCGGGTTCTTTTAGCTTGCCCACGAAAAATACGGCTATTCCAACCTCTATGCCTATAAAGAGGAGCAGAATAAGAAAGACCATAACCCATTTGATTAAACTAGACTTTCCATCGGAACTCGGCGCCGCCGGTGCTTCTTCTGTTTTTTTATCATCATCCATTACTGCCATTTAATCCTCGCACAATAGGGGTAATATATAAAAATATAAAAATGATATTAACGTGTTGGAATGTTTGCAGATTTCATCTCCATTTTTATTTGGGATATGCTATAAGTTCCAAAATGAACCATAGAGGCTATGAGAGCCGCATCTGCGTGTGTTTTTGCGAATAATTCAACTATATGGCTTGGCTCTCCGGCACCGCCGCTAGCTATAACAGGAATTGACACGGCTTGGGCTATTTTTTCTGTGATTGCAAGCTCATAGCCATTTTTAACGCCATCGGTGTCTATGCTGTTAAGGCAAATTTCCCCAATGCCCAGATTTTCCGCTTTTTTTGCCCATTCCACAGCATCTAAACCCATAAATTCCCTGCCGCCGCGAATAACAACCTCATAACCGCTCGGAATTTTATCGGAAATTCCCACGAACTTAGCATCCATTCCAAGAACTATGCACTGTTTGCCAAAAGCCTTGGCACCATCTGCTATAATTTCGGGGTTTAGCACGGCAAGGCTGTTAATGCTAACTTTTTCTGCCCCTGCAAGCAAAATTTGGCGCATATCTTCCAAATTGCGCACACCCCCGCCCACGGAAAAGGGGATAAATACATTTTTTGCAATATCCTTCACCATTTCAATATCGCATTGCCTATGCTCCGCGCTTGCGGTTATATCGTAAAAAACAAGTTCGTCAACGCCCTCTTTGCTATATTTGGCACCCATTTCAACAGGGTCTCCAATGTCTATATTGCCTTTGAATTTAACGCCTTTGGTTACCTTGCGATCGCGAACATCCAAGCAAATTATAAGTCTCTTAGTGAGCATTTCCCTTCCTGTGTTTTATTCTCAAATCTGGAATAACCTGCGAGGCTGCAAAAGCGTTTTCGTAATATCTTATTGCACCCCGTTTGAATCTGAAATCCATAGCAGCTACGTCAAAGCGGGAATTTTGCTCAAGCCCGCCGTTATTGTGCAAAAAATGAAGAGCAGTTTGCCAAATTTTTCTCTGTTTTTCTCTGTTTACCCTTGTGTCTGGGGAACCATAAGAATTTTCCCAAACCGATTTCACTTCCACAAAAAGCCACACTCCGTTTTTATCTTTAGCCACTATATCAAGCTCGCCCCCAGCATATCTATAATTTCTTGCAAATAACTTGCACCCTTTGCGCATCAAATAAGCGCAAATATATGTTTCTGCCTTGCGACCTCGCTGGCTTTTAAATGTGAGCATATCAGGAATGTAGAAATCTCTCTGCTAAACTCATCGCAATTCCTTTTTCGTAATATGAGGCTTCATTTATAAAAGCAGGGTAGCAGGTTTCGCCTTCCCAAAGAATTTCTTTGCCGTCAAAGCCCATAAATACTGGCATTCCGCTTTTAAGTTCGCAAAAATCCTTGCCTTGCAAGGCGGGGTGTATAATAGCGGTTATATTGCCATTGGAATCTCTTGGGTAATCGATGCTTCGTTTTTCCGTGAATGTTTCAAAATTGCTTATTTTTGGCAAAGCTCCGTTATTCCAAGCTTCTATGAGTTCCAAAAAGCGAAAAACAACTTTCTCCACCTTAAAAAAAATTTCCGCATCAAGCGTTCCGTGCGCTTGCGGTCCAGCTTCTATGCAAACATCGTTTTTGGCTATTGTGCCAAGATAGGGAGAATCTTCTCTTTTTTCGGGTTGCAAATAAATGTGTATATTTGAAAACTCGCTTGCGATTATTGCAGAAATTTGCATAAGAGCAGGCTCTAAAGAACTGAGTATAAGAGTTATGCCCATATTTGCGGTTGTATTGTGTATATCCAAAATAAAATCCGGCACATTTTCACTCCCTTTTTTCCCAAGCAAAGCGTTGATTTCTCTTGCGCGTGTGGGTTCCAAAGCATTATCGTTGCCATTCAAATCCGATAATGCAAAACACCTGTTCAAATCCCTGTCTATATATCTGCGGCAAGCCGCCGCCGCCGCTGGGTTTGCCAAAAGCCAGCCGTGCTTTTTTGCCAAATACACGCCAGTTAGCTCGTTCCCATGAGTTCCACCGCAGATGACTATGTTTTTTATGCAGTCCATTTTTTGTAATTTACAAAAGTGCTATGCCTTGCCGGACGAATTTGAGAGGCTACTATCATAGGCTTTGGTTCTTACTCCCATTTTTAAAAAATTTTCCTATAGGAAAATAATTTTGTATATTTAAAGAAATATTTTCGCATAGGAAAATAATATGAGAGAGCAGTTTTTGAATAGAGATAGCTATTTGCGGCAATTTGTGGCGTGGATAGAGAAGCCTGTTATAAAGGTTATAACGGGGCAAAGGCGTGTTGGC
>Ga0268262_10002678_pt1 | contig 20236 bp, 17 predicted proteins | sample TergutNc150P3_FD_190354 | JGI IMG/M metagenome (GOLD analysis project Ga0268262, IMG submission 190354) | Nasutitermes corniger P3 segment gut microbial community from laboratory colony in Florida, USA - Nc150 P3 (SPAdes) (version 2) | ecosystem: Host-associated > Arthropoda: Insects >... | reverse complement strand
TGCGGGAATGTGGGGGCAGCGGTGCGGTGCTTTGCTTTCCAGGGTTGCTATATACAGCCAGGCTTTCGGGTGGGGTGTCGGGGTCTGACCACATAAGTATTTGCAGGTGTTTTAACACTTACGCATAAATGCTTATGTGGTCAGAGGGCGACATAAATGAGTTGAAAAAATTGAGTAGCAATTTTGACCATATTTATTCTTACACATTCGGGCAAAGCCCGAACCGCCGTAGGCGGTTTTCTTATTACCACAAACTGACTATTAATCTGCTTGTATAAAATAATGATTCTTTTAGTGTCATTTTTTTGTACAGTAAATGTACAGTAAAATAGTGAGTACAGCATAGGACGGCATTAGACAATTTATAACAATATATGACATATATAGAAGAAATCACTTGACCAATGAGTCAAAATAGGTCAATATAGGACTAGATTATGTATTATAGTCCCCAGGCATAAATGCTCTGGATCTGCTTGTGGGGGTTCAAATCCTCCCTGGGGAACTAGTAGGAGCGTTCCGTTAGGAGCGTTTATCATAAAATGTAGCACGTTCCGGCGCAAGTAAACTTCACACCGTACACTTATGTGCGCTGGATTCATCCAGCGCATTGCGTTGCAGGCACCAGATAGCAATGCCAAAGAAACAATTTCTAAACTCAAAACCGCTGTCTAAGTCTAAATAGATGAATGATTCTGTAAATATTGCTATACTGAATCCCCATTTTTGCGCCCGTTTGCCATTGCTTTAGCGGCCTCGAAAACAGCTTGTTTCTTGTAATCATTATTCCATCTGTTTATCCCGATGTAATCAAAGATGACAGCCCCGGTGTGCCGACAGAACCTGTCCAACTGATCCAGGCAGGAGAGCATCCCATTCCCGCTGCCGCCGGGCGAAGCGATAAGGAGAACCTGCTTGCCGGAGAAAGCAGGTTTTTTGCCCCGCTGCCCGCCCCAGGGCATATCAAACTCACAGCGGCGCAAACGGTCAAAAAAGCATTTAAGGCTTTCTTCAGCTTCGCCCCAATAAACAGGAGTAATGAAGCAGAGCATATCGGCTTCATGCGCTTTAGCTTGCGCTTCGTTAAATCCGTCATTCCCAAAAGCACAGAGATGTTTTTCAATGCACGTTCCCCAGCCAGTACCGCAGACATGGCAGCGCTCTATTTTATTAACATTCAGTATGTCAACAATCGCTCCACTGGCTTCCGCTCCTTTCTTTGCTTCCTCTGTTACCGCATGGCAAAGCCCGTCCTGTTTTGGATTGCCGGTGATTATAAGGTATTTCATAATGTCCTCCATTGGGAAATTATAGCATATTCCTGGGTGGTAAATAGAGTTTCCCATCTGTGCGCTTTTGACATTCATATAGCCGGGCTTCTCAAACAGAGGAATGCAAGCCAGGTAGACGGCGTTGTAAAGTTGAAAGAAATAATATTTATTTAATATAAAGAAACGCCGATAAACAAAATAACATCCATAAAGCTAAGGAGAATTTGTATGGCAAAACCAAAAGAAGATGCTACAAAAAAAGTCGCGAATGTAACAACGCAGGCTGTTAAAGGCGCTGCAAAAAAGACCACTGCAGCAGTGAAGGAAGTTAAAGGCGCTGCAAAAAAGACCACTGCGGCTGTGAAGAAAGCGGCTACAAAAGCAACAAAGTAGCATAAAAAGCCCTGGGAAACCAGGGCTTTTGTATTTAGAAAAAAAATGAACCTTCCTGTACGTTGATATTTCACTCCCGTCCCAACAACATCCCTCCGGCGAATACCGTAAGCGGGGCAACCAGCAAGAGGCCAAAGCAGCCGACCAGGGTGTGTACAACCTCGGAGGAAACCCAGACCATGTTGATTACGTTTTCAAGCGGAACGCCCTGGGCGATGAAGGTCATGATCATGGCGGTGTATTCGGCGGAATAGGCGAGCAGCAAGGTTGTGGACATGGTACCGGCGGCCTGGCGAGCGACGGTAAAACCGGAACGCATGAGCGACAGGCGCATAAGAGCGGGTTGTTGTTTTTTGATTTCGTCCATTGCGGCGGCAACATCCATCGCCAGGTCCATCATCGCGCCGGAAGCGGCAATGAAAATCCCCGCGATAAAAAGATGCGCCAGGTTAAGGTGGCCATAACCGGAAAAAAGTAGCGCTTCGGTAAAAGGCCGCACAGCGCCGTGGATTTTAAACAAGCCGGTAAAAACAAAGGCCAGTACGGCAGTAAAGATAACGCCGCCTGACGCGCCCAAAAAAGCGACCAGCGCCCGCCGCGAAAGCCCGCCGACCAGGAACATGATAATACTCGTAATAAGCAGCGTGATAACCATCGCCCCAAAGATCGGGTCATAGCCCCGGAGGATCATGGGATAAAGAATCCGTACAAGGGCGGCGGCGGAAAAAACAAAGGTTATAAGAATTTTGATCCCCATCCAGCCCATGATCAATAACATCACCAAGATAAAAACAACACAAAGAAAAACAGTTTTTCCAGTTCGGTAATGATCGATGATCTGGACATAGCCAATTTCCCCGTCTTCCGTTAAGTTTAGCACCGCGAAAGCGACATCGCCTGAGACAAAAGCTTTGTCCAGCTCCATTTTTCCCATCATGTTATTCGATGAAGAATAAACCTGGTTTTTAAAACGCCCGGAAAGTACCTTCACCTCAAGCTGCTGTTCCCCCTGCCTGACAGGGCCGATTATCTTGAGCCTTTCGTTGTTTGCCTCGATAATGCGTACATTAGCACGCACCGCGTTTGCCTGAACCGCGCTTCCCTTAAACCCTGTGGGAACAAAAAGTATCAAAAGCGTCAACAAACCCGCAACGATGATAAAAACAACATCCCTCTTAGACTCATTAGAATAATTAGGAATTAAGAATTCCACCACAGAGTTACACAGAGTATCACGGAGGAAAAGGTTAAAATTATTCCTCCGTGTTTCTCCGTGTACTCCGTGGTTATTTTTCTTCGAATTAATCAAGCGATTCCCTATTCCCTTACATTCAGGTTCATCGCGCTGGCGAGCTTGCGGAATAAATCCGTGTTGTCATAGTAGCCGCCGAAAATTTCCTGATGCACGCCGCTTGCAAAAGTGGGAACAGGAACGCCGGTATGGGCGTAACTTGTCCAGCCAATTCCCGCTGTCTGGTTCATCATCTGTGTCAGCTTTACAGTAAGCGGCTCATAACCGCCATAGAGCAGGTATTTGTCCTCGGCAAATGAGCGGACCTGCTCGTTTCCCATTGAACGCTGAAAAGCAAATTCAATTTGCTCTTTCTGGAAAGCAGAAAGAGAATTAAAATCAATTCCAAACGACTCCTTAATTGCCGGAAGCAGATCGGCGAGTTTCGCGTTGGTTGTGGAAGTCTTTGCCTTGTAGGGTTTTAGAACTTCGTCGTCAAAAGCGACATACGATCTTTTTTGCAGGGCAACCTTGTCAAAAAACGTGTCATACTGGGTTCCGGCAAAACCTATCGTAAGGCCGCCTGTCTCGTGATCGCCTGTAACCACGATGAGGGTGTCTGCAGGGTGGCTCTTCGCGAAATCAAGGGCAACGCGAATGGCGGCGTCCATGGCAAGCACATCGTGAATTGCCGCGCCCGCGTCGTTGGCGTGGCAAGCCCAGTCGACCTTTCCGCCTTCAACCATCATGAAAAAACCCTTTGGGTTATCCAGCAGCTCGATCCCCTTTCTGGTGAAATCGGCGAGGGAAAGCTCGCCTGGCTTTCGGTCAATCTCGTACTGCATAGCGCCGTCATCCTGCAAGCGGGGGCTGATTGCGATAATTTTTCCGCTGCCAGGCTTTAGCATATTAAACCCGTCTTTCGTGTCTACATAGGTAAAGCCATTAGCCCTCGCGATATCAACGGCGTCCAATTGGTCGTTGTTTTTTCCTTTCCGCTGGAGGATGGAACCGCCGCCGAAATAGTCAAAATTGCTTTTCGCAAGCTGGACGGCAATATCGTAGTAATCGCTCCGTGAGGGAGCCTTCGCGTAGAACGACGCCGGCGTCGCGTGGTTCAATGTTACACTGGACACAATGCCGACCTTCATTCCCGCTTCGTGGATATACTCGGTGATTGGCTTGAACTTCCGCGTTTTGCCGGCATCCATGTTTATAACGCCGCTCAAGGTCTTTTTGCCGCTTGCAATCGCCGTCGCCGCCGACGCGGAATCGGTAATGAAAGTTCCGGCGTCATAAGTGGTGGTCAATCCCGTTACCGGAAACTGGCTGAAGCCCAGGCGCGTGATGCTGATGTCTTTTGACGAACGCGCCGTGGAAAACACTTCCGCAGAGCTAACCTGGGGCATTGCCATACCATCGCCGATAAACAGGAACACGTACTTTGCCAGTCCCCGGTTTGCAACCGAATTGTTTCGCGCACCTTCGTCCGTTGCGCCTTTCGCGAACAGCGGATGTAAAACTAAGGCCACAGCACACAGAAAAACAGCAATCTGTTTTTTCATTCAACTCTCCTTAGAAATAAAAGATGAATGAAAACTAAAAGAGTGTTATTAAAATTTCGTTTGGAGAGAATAAAAATTCAGTTAGAAAAATAAGTGTTCTATTAATATTTTTAGTCCAATTAAAACAAGAACCAGGCCGCCTAAAAATTCTGCTTTTGATTTAAACCTTGTACCAAAAATATTTCCGGTTATTACACCGGCTGTTGAAATGCAAAAAGTAGTAAAGCCGATTATAAATATCGCGATAAAAATATTCAATTGAAAAAAGGCAAATGTAACTCCAACCGCCAGCGCGTCAATGCTTGTCGCGATTGCCAGTAGAAGCATTTTTACAAACATAAAAGGGTGGGTATCTGTTTTCTCTTCGTCTTTGGAAAAACTGTCTTTCATCATTTTCCCGCCGATAAAGCCAAGAAGCACAAACGCTACCCAATGCTCCAGAGATTGAACGTATTTAGCAAAATAGGTTCCGGCAAAAAATCCTATGAAAGGCATAAGGGCCTGAAAAAAACCAAAATAAAATCCGGGGATTAATATTTCAATGAATTTTGGTTTCTTTACCGTTAAGCCCAGGGTAATTGACACCGCAAACGCGTCCATCGATAAGCCGACCCCAATTAAAAAAATTTCCCAAAAACTCAAAATTATTTACCTCACGCTGTCTTCCATCGTTAATTTGAGGTATGAAAATTCCAGCCACCCTGTGCCGCCACCGGCTTCAACAAGAAACTTTGCCTCGTACATATTGCCAAGCTGCAAACCCATACTCTCCCATTGTTTGAAGTGTTCGGTAATGGAAATTGTCCCGCTCTGTCGGGGCGTTTGTCGTATGCTGAAGTATTGGGTGAATGTTTTGGTTCCGTCTATCGAAGGCTGTCGGACCCTAACATTTCTAACAACATTGTAAGCCGAGCCATCTATTGTAAAACTGCCCAACACCACTCCACTTGTTGTATTAGTGGTAATAGGAGAGCTGTCCTCTTGCCATTGATTGCCAAACCAATCTTCCACAATGTAGTACTCTACCAGTTTATCTTCCTCTCTCTCGGCATTTGAGTTTCTTGCCCAGCCGTAAATCCCTATATATGAATAATTACCAGCGGTGTTGCGTCCCGATCTGGTGTAGCTAAAATCCGCGTACAAATTTTTGTAATCGGTATATTTTCCGCCATAACCCCAGTAAAAACCCACGCGGCCCAAAAAATCGTTAGGGTTGTTCCATTCGGCTCTGAAAGCCGCGCCGCCACCCTGATCCGGCCCGAACCAGATCAGTTTGTTATTGGTTCCGCCCTGTGTCCATATCTCGTAGCCGTAGGGCGAGCCATTCAGACGCCTGTTCCCGTTGCTGTTAGCTGTGAATGTTATCGTGCCGTTCAATTCTGTATCCTGGGCGCTTGTATCCACTTTTTGTTCCTCTTGTTTTTTAGGCACTATACATACCGCCAAAAGGCTACAAACTAATAAAAATATAATACCCATTCCTGACCGATACTTCATCATTATTTATCCTCCCCCACTATACGTGAAAGCACTTCTCTTACAGCGCCAGCTCCGGCAAGCATTTCCACGAAGCGATCCTCCACTTGCCTTCCAAGCCCCACTTCGTACAGGTTCACGCCAAACAAAGCCGGATTGGAAAGGATAGTCTCCAGTTTGCTGTGAATAGCCGCCTGGTCAGGCTGCCCGAGGGTAATACCGGAAAGGCCTGTCACAAGAGTATCATAAAGAGGATCGGGACTTATATCAAATGGCTTAGCCTGATCGTCTATGCCCAAAAGATAACGGAGCCAGGCGGCAAAAACCAGCGGGATAAGCTTTAACTCTTTCAGGTTTTTGCCTGAAGCCTTGTAAGCCTTAAGGGTCTCGCCAAAACGGACGGGAATTTTTTGCGATGTATCGGCGGCAATGCGCTGGGGAGTGTCAGGCATAAACGGGTTGGGAAGGCGGACCTTTATTACCTCGCCGATAAATTTTTCAGGATCGATGATCCCCGGGTTTATCACAACGGGCAGCCCTTCCCTGTAACCGATGCCTTCAATAAGTTTTACAAGATCCCGATCTTTCATCTCGTCGCTGATCCGTTTGTAACCCAGAAGGCAGCCGAAAATCGCGAGGGCAGTGTGCAGCGGGTTAAGGCAGGTGCAGACTTTCATTTTTTCAACCTTGTCCACAGTTTCCCTGTCCGCAAACAACACCCCCGCTTTTTCCAGTGCCGACCTGCCGTTGGGAAACGCGTCTTCGATTACCAGGTACTGGGTTTCCTCGGCATTTACAAACGGAGCGATAAAAATATTATTTCCCGGTGTCCTGCTTTCCATTTCTTCCAAGCCCAAAACGGCAAGCGTATCCCGCACTCCGGCATCGGGTCCCGGAGTTATCTTGTCGATCATAGTCCAGGGGAAAGAAATTTTTTCGCGGTTTCGCACATAGTCAAGAAAACCTGCGGCAGCGCTTCCGGTTTCAACCCAGCATTTCGCGAAGGTTTCCACTGCCGCAAAAAGCCTGTCCCCGTTATGCGAACAGTTATCCATGCTGACCATTGCCAATGGCAACGCGCCATTAAGATAGCGTTCATGGCAAAGTGAGGCAATGCGGCCCATGTAACTTTTCGATGCCCCAGGGCCATTTTTTATGTCTTCAGCAATTTCAGGAAGCAAGCCATTCTGCCCGTTTACATTGTAGCCTTTTTCGGTGATGGTAAAACTGACCATCTTTAAAGAGGGGGCAGAAAAATTTTTTTTGAGTTCCGCAAAATCTTCGCTCATTGCAAGTATAGAGGCAACACTGGCGATGATCTTTTTATCCGTAGTCCCATCGGATTTCAGAGTTACCAGGAGGCTGAGATTATCGTAAAGACTAAAGCATTTAGTTATCGTTTCTTTGTCATAGCGGTCAGCGACAACAACGCCGGTTTTTAAAAGCCCCTGCTCCAACAGCGACTGCGCCAGGGTGGCGGGAAAAGCCCTGAAAAGGTTTCCCGCGCCAAAATGCAGCCACTCGGGAGTAGCAACGGTTGCGAATATCATGGCATTCCTGTCGAAGCGCGGCAGCGTTATGCCCGCCTTTTCCCAAAAAGCGCGATCTTTCAAAGATTCATTTGTTAAGCGCATAATTCTCCCCTAAAACAGCATATTCTCAGCGAACTCATCTGTAAAGGATGGATCCGCGGCAAGATCGATGACCGTGCATTGGCTGATGATCTTTTCGCAACGCCGGAGAAAGTCTTTCGCACCAAGACATTCCTCAGCGCCCTGAAGGCTTAAGTTGCCGCATACGGAAAGCGGGTCAAGAAATTCCCTTGGAAAAATCCCAGCGTTCACAGCGTTTTGTTTATTGATATAAAAACCAAAGCCCCCGGCGACGAAAACGTTTTTTATTTCTAACAGACGGAGCCCTGCGCTTTTACATAGTATTTTAATTCCCGAGAGTATGGCACTCTTGGCTAACTGAAACTGCCGTATATCCCTGCCTGTAATTGAAATTTCGTCCGCCAGATTAAATTCATTTTTTGGCGAGGTCATGAAACCTGTCTCGTCAATTACTCCCTGCTTGAGCATTACCGCCACTGTGTCAACAAGGCCGGAACCGCAAATCCCGACAGGCGGGACATTCCCGATGGTGGTAAGCGAGAGGCCCGCCGTTTTACCCTCCGTGAATTTCACCCCGCTGATCGCGCCTTTAATCCCGCCAACGCCGCATGAAATTTCCGCGCCCTCAAAAGCCGGACCCGCCGCAGTGGAACAGCAGTAAATGGTTCCATCTTTGCATAAAGCCATCTCGCCGTTTGTGCCAATGTCAATAAAAAAAGACGGCCCCTGTATATTGAGAATATCAAGCACGGTAAGCCCCGCAGTGATGTCGGCGCCGATAAAAGCCGAAATGGAAGGAAGAACGGTTACGCTCTCCACGGAAAGCGAAAGGGCTTCTCCCGATAATACTTTTCCTTCTAGAAACACCGGCGTAAAGGGCAGTTCCCCCATGCCCGAAGGATCAATGTTAAGGAAAAGGTGCTGCATCGTTGTATTGCCGGCGACCACGAGTTTTTCAATTTTTGGAATGTCCCATTTTTCCTTAAAGGAGTTTATGAGCCGTTCTGCCTGACGGTTAATCAGTGAAAAAAGCGCATCTGTCTTTCCGTTTTTTGCAACTCCTATGCGGCTTATCACGTCCGCGCCGAAAGGCCGCTGATCGTTCAATTCCGAAATTGTATCAATCGCCGATAAAGTATCCAGATCGACAAGCCTTGCCGAAACCGTGGTAGTGCCAATATCCAGCGCGACTCCGGCGCGCGCGTGGCGCTCCCTAGCGGCAGGGAGTACGCCGTCAGCGTCCAACTCCCCGGAAACGGTAAAGGCAATGGTGATGTCAGAAAGCGGGACAGCCGCGCAGGCGTGTACTGCCCCGCTGGCATCCGGCGTGTCTCCGGAGACCTTCCCTTCAAGGAGGCGTACCCTGCATTTGCCGCAGTGCCCACGTCCACCGCAGGGCGCGGATATAATAACACCACTCCGGGCACAGGCTAATAAGATGGTTTCTCCAGCGGCAGCTTCGCAGACTAATGAGCTATTGTGCAGTCTTATCTTCACTTGTTTATATTAAAAGTTTCCGTTTAAAATTAATAGGGTTACCCTGCGGAGGCCAATAATGCTCAAACCGTATGATTTACTTGAAAATATACTGCTTGATATTGAACGAGGTATCAAAAACAATATCAATGCGTCTATCCTTTCCAAAAAATACGATTATTCAGAAAGCCATTTACGCAGAATATTCAATTTTGCTTTCAAACAATCCATCGCATCCTATATTCGTTCCCGAAGACTGGCGGCAAGCCTGAACAATTTACTGAAAACAGACAGCAATGTTCTTGAAATTGCGGTTGAATACGGTTTTGATTATGAACAAACCTATATCAGGGCTTTCAGGCGCGAATTTGGAATAACTCCTGGTGATTTGCGCAAAACAGGGCAAATAGTAAAAATCAAACCGCCGCTTCATATTTTCGACGGAAACAGGCTGGACGATGGCGTTGTCTTTGGACCCGATATTGTAATGGTTCCGCAGTTTCATATTATAGGCAAACTCCACCGTATACCGTTTGATAATTTTAACGATATGGTCCCTAAGGCGGGAAGACAATTTTGGGAAAATGAACGCAAGCAGATAAAAAGGCAGATAAATCCCAATGTATATATCGGCTTAACCCGCAACATGAATTTCGAAGAAAACAATTTTGATTATATGCCGTCGGTACAGGTCGAAAACCTGAAAAACATACCGCAAGGATTTTCAGGCGATACTTTCGGGGCATCTATGTGCGCCAGATTCCGTTATATAGGACAGCATTATTATTTTGACATTAACAAAAATATCGTATCCATGATGTATGGCGTTATCAGAAAATTCGCACTGAATGAACAGGCTAAATATGTAATGCTGAATGAAAAATACCACTTTGAAATGATGGATACAAGGCTTTATGAGAAGCCGTCCTGCCTCATTGAATTTTATACTCCTGTTTCCGAAAAATAAAAAATATTTTACAAATGCTCAGTTTTGTTCATAATTAACTTTTTCCATGTGATATTCTTAATTTGAAAACATGGAGACTGAACATTTGAAATGCATATTTTTACCAATAATTTTGGTAGCAGGAGTAACATTAAGTATGGCTTGTGTTTCTTATTCAAAGACAATAAATGAATCCTACCAAAAGCTGGAAAATTACAATGTAAAAACATTCGACACAGAATACGGCCTTATGAGTTATCTTGATGAAGGTAATGGTGAGGCTATTATTATCTCGCACGGAATCTTTGGAGGCTATGATCAGGGATATGAGCATCTAAATGATATTTTTGGAGATAATTACAGAAAAATCGCTGTTTCACGTTTTGGCTATCCGGGATCAAGTTTGCCTTCCGGATCGACCCCGGATATTCAGGCAAAAGTGTTTCTGGAATTACTTGATAAACTGCAAATTGACAAGGTGTTTTTACTGGCCGCGTCTGCGGGTGGTTCCGCCGGAATCAGGTTTGCTCTTGATTATCCGGAAAGGTTAAAAGGGTTGATACTGCTATCGTCCGGCGTTCCATCAGTACCAATGACAAAAAAGGAGATTGGAAGAACAGGGCCTCCAAAATTTATCCTTAACGATAACCTTATGCTGTTTTCAATCAGGAATTTTAAGGGGATTTTTTATTCCATGTTTGGTTCAAAAAATGTCGATGAAAAAGTATTTAACGCTTTATTACCGGTAAAACCCCGGAAAGAAGGAATAATTAACGACTCCGAAATTAACAATATTGATATGTCCGTTAATTATTATGATTATCCGGTTGAAAAAATAGAAGTTCCAATATTGGTTGTTCACGCAAAGGACGATCCAATGGTTAAATATGAAAACATAGAACTATTTTTAAAGCGTGTTAATGCCGAGACACTGATATTTCCCGATGGAGGTCATCTTATAGTAGGGCATGATATAAGCGGGGGTATTATTGATTTCATTGATAGGCATATGTAAGGGCATAGGTAAAGATTCTGGTGTTTTGTCAATAAAAGTGAATGGGGTATAATTTAGGAAGGAAATTTTCTATACTATATTGTATATGATTATTGACGAAATGAAACGAATTATATTATTGCTTTTTCAGGCAACAAATGAAAAAGACGGTTCATTAATCGAGGAATATCTTGCCGATAAAATAAAGTGGCATGATGGTTGTGATGGAAATAATGGTTCTGATGCTACTTTTGAATGGCCTAAACGTGATTTCATAAATGCCAACATATTGGGTATTGGCAGTTTCAAAAAAACAAAAACAATTAATTTACAGATTGCTGAGGGAGATAAAGTGTTTACATTATTTACAGTTGAGGGTATACATGATACAGGAAAAATTTGGGATTATCCTCCTACAGGTAAAAAGATACGATACAATGCCCAATATACTGCAAGATTTGAAAATGGGTTAATAGTTGAAATGTGGGCAACAATGGATGGACATACAGTATTGAAACAGCTTGGAATTATAAAGTAATTTTAGCGGGTCACGCTAGGTGTCCTACAGAACCGAAGGTAGTCACAATTTTTTCGTATTGTTTTCATAAGGCTGACGATGGCCGTTTAATTAGTTATTTTGAGAGTTCGGGTGCGTTATTTTCATGGTCTTTTGATGAATTGATGGGAATATACGATTGTAAAACGCTTCGGAGATAAAAAATCACCCGACCCTGTTAAACAGAGCCGGGTTTGGCGGAAGAGGGTATTCCGGGCTACAGTCCGTTGCCGCCTCCTCCAGTGGCGCTTATACTGTTGGTCATTTATGCTGGGTTGTCAATCGGGTATCAATACCCTATGTTCTTCTCTGAATTCGCCATTATTCCCTATCTTTTCATACCCCATAATTTGAGGGCATTAGCAAGGTTCTGAGCAAAATCATCTTGTGCTTTATCAAATGTTTTGGCCAAATCCCGTAATACAGTTTTATAATTTTCGTCCTCATTTATGGTTTCTGGCATAAAAAGGCGGTAAGTATCAGTTTTTAGGGCGGCAGCTATGTTCTTTAGCGTATTATCGCTGACCCATGTACGGCAACCTTCAATATCCCTAAGCATATTTGATGAAATTCCGGCCTTTTCGGAGAGTTTTTCCTGCGATAAACCGAGTAAAGCCCTATGGTTTTTAATGTTTATGGATAGAATTTTCCGTAAATCAATGGGCTTTTTCTTCATACCAGGCAAGAATATGATGTTGAATATAGATTTCTTGTAGAATTTGACATTACCGGCGGTATGTTATTGACAATATCATTGTATCGGTTAAACTTGATGCTTAAGCCTCAGAGTTTTATATTGAGCTTTACGAATCCCTTGAGTATTCACTATAATGAATTAAAAAGAGGGTTTTTACAAAACGGCTTTTTGGCATCGCAAAGATGATATTTATGAAACTAATTTCCAGGCTTATAAGCTTATTTTTAACCCTATCCCTGCTGTCCTGTAACTCTGTGCCTCAGACTGTTAAAGCTCCCCAAGCGCAAGCTCCCCAGACCACACCTCAACCTATGCAAACTTCGCCTGTGTTCTGGGCAGGTGACGGCGGGAAAGGGAAAAGCATTGCCATACTTTCGCCCAGGGCATCCGGCCTTGCGGAAAGCCAAAGCTACCTTCCCGATTTGGTGCAGGGGGAATTTGTCAGCAACTTTTCTAGCTTTTCAGCAATTAGCGTACTGGATCGGGCAAACCTTGACGAGCAATATTCAGAGCTTCTTTCAGGATATTATGACGATAACTCTGCCGCTGGAATGGATTTGGGACATCTGACACCAACAGATTATATTATGGGCGGGACCATTACCAAAACTTCTACAGGGTACGCCCTCCAAATGCGGGTTACAAAAACCGCCGATAGAATGACAGCGGCGTCGTATTCGGGAACCTGTACTTTTGACGAACTGGACAACCTTACCGGAATACGAAAGGTTTCCTTAGACTTGTTGCAAAAATTAGGCGTAGAGCCTACAACAATGGCAAGGACAGAACTTACTATAGCGGCTTCATCAAACCATGTGGAAGCGCAGACCGCACTTGCAAGAGGCATAAGCGCCCAAAGGCAGGGTACTGAGGTCGAGGCATTAAGCTACTATTTCCAGGCCGCCGCGCTTGACGCTTCGCTGCTTGAAGCTACAAGCCGTTCTTCGGTAATGTTCGCCAACATCACTAGCGGGAACATTGGCGAGAACACCCGCAATGACATAGAATGGCGAAGGCAATGGGTAGCCCGGCTGACGGAGACGGAACAGTATTTTAATGATTTGCTCAATGCCAACGCCATGCCATATACCTTGCTTTACTCAACCGAAATAATACCTGGCGCAGTCAATTACCAGACCGAAACCCAAATTTTAAGCATTAACACGAACCTACACGCTACCGGAGGAATTTGGCTGTCTTCGATGGAGAGGGCTTTACAGGCGGTTTACGATGGCCTTAATGCCACGAATAGAAAGCAGGTCTGGGGATTGCAAAATTGGCCAAGTACAGGCGTAACCAATCTGAAACCATTTGAAACAAAAACCAAAAATTTTTCCATAAGCGCCGAATTGGTGAACAGCAATGGCAAGGTAATCGGCAGGACTACATTTCAGGCGAGGGGCTGGTGGAATTTCTCAACATCCTATAATAGAAGCCCAGCAATTAGTATTTCCGATGATGACAGGAAACAGGTCAGTTTTACAAATGTTAAAGCGGACGACATAACCGACAGGCTTACCATACGGATAGCAAGTGTTAACGGCATTGATGCTAATACTGCGGCACAAACAGGCGTTCTGCAAATAAAGGCAATAAGCAGGGAAGAATGGGATAGTTATCTCTCGTTCACGATGACTAAAGGTGTATTAACAGGATACAACGAAAGAGGTAGAAGCACTGCGCTTGTTATCCCCAATGCCATTTGGGGCGAAATGGTTACTTCAATTGGGGTGAGAGCGTTTCAAGGTAAAGGTTTAACAAGCGTTTCCATTCCTGACAGCGTTACTTCCATTGGGAATGAAGCATTTGCAGACAATCGGCTTACCAGCGTAACCATTCCTGCCAGCGTCACTTCCATTGGGAATGGAGCATTTAGATATAATGATATTACCAAGATAACTGTTGTCGCTGATATTACTATTAAGAATGATGCATTTATTCTTAAACAAGATTGGCGTACCGATGAAGTTTATCACGATTTCAGATTTGGCGAATACTACAACAAAAAAGGGCGCAAAGCAGGGGTATACTTATATACATCTCTTGAAGGATGGACTTCTCTAGCGTTTGATACGCCAGAAGAACAACTAGCGCAAACTATGGCAAAAAACAGACTAAAATCCTCTATCAGTGATACATTATGGGGTCTTTTCGGTATAGGGTTGCTTACAGGTTTGGTATTATTGGCACCAAAACCATCGACAAAGTGAAATAGAATTAAGGAGTTTTTTGTATGAACAGCAAATACAAAGCGGTTATTTTTGCCCTTGCGGTGATCATCTTCTTCTCAGCAGTGACCTACACAACCTCGGCCCAAACCTTCAATAACGCTGATGAGTTAAAAGAATACCTTAACAGGCAACCTGCCAATAGCCCAGATAAACCAATAAAGGTTACTATGACCGCTAATGCTCCAATGCTGGAAAGAATCGCAGCGGCAATAAATTCCGCAGGCAAATATGTGAGCCTTAACCTTTCAGGTAATGTTCTAACAAGCATTCCGGACAATGCTTTTTCTAAATGCATCCCTCTTACTGCAATAACCATACCGAATAGCGTTACCAGCATTGATACTCGCGCATTTTCTGGCTGTACCGGCCTTACAAGCATAACCATACCGACCAGTGTTACCAACATTGGAGATAGAGCTTTTTCTGGCTGTACTAATCTTACCAGCATAACCATACCTAACAGCGTTACCAGTATAGGGGAGTACGCTTTTTATGAATGCACCAGGCTTACCAGCGTAACCATACCCGACAGCGTTACCTTCATTGATTTTTGTGCTTTTGCAGGTAGCGGTCTTAAAAACATAACCATACCCAAAAGTGTTACCAGCATTTACAGTGGTGCTTTTTCTCTTTGTACCAGCCTTATCAGCGTAACCTTCCAAGGAACAATTGCTTCAGGTAATTTCTACAATGTTTTTAGCCGTTGGACGAATGTCCCATCATTTCCTGGCGATTTGCGGGAAAAGTTTTATGCATTGAATGAAGCCAATGGGACTCCAGGAACGTATACGAGACCAAACGGCTCAAGCAACACATGGACCCTTCTGGATTCAGGTGCTGTACAGGCAAAAGTTCAATTTGACCAAGGTGTAGAGTATTACAACAAAAGGGATTATGATCGAGCGATAACGGTGTTCACTGAAGCAATCAGGTTGAATGCAAATAACATGGAAGCTTATGTTTACCGTGGTTATGCATATGCTGTAAAAGGCGATTACGACAAAGCCATAGCGGACTATAATCAGGTGATACGCCTTAGCCCTAATTTCACGGGAGCTTATTATAATCGTGGTGTTTTTTACTATGACAAGGGCGATTACGACAGAGCCATAACTGACTTTAATCAAGCGATACGCCTAGACCCCAATTACACCGAAGCTTATTATCAGCGAGGTACTGCATATATTATAAAAGGCGATTACGACAAAGCCATAACTGACTTTAATCAGGCGATACGCCTTAACCCCAATTACACTGATGCTTATTTTAATCGCGGTTTTGCATATAGAGAAAAAGGCAATAACGACCAAGCCTTAGCGGACTATAATCAAGTAATACGCCTTAACCCCAATTTCACAAATGCTTATAACAACCGAGGCTGGCTCTACTATCTTAAGGGCGACCTTGACCGGGCGATGACCGATTTTAATCAAACGCTACGCCTAAACCCAAATCATGCTTTGGCTTATAAGAATAGAGGCCGGGTGTATTTTGACAGAAAAGACTATGACAAGGCCATAGCAGATTTTGAAAAGGCAATGCAGCTTGATCCAAATGAACCAGAATCCAAGCAGTTTCTTCAACAGGCCAGGCAGTTACGAGGCAGGTAGGGATGGGGAACGTGGAAGGTGTTTCAATAACCAATGAAAGCGGCTATGGATAAGACTGGACATCGCTGTTGGGCGATGATAGCAAACACTTTTTCAAAGATTTTCCCAAAAGAGTGCCACTTAAAGGTTACTCGGAAGAAGGAAACATTTTTATTGAGTATAGCGGAGTTTTGCCAAATAGTATTCTATATGTATATATAGAATTAGGGTCCTACCAACAAAAGTACAAATTACTGGAATTTTCCTTTGGCGGCAGGAAAGAAGTATTGTAAGGCGTAGTGGATTTTTAGGAGGTAGTGGAGGAGATGACATAATATAGGTATTGACTTAAACCTATTTGTTTTATAAAATTAAAAATCTATAAGAAGTCCATATACTTTCAGTAGGTTTATCTTATAAAAGGCTGGTTTTATGGCAAAGAAAAAATTATCAGAATATATAATTGCTTATTTTGATATTCTGGGATATAAAAATAATGTTATTAATCTTTCAGAACTTGAAGAAAATGAATTAATAATGAAGATTGAAAGAAGTGTTAAAAAAATATATAAAGAAACAAAAATACCTGAAGAAGCTTTCTCTGTTAAGGTATATAGTTTTTCTGATAATTTCCTTATCGCAGTAAAAATTAAAAATATTGAATTTTACTTTAGTGAGTTTGCTTATTTAGTTGAAATTTTACAAAATATTCAACATGAATTAACTATAATGCATGGTTTGTTCATAAGAGGGGGTCTTATTAAAGGACAACTATATGCAGGTAAAAATTTTGTATATGGGAAAGGATTAATTAACGCATATGAAATAGAAGATAAATTATCAGTTTATCCAAGAATAGTAGTTGATAGACAGTTGTTAAATGAATTACTTAGTTTATTCCCATATGAATGTTCTGTTGGTGATAATGATTTCTTAATTATTTTTAATGATTTGTTAGCTCACCAGTATGAAGCATATATAAAATATCCTGATCCTACTATTACAATCCCGGAAGATAAACTATCGAATATCTTAAAAAGAGTTTCAAATGTAAAATTGCAAAAAGATATGGATGGAAATTATTTCATAAATTATTTACAACAAATTGAATATCTTCGATATTGGATAGAAAACGATAATGGAAAGATAGATTATACTGAAAATCATGATATTGCAACGGCATATTTAAACCTATATATTATAAGAGTTTTGATTAATTTATATAACAACAATAATGATATTAAAATTGCAGAAAAATACTTATGGTGTTGTTCACATTATAATATTTTTTGCATTGAAAATAATTACATGGATACTATTATTGATATAGATGAGTTACGAATAAATGCAAATAATAAAGAATATATACTTGAACTCATTAGGAATGTTGAACTCATTAAGATTCTTGAACCCATTAAGAATACTGATGTTATTACTGAAATTGTAAGTGATGAAATTAGCATACAAAATATGAGAAAAGGTACTGCTGCACTGTTAGTTTTAGCGGTAAATGAAATAGAAAAATTTTTAAAAAATGAATGACTAATTATTGTGGGTAAAAAGTAGCATAATAATACCTGACAATAAAATTTAGTATTGTTGTCAGTAATATGGTAACATTAGATACAACTTGAAAAAGAGCAATGAGAATGACACGGAAGTTTCCTACAGAACCTAAGGCTATCCTGTCAGGCTTTATCGCTTCTTTTTTTTATTTTAGTTATATATTTTTTTTATAAAATATAAAGCTTTCATTTAAAATTTAAATTTCAATAATACTCATTCAAAATCAAAAATCATTTAAATCTAATTCATCTTTTTTTTGTGGTCTGTCTTTGTATGTTATTATACCAATAAAAAATATTTTCCCTTTTATATAGGTTATTCACAAATTTTCTTCAATGGCACCATTTTTTCTATTAGCTTGATTGTCATACCAATTATTTACCAAATAGAGGTACTTTAATACCAGTAATTAATGCATATTCGTTGCTTTTTTGTAAAACTTTAGATAATTCAGATTGGTTCTTTTTCATTTTCCACAGGTATTAATGTAGAATAGTTTTCGTTAAAATAATGCTTAAAGTATTCATCAAGAACATCTAAAATGGAGTTATCTTCGCTAAACACCCCATATCGTTTATATGGTAATACTACTTCATCTTGTGGTTTATAAAAACCTATCATGCCGATACGATGATGACTATCTCTTTCAAACTCTATAATTATTCCAAAGAAAGACCTTCTTTTTATTTTAGCCTTTCGAATCTCAAGTTTTATACTATTCTTTTTGCAAAAAGAACACCAATCTTTAACTACATCACTCTTTTCATTTACATCTTGATCATGTATTAAAATACTTAATTCCGTACACTTTAATTCTTTTTCATTGTTCTCAAAATATTCTATAAAAAATTTGGAAAAGGAATCACTAGTATGTGCTAATATCCTTATTTTTTCTATTCTATCAATGTCCAAACTCAGATCTAATAACATATTTAAAATAGTTTTCTGGTTGGCATAAGCTAAGTCGCTTCTTTCCAACGAAAATTTTGTTGCTCTTATAATTTCATTTGTTTTTCCATCAATTAAATCCTTAATTTCACTAGTATTCATAACAAAAAGAGCATCAATCACATCCATCATTTGCTTTTCTTTGCTTTCCTCTGCTTTTTGTGATAAATGTGAGATAAATGCATTAATACCACATGAAAGCGTAGCAGCAAGTAACGTAAATAAAACCCAATTAAAAATATCTATAGAATTTTTATCCAAAATTCCATATAAAAGCCAGCCTACGGTTAATCCTAAAACAATAATTATGCAAATAAGCCAACCATTGATAACGCTGACTTTAGCCGGATCTTTTCCATGTAAAGCAGTATCAGCAACAGAACTAATATTTGTATCTGCCATAACCTTAACTCCTTATTCATTTTCCTATAAAGTAATACTTATTTAATGATATTAATCAATTTTATGCCAATAAATTTCGTTAAATTTTTCGTCCATGATGATTGGCATCAGTTTTAAATGAGAACTTCCAGTACTACGCTTCTATGTGTGTTGTACCTTCTGTCTTTTGTGAGATTTTGTAATTTGCATAGAATTCCCTCCCTTTTCCAGTTCAAAACAACTTCCAAAGACTTCAGTCTTTAGAAGTCTTCACATTAGAATTATCGGCACATTTGAATCTTTTCTCCAAAAAATATATATAGTTCAGTGACTATTTTCATTTGTCTTTCGTGAAAGAAATCGTTATACATAGTGTAGATTTTAGTAATAAATCATCACCTCACATCGCGACCAATAGTAATAATGATGTAGAAAATTGTGATAGTAATTTTCTTTTCTTCGTGATATTGTATATTACAATTGATAATGGCACGGTTATTCTTTTATTAACTTCTTTGTCCGAAAGCCCTTATTCATGCCATACAGGAATAGAATGGTTACTCATCCAGCAATTCATTGGGAAATAGGAAGTAGCTACTTGTACTTCGGTGATAGTGCGTCCGCAACTTGGACTGTCCACCCCGATTTTTTTTATGAAGTCACGCCGGAATTTACTATCTAGGCTATGCCTTTATTTGGTTAGTCCGGCTATGAATTTTATTGTATGTGTTATGTTTCCTCCTCGGTCTGGCGGTCAACAAATACTGTCTTTACATCGTAGCCCAACACATCGCCAATTTCCCGCAACTCCTTTCCAATGCCTCATTTTGCAGAAGGTTAAAGAAAAGCCGCCCGGCGTGACAGGAAACACCGGACGGCCAAAAACAAAACGCACTCCCGCCTACTTGTTGCACGGCATAGCCGTGTTTTCTCAATAAAACATCACGGCGTTGCGCTGATAAAACCCATTTTACGGATTTATGCGTGAAGGCTTTAGCCTGAACAGCGCGCACATGGGAGGGCAATGGAGCCAAATTAAGAAGCTTTAGTTTTGAGAATGACCATGTTATTTTTTGGTCTTGTTACAAGAAAACCATCACGCTTGCGGAACCTCAAAAACAATTCCCCATATTCCAGGCTTTCAGTAGTTCCATCAAACTTTTTAAGCTCGATGCCCCGCCTGTTTCCATGTTGTATCCGCTTCGGATTCATAAAGATTGCAAACGCCTGATCTTCCTCGATGTCGGCAATCTGTGGAAGGATGGATACTTCGTGATATGGGTACAAATCCAAACGCCCAGGC
>Ga0268262_10002677_pt1 | contig 20249 bp, 12 predicted proteins | sample TergutNc150P3_FD_190354 | JGI IMG/M metagenome (GOLD analysis project Ga0268262, IMG submission 190354) | Nasutitermes corniger P3 segment gut microbial community from laboratory colony in Florida, USA - Nc150 P3 (SPAdes) (version 2) | ecosystem: Host-associated > Arthropoda: Insects >... | reverse complement strand
ATATATTGCAGCCCGTCAAGGGCTGAGGATGAACAAATTCAGCACACCCCGGCATCGAATCGTTCCTACAAGACGAACAAAATGAGGCGAGATTTATCTCGCCGTCCATGCCGCGGTCAAAGCAAGGTATGCAACAGTTTTTAAAAAAGTAATTAATCGCCATTAAAACCCCTCACCTGCGAAAGCACGCCGTTTAAAGCTTTTGTTGGAAAAAAAGCCGTATATTTGAGGATTTTTGCTAAAATGGGCAAATGTTTGTGTCATCATTTACAATATAACACTCTTGCGTATTTTTTTCAATTTCATAGTGATAAAATGCCATTTTTAATTGAAAGTTGCAAGGGGTAGTTATTTTCTTTTTAAGTCAAAATTAACAAAAAAATGTTTAAAATGCCTTTTTGGCATTGTAGGTGTTCCCTTAATTGGCATAAACCGTTTTACTGCCGCAAACGTCGCAAAATCGCGCGTCGTCCGGGTAAATGAATTTGCTCTTGTGCAAGCCGCAATCCGGATTTGTACAAATATTCTGATGCGGCTCATGTTCATCGGATGACAATGCGGCTCCGCATTTCAGGCAAAATTTAGATTCAACGCGGTAAGCTTCCGCTCCGCAATTTGCGCATTTTTTCATAAAGTACTCCTTTCTATTTTAAAGTAAAATAGCCCAACAGAATAATCGCCGCATATCAGCGGGATTTTGAAACCGGTGTCCATCATCGCCGTTCACACTATCTATTTTATCATAGAAAAGCCTTTCTGTCTGGCTATACGCGCAATATGGACAAGACAACCATAATTTAGCTTGCGGTAAAAACTCCGGCTTTCCTACCTGCCATCTAAAACCACGAAACGCCTTACTATCGTATTGCCGTTTGAATCGACAAGGGTTAATGTGCGCAAACCCGGCTTCGGACGGGCTTCCATTTCATGAAAAGTCTGCGTATAGCCTAGGAATATATCGTCAAGATGCCAATAAATTATTTCTGTTTCATTACGGTGGGCGGCGGAGAAAACAATTTTGCCCTCGCTGTTGTCCAATTCACGGGGAACGTATACTTGGCTGTCAGGTTCGGGATTAAAGAGAGCAAGCACTCCTTCGCCGCGGTTTGATAAATCTTTTGAGTTTAAATATGGCGGCAGTGGTTTATAATCAAGATTCCAGCGGCGGAAATACCATTCTTCCGCCGGAGGAAGAACAAACCATTTTCTTTCCACCGCCGCGGCGGAAACGCCGGAGCCAAGAATGATGCGATGAGTAAGAGTGTCGTCCAAAATTATCATTTGACAAAAACGGCACGGTCTGGCGGCCGGCGCGTTTTTTGGGATATCAACATATTTTGTATTGGCGCAATTAACGGAAGCGGGAAAACCGGAGGACGCGCAAACTTCCACCTGTTGCAGTTCGATTGTAGGTTTGCTGAACCATGTGTTTCGGTTTCCGCCAAGAGAACTGAGAACGGAAAAAATTTCAAAGAGTACGGGGGCTGATGTAACCGTGCTTCGCAGTTCCGGTCTTCCTTCCCCCGACGCGTTCCCTATCCAGACTCCTACCGTCCATTCGGGAGTTACGCCGACAGCCCATGCGTCGCGGAAACCGTAGCTTGTTCCTGTTTTCCACGCAATGTGCCTTGCTCCGGCGTATTCGCGCCAAATAGCTTCCTCGCCGGGACGCGCCGCGTTGACCAACGCTTCCAGAGTGAGCCATGCCGCTCCGCAAGAAATTAATGATGAACCTGTTGAATAACCGTCGGCTGTCCGTCCGAGGTTGGCGTAAAGTTTTGTTATTTCAAAAAGAGTAACTTCCGCGCCGCCGAGTATAAGCGGAAGACCGTACTCGTTGCCGGGGCGGAATAGGGTCGTAAGCCCCAATGAACGAAGAAAACGGGCAAATCTTTCAACGCCGTAAACACGCAGAGAACGCGCCGCAGGAACATTGAGGGAGCGCGCCAATGCTTCGTCGGCAGGAACCACGCCCAAATAATTTCTGCTCATGTTTTCAGGGCTGAAACTTCCAATCCTTGTTGGAATGTCGCTTACCAGAGACGACGGAAGTATGTCCCCCGAATCAAGCATGGCGGCATAAAGAAAAGGTTTTAACAAGCTCCCCGAACTCCGCCGCGAGGACGCAATATCTACATCGGGGGCATGGAGCGTGTTTGTGTTGCCAACATAGGCGGCGGTTTCGCCAGTCTGCGTATTAAGCACAACGCACGCGCCGTTAAATATTCCGTTCAGCGCGAAACGGTCTGACGCGCGGTTTAAAATTTCTGTAACCCTCAGTTGTATGCCGCGATCTATCGTCGTAACAAAGCGCGCCGATTTTTTTAACGAAGAATTTCTTCTTGCCTCCAAAACAAACCTGTCAAGCAGATGAGGGGCGATGCGCGGCAAAGGAAGCGGTTCGCCGGGAAGCGGTTCCGCAATGCTAAGGATAAGAGTTTCTTCATCAAAGTACCCCTTCATAAAAAGTTTATTTAAGAGTGAATCCCTTTTTGCTTTCAATGTTTCGCGGTTACGACCCGGGTGAATAAGCGCGGGACTGTTTGGAAGCGTCGCCAGAACTGCCGCTTCCGCCCAAGAAAGATCGTTTGAACTTCTGCCAAACCAACGCCATGCGGCGGCTTCCAGTCCCACTACATTTGCCCCAAAAGGAGCATTAGCGGCATAGAGGGCGAGGATTTTATTTTTTGAGTTTCCGGCTTCAAGCCTGACAGCCAGATACGCTTCTATAAACTTTTCAAAAAAAGTTCTTTTACGCGCCCCTCTCGCAAGGCGTATTGTCTGCATGGAAATGGTAGAACCGCCCGAAATAATTCTCTTGCCGCGAAGGTTCTGATATGCCGCCCTTGCTATCGCCAAAGGATCAACGCCCAAGTGGATACGGAATCTGCGGTCTTCGGCTTCGATTAGCGCAAGAGAGAATTTTTCGTTTACTTTTTCCGTGCCGGGAAAACGCCACTGACCGTCCGAAGCGACTTGCGCGCCCAGAAGATTTCCTTCACGGTCAAAGAGAACGGGCGAATAGGGAACGTCAAAAAGAGGATTGGGCAGAGAAAGAATAAACGCAAGCAGAAGAATAATTATTCCTCCGCCGATAATCAGCCGCTTTTTTGTTACATACTTTAATATTTTCACAAACTGCCGCTTGCGTTACCTTGCGCCGGGAATTAACGCCCTTATCGACTCATCATACATCGCATAAACATGAATTGCCGGTCTGAAGAACGAGCCTTCATACGTTTTGTTCACTCTGAAAGTTATCGTTCGTTCTTCGCCCCTGTTAAGATTAAAGTAAGTCATCACCCTGTCGTCCCTTATGTCCTGATAACGGAAATTCGACGGAGACGAACTTCCGCCAATGCGCGTGTTGACGATTTCCCAAGACGCGGAAATCGGAATGACAAGCGCGGCTTCTTCCACAGACTGAGAGAAAGTGTTACGCACGCGGACGGAGATTGCCATGTCTTCGCCCAGCTTTAAACTTTCAGGAGTGATTATTCTGTTGTTGGCGTCGCGGTATTCAACGGCAAGCGAAAGTCCTTCGGAGAGCGCGGGTTCTTTTCCTTCAACGGGAAGCCCTTTTGCCGTGTACCTTACATAAACGGGAGAAGATGAACGGTTAGTTACCGACAAAGCGGCTCCGGTTCCGGTTACATTTCCAAAAGAGCGTTCTGCGGCAAGAGCGGTAAAAGAGATGTTTCCGATTTTTCCGGCTACGGAATAATCTAATGACAACGAACCGCTTACCGCGTTGCCGGACATATACGGAACTAGTGCGATAAGGGCATAAGCCGTCTCCTGAGTAGAAAGCCATTTGTCCTGAGAAAGCGTAGTTGTTATTTCTTCAAAGAGCTGTTTGGTTCTTCCCATCTCCTCCTGAGAATTTAATAGGATGAGAGTTTCAAGAATCATCGCTTTATCCCTAAGAGTTGAACCGAATGTCGCGGAAAGCTCACGGTAGTTTCCTTCCGGCAAAGACAGTCCTTTTATCATGTTACGGGCTGTGTCGCGCTGTCCGGCAAGCCAATACGCCGCGGCAAGACGCCAGCTTGCTTGGAACGGCAGTTTATGACTTCGCAACCGGTTCATCGATCCGAGATCGGCTTCTCCGGCAAGAGCCAAAGTGTAAAGTCGGTAAGCCTGCTCGGTGTGTTTATTACTGCTTGCCTGCCATTGCGCCGAGGCGTTCTTTTGATAATTAACCCAATTTCTTAGGGCGGTTGTCCGCACTTCATAGCCCAAACGCCGGGCTTCCAATAGGAAATGTCCGATATAAGAAGAACACCAGTCATTTACAATTGATTCGCCGGGCCAATATGAAAAACCTCCCGACATTAACTGCATTCCTAAAACACGTTCTATTCCAGCGTTTACGTTTGTTCTGATTTCCGCTTTTTGTTTGTCGTCCAGTAAAAGAACCTTATCAAGATAAAGTTGAGGGAAAGAGCCGCTTGTCGTTTGTTCCGCGCAGCCGTGAGGATAATTAATTAAATAATCCAGCCGCGATTCAAGATTGAGGGGAGGCAGTCTTGAGAAACTTGCGACAAGAGTATTTGTTCCCTCCCTGCCGGGATACTCAAGATTCCCCTTCCATGTCTCACCTGCGGATAGCAAAGTTTGCAAAGACCTTGTTACGGGAACAGCGGTGGAACGAACTTCGATATCTACAACCTGCTGAGCCGTTTTTAATCCCGATGATTCCGCAGTAACCGTGAACTTTAAACTTCCCGGGTTACCGGGAGACTTTACTTTAAAGCGGATTAATTTTTCTTCGCTTTTTTCAAAAGAGATATCCTGTGTTGAAGCGCCTTGAATTGCCGCGCCCGGCACAGAGAGATTTACTTTTACGCTCCTTCTTCCGTCCTTTTGAGAGTTTACATAAACAGGAACTTCAAATTCATCGCCGGGTGAAAGCACTCGCGGCAGGGACGCAAAGACCATAAGATCGGAAGTAACTTTTACAGTTGTTTGTGCGATTCCGTATCCGCGCAAAGCTCTGCCGATTTGAGGTTCGCTTGTGGAAGAAGCGGCGAGAACCATTATCCGCACCGCGCCGATATACGGAGGCAGATCAAAAGTTTCGGTCTTTTGTCCGTTTCTGCCGATTTCAAAAGGTCCAAAGAAACGCACTACGGGTTTAAACCGCTGTGTCTCTTTTTGCGAATCAACTTCTACGCCGTCGCCGCCTCCGATGGCAAGCAGAGTTTCCAGTTTGCCTGAAAAAGCTCCGATGACATCATGAAAAAGGTCCCATGAATTGATAAACGACGCGTCTCTGGCGTAAAAAGTATTTTTGGGATTCGGCAAATTAAATCGGGTAAGACCGAGAAGCCCCTCGTCCACTACCGCAACGGTATACGCCATCGGTCTGCCGTTTGCCTCGCTGACAGTAAATGAAACTTTTGACTCGGCTTGCCAGTTGTCCTGCGTTTTAATCTGCGGATTAATCACGACTCTTGCGTCTTCCACCATTACGGGAGTAATGCCGTAAAGGCGGATAGGAAGATCGTTTTGCGTTTGCAAATGCGGCTGAACAAGAGTTATATGAGCGTAGATATTCGGAACCATCGACTGTTCCGCGTTAAATTCGTATTTAGTTGTTCCTTCCTGACAGCTAATCCATTCGTTCTTTATTATATTTCCGCCCTTCTCCAAAACGACAAGAGCGGTTGCGTCTTTATTTGACGGGAATGTTATCTGCGCTTTTTCTCCGGTGTTATAGGTTTGCTTTCCGGTGGTTAATGTCAACATTGACTGCGAACCCTGACCGCTGTCGCGGGCGCGTCCAGCCCATCCGGGCCAATCAATGAACGCCGTTTTAGCCGCCGCGTGTCCGCCTTTACTGTCTCTGGCTATCACAATGTAACGTCCCCAATCGGGATGTTTAATATTGAAAGTAAAAGACGCCTTGCCGTTTACGGCGGTTACGGTTTGACGTGAAATCGGAGTATTGGAAAGAGCCGATGTAAATTCCGCGGATTCGTCTTCTCCTTTTTCCCACCACCAACGCCAATTTATTTTATAAATCGCGCAATCAAGCTCAACGTTTTCGCGCAGTGGTTTTCCGTCTTCATCAAGAATCACTATGTCCGCCTTGTGATCCGTATCGGTAAGAAGCATATCATTTGTGTCGCCTTTGGGCAGTCTTATTCCGACATAACGGCTGTAAGGCGAATACTCCTTGCTGATTTGTTCCGATGAAAACGCGCCTGACGGTTCAAACACCCGCGTCAGAAACCGCGCCGTTATTCTGCCGGGGACGGCTGGACCGGGATTAAAATTCATTGTTATTATCGCTTTTCCTTCGCCGTCAAGAGTTCCGCTCCAGATGTTCTGACGTTCTCTCGAAACGCCTCTGGAAGGATCGCGGAAAGAATAATCTTCATAACTTTTGAATGTTGTTTCTTTATCCACGTAAACGGCGGAAATATCGGCTTTTAAACCGGAAGCCGGCGCGCCGTAAAGCCATTGGGATTCCAAAGGAACCTTTTGAGAACCGCTTTTAATAAATTCGTTTGCGCCAAAATCAAGATCGATTTTTAATCTGTTTGGCATAACGGTTTCTATTTTTATGTTTTTGTTAAACGTACTGCCGCCAACCCGTACTCTGGCTGTCCAGTCTCCGGTGGGAGCGTCGGACGCGGTTACGGCGGCAAGGGAATAAAATCCGTCCACTGAAGAAGTGTAGGTGCGGTTTATAACGGGGTGTCCTCTCGGGTCTTCCAGTTCGAATATAACAGGATGATTTTGAGGAAGACTGCCGAGCGGATCGGCAAGAAGGAACGTAAGGTATATATCGTCGCCGGGACGCCACACATCGCGTTCCCCGTAAATAAGTCCGCGCAGTCCCGAAGAAGGAGTGCCGCCTGAAATATCAAAATGGCTTACCGAAAGAGCGAGAGAATCATTAACCTTAAGATACGCTCTGCCTAAATTATTTTCGGCGAACACAAAAGGACGCGAACCGCTTGCCGTATCCGCAGACGCGGGAATTGCAGCAATGCCGTTCGCGTTTGTTCTGCCCTGATGAAGAAGGCGTCCCTGAAAGTTGTAAAATTTGTATTCAACATTGGGCGCGGCGCGGGCGGTAAGAAGATTTGTCGTCGCTATAAGCCATGAACCGTCAAGGGATCGTTTTGCGATAAGCCCTAAATCCGAAACAAGCACATTCCGGCTCTTTGTTATACCGTGATCGTACCTATTATAATAAAAAGCCGGATGGCATGGATCGTTTTCGTAGTTATCCCATTCTCTCCAGTTATAATCTTTATTACTATAAGAACTTCTAAATTTCTCGCCGCTTATCGTATAATTCGGTGAAAATGAATCGTCGGGAAATTCATAGCCGGAAAAATCTCCGTGACCTTTATCGCAAACATATTTAACATGCCTTTGCCTGAAACTGATTCTTATATGGAACATTCCGCCGGGAAACTTCTTGCTGAGTTCCGCCATATCCAACCCTCGGCGCACCCAACGGTTTTGATCGGATATAAGCCATTGGAAGTCAAAAGCTTTTGACCACACAGGCTCTCCCACGCGATCAAGTGAATGTTCATCCGTAAGGTCGTTAGACTGCAAAAAATAAACCATATTTTGATTGTAAATTTGAAACGCTTCCACCAAAATTCCCGAAACATTTTTTGTTTCGATTACAAGCTGAGAACCTTGGCTTGTCGGCAAAATAGCTCCGTTTCCGGCAAAACGCACTTCCGGCAATTCCCATTTGTCGAGAACCGTATACTGAATCGGAGTATTCAAGCGTTTGCCGTCAACATCAACCAAATCCTGAATTACAAGTTCCGCGCCTGCCGGAATGCCGCCTAAATTATTACCGTAAATTTTTACAATATTCCCTTCCAGCGTATAACGGACATTCGTATTGCCGGAAAGGGAGATAAACCCCCTTAAGTCCTGATTCGCTTTAATGTTATTGGAGAATGAAACTTCAATTACGTTATTAACAAATTGAATATCAAGCATCTGGAAAACATCCAAGCCGGGAATCATTACGGCGGTAAATCCGTCAACGTCGATTCCTAAGGGTTTTCCTTTCCATGCAACTTCAACCGTTCTGGAGGATTCGCCGCGCTTAACAGGCTCAAAAGAAAAACGGTGAATGCCGTCAATATGCGTCCAAGAAGGCTTGCCCAATTCTCTTGAACTGACCGTTTGTTCAACTTTGGAGTTTTCCGCGTCCGCTTCAGCGTTGACAACTCCCGCTACAATAACATAATCATTAGCGCCTAGCTGTACAGGTTCAATGTCTACCATAAAGACAGGAAGCGCGGCTGTAAAAGAAAAGCTAAAAGACGGAATCCCTTCTATGTTTACGGTTACATTGTACTGCTGTCCCTGTTTATAGTTTTCAGAAGGAGTAAAAACAAGAGTATACTCGTCCTGCCATGAAACAGAACCGCTGATTTTTGGGCTGAGAACCAAGGCGTTAGACGCTAATGAAACAGACGTATCATGAGCGAATTTAAATTCAATAATTACAGGATCATTTTTCTTTAAAATGCCGCTTGAAACCGCCGCGACATACTTAGGATCGGGAAGACTTGTTTTCTTTTTGCAAGACAGGGATAAACCGCCGGCAAAAATTGTTAAAATGACGAAAAGAAAAAAATAAGATATATATTTTGACTTTTTCATAATACCTCCAAGCGTTAAAATAATAACATCACATTAAATATGGTTTTGCCTATTATAACACAAAAAAAATTGAAAACAGAAACCTAAACGCCGATTTTTTAGCGGTTTTTCAAAATAAAATAACCGCCTCCGGGGAGACGGTTTTTTATTTTAATCAAGTGAAGATTTTCCAAAACTTCAGTTTTTGGAAAATCTACTTTAAATTTAACTGGAAAAATTGTTCTTTTGAACAGTTTTTCCAGAGCCTTTTCAAAACTAACCGAGTTTTGGAAAAGGCTCAAGTGTCATATTAAAGTTTAAAATAAGTATAGGCGTTACCATCCAGTATTGGATACGCCCTCCAGAAACCTACGCCGTTAATGATAATGCCGGAACCGTTTACGGTAAAATCACCGAAAGTGATTAAATCGTTATCGTACTTAAAGTTGGGGGATAAAAGAAGGCTGATTGTTCTGCTTCTGTCTTGGCTTATCTGGTAACTGGGATCCAAAGTGATTGTTATCTTGTTTTTTCCAACCTGAGGAGCCGTACTTTGCGGCGTGTTTTCCGCGCTGTACGTTATGTCTTTTATTGGGATAAATATGATATCGTCCCATTTTGTAGCGGTAGTAAGACTGATCTGGCTGTTAGGAGAGTTACGGTAATACGCCAACTTGAAACTATTGTTGAATGTTCCAATGTCCAACTCTTTTAGCCAGCTTGTAGTTGCCATATTGTCAACCGTTATGTTTATGCTTGTGAAAAACATTTCCAGCACGACATTTTTCCCGCTGGCATCGTATGTAACTTTTATAAGGATAGAACTGTTAACCGGCGTGGTTGTATGCAATTTCCTGTTTGAATTATAAAATAAAACCGGATCAGAAATTACGGTGTCATTTTTGAAACTTGGGTCTGCTAGTCCATAGGTATTGCCGCCGGATACTCTGATTTTTTGTTTTATGCCCAAAAATTCAGAGGTGGTGGTCAGACTTCTCATGCCGCTTGCGTAGGTGCGGTATATATCACCGTCCTGCGGAGCAATGGAAACAAACGGATACCAATAACCGGATGTTTCATTTTGCGGAGCAGTATCTTGAAGGTTCACCAACGCTCCCGTATCAGTCCAGCTTTTGGTATTGGGATCGTATTTTTGGAATTTTATCTTGTTCATATTAATGATTGCTTCAAGAATGCCCTTCTGCTGTATTTTTCTGTTAGGGGAAGAATAATTATTGCCTAAATTAAGAGCGGCGACAATTATATTTTGCATTCCTAGCGTAGTCGCGCTGTTTCCGGTATCGAAGTTGGTAACAATATTCAATTGAAAATTTAAACTGCCGGGATGGATATAATTTCCTGTAGTAGCGACGACGTTAATGGGCGTTACTGTAATATACACGTCATCGTAATATGCTTCGCCGGCAATTCCGTCTTTGTTATAGTCTAATTTACTGCCCCACGCAAAAGTGTACTTTGTAGCGTCAATTTTTACTACAAAGGTTTTGTTAGGAACCTCCGTCAGTTTGACGATAATAGCTTCTGTATCGGCGTTGACTCTTCGACGGCGAGAAAATTCAAAATTAACGTCGGCTTCTTTGGTGCTCAGCTCCGTATATTCCGATGAACCATTGGAGAAGGTATACATGCTCATGAACCCGTATAAATCGGCGGTTGTTATATTCCTGTTTAAAATATCCGCACTGCCGGGAAAATCAAAACTAAGTTCCTTCTGTGTTTCAGTTGGAACGCCGGGAGACGACACATAAGTAGGTCTGCTGTTATTGGTAACTTTCGGCGTAAAGGCAGGAGCGTCCGCATATTTTTTTGCGTCCCGAATTTCAGAGAAATCACGGTTAGTAAGCGTAAGTTCCGGCGTACATGCAAGCGCGGCTAGAACGGTAATAACCGCTAACACAGTAAATTTCATTGTTGTTTTCATATCTTTTTCCCCCATATTAATTAAAATTTTAACATAAAGATTAAGTTTACAGTGGTCAGGTTCAGGTTAAAGTCGTTTGTCGAGCCTATGCCTGAACTGACGCCAAAATCCAATGCGGCTTTGGAATTAAAATTAAAAACAAAGCCGCCGTACAGCGTGGCTGTCCATTGATCCCAAGAGTCGTTTACAACAACAGTATCGTTATTTCTGTCGCCGCTGGCTGGAGTTACCGTTTTACTTTCCGTCACATTTCCGGCGGCGTCTTTTGTTGTAGTCGTGGCAATGCTGTCAACATTTGTCGGCGTTCTTTTGGTTATAGCGGACGTATAGTTTAATGGAGTAGCGGCGATCCCCAAATTGACAGAAAAACGGTCGGGTATCAGCTTGTAACTCGCCCCCAGATTCAGGTTCAAACCTATAATGAAGGTTGAAACTTCCTGATTTGCGCTAAGATGCGTCAGGGTTTTAGTGGTTGTTTCGGTGTTCCTCATTTTGTCCGCCGCGTAATCGGCTTTTGTGATTTCATACCGGTCAGTATATCCCGAGTTAGATTCCGACCTGATTGTTATTGGAATATTCGCCGAAAAGCCAAGGCGAAACCCATCAAGAGGTTCGCCGGTAATTTTGTAAGTTGGGGTAATTAAATGGTTGATTCTCGTTTGTTCATTAATAGTTAAGGTAATATTGGTCGCGGTTTCGGTTCTGTCCGCATAATTGGTTACCCGGTCGATATACTGGTTCGCCCCCCCCCATCCTGCCGTTCCTGAAACGCCGCCTGACAAGCCGCTCGCGCTGTAGTCGTTTTCGTAAAAGCGCATATCAATATTGTATTTCAATTCAATTTGCGTCCGTACAGTATCTTTTTTGGCAAGGTCCAGTTTGATTCCAACGGCTCCGTAAGGCTGCAGGTATCCGTTATTATGCCCCGCTCCGACAGTCCCCAAAACATTTTGCTTCGCCCCGTTAATCTCGGTATAGCTCTCGTAGTTGTCAACCAAAGTATTATTGTATATTGTTAATCCCAGATCAACATAAGGCATTAAGTTCATTTCGCCGATTGCAAAATTGCTTCCCCATCCGAGGTACGGTTTCAGATACCCCTGTTTATTCTCGTATGCAATAATCGCATTTGTAAAATCTTTACGTCCGTCCTGATAATCGGTTATTGTAATGTTTCTATTGTACAAACCGGTATTTTGGTCAGAAGCGTAAGATTCAAAAAATCCTACTTTGATGCCCTGCCCAGCCACGCCAATGAGAAATTCAATCTGGTTGGAACTGCTCAGCCACTGGTTTCCGCTATAAGCGGTAGTCTCCACAGTTTGGAGCAGTATTTCGCGGTTATTGTCCCAAGTGGGATTTATGGAATGAGTTTTTGTTTGGGCGTCTTTTTGGACTACATTGCCGCGATACCAGATTCCCAAATAGAGACTGCCTAAACTGATGGCGTAACCAGCATCTAACAAGCCGTTCACTTGCGCATGGTTTCTGCCGGTGATAAAGCCGAACCATTTAGCGCCGTCTGTTAGGACATTAGAATAATTATGGTAGTTGATAAAATTATCAACATCGTTATTGAAAATCGCGGCTGTGCTTGTTTTGGTATTGGACGATAAAGAACCAAGAGTGTCATCAGTTGTAACTGTCTGCGCCATAATAGGCATAGCCATGAAAACGGCTGCAACGGTCATCGCTGTAACCGTAACTTTTTTAAACATATAATTTCTCCTTGCCGGCAGATGAAAAAATTTATAGTAAACATTTATAAACTGAACTTTTTCCAAAACTCGGTTAGTTTTAAAAAGACTTCAATTATATTTTTATTAAGAATATATTATTTTTTGAAAAAAATCAACCTAATTTTATTTTTTTGTCCATATTTAACGAGGGCTGAACACAGTCTGTCCGCTTTCAAAAAAGCTTTTCAATTCTTCCAAAAAATTGTTTTCATATTCACGCGCTTCGGGTTTGACGGAAAAGCTTTCCGTAATGCCGGACGCTTCAAAAATATCCCACGCTTTAGAATAAAAAATATCGTCTTTTACATAATCGCCCGGAATAATGTTGGAAATCAGGCCGGGAACGGCGTTTAATTTTGCGCAAAAGAGGGGGCTTTTGCTTGCAAGAAAAGCAAGAAAACTCCACGCTTTTTCAAGGTTAGCGGTATTGGCGGAAATGCCGGCGTAAATGGAGGAAATGCTGACGGCGTATTTTCCTCCTGTTCCTGAGACGGGAATTGTTGTTACGCCAAACGCGCTGTCTCCCATTTTCACCCTCAGGTACGGAATTGCTCTGGTGGAGGCAATCATCATTGCGATTTTTCCTTGAGCAAAAGAATCAAGGCGTTCCTCCCCTGTTGTTTCAAAAATATCAGGCGCAAGCAGTCCTTCGCGGTTTAAAACGCCAAAAAATGAAATTGCGTTATTTATATTTCTGCTAAAAACTGGAGCTTCGTCCTCCCCTGAAAAGAAATTATCGCCTGACGCCCATATCCATGAAAAAACATCCCTGTACAAACCTTGACGATCATTTTGGCTCAAACTTAGCGCGTATCCCGCCGCGCCGGAATTCCTGCGTGAAACCGTTCTTGCATAATTTAAAAACTCATCTCTTGTTTTTGGCGGACGATCAAAACCGGCGGCGGAGAGAATATCAATGTTGTAAAAAAGCATATTTATAAAAGAAACAAGGGGGATTGCCATCTGCCGCGTACCGGAATCATAATTGGTAAACGCGTTTAATTCCGTTAATGCCTCTTCTGCGACAAGAGGGGCGTAATCGCCTTCGTTAAAAAAGATAATGTCTGGCTCCGTGGCGGAGGAAGCATAGGCGAACCTAAGCCGAATATCGGGATTTTTTTCTTCAAATTCCTGCATCAGCGTTTCCATTAATTCTTTTCCGAATATTTCTTCGCCGTTTACCGATACATACAGACTCACCTGTTTTGATTTTACTTCCAGCTTGAAAAACAGGTTAATGATAAACGGGGTTATTATTACAATCAGCAAAGCCGCAATGACAAAAATATCCGCCCGGCTGACAGGGTACATCGAATCTTTTATTTTGACGGCGATTTTTTTGGCGGCAAAAACAATCTTTTTGCAGGCGTAACATACCGCGTCCGTTGCCTTTAAAAGGGCGTAAATAATTATTCTGCCAATATGGCATATCGCTTCTTTTGTCTCTTTTAGGGCAAAAAGGCATATTCTGCCTGCAAAATGCATCCATTCTTTCAGCTTAATCGCGAATTTTTTTACAATATGACATATCGACTTTTTTACATTTTTAATGTACATCTTAATTATGTTCACTTTTTCCAAAAGGTTCATTTACGCGCTCTCCAATAAAATCAGGCAAATAAATTCAAGGCATAATGACGAAGATGAAGACGACGACATTATAACCGAAAGCAAGTTGACAATTGATTTTGCCAGAACAAAAAAGTCTCCTTTTGATATTAAATCAGAATCTTTATATAATGCCTACCTGTCAGACGGCTCTCTTACGCTCGGTTTAAAAAAGGAAGGCTGTATCGCATGGGTTGATATGCCCGGTTATGAATTTGCGGATCATGTAATAGAAGCAAAAATCCGCTTGGAAACCCTTGACAGTTATTCGGCGGCAGGCGTTATTTTTCATATTATGGATGAGGACACATACTATTTAGCCCTTGTCTCAAGCAAGGGATATTTCCGTCTTGACGCCGTAAAAGGCAACGCTCCTAAAACCTTAATTGCATGGACAGAAATACCGGATTTTGACAAAGTTAATTTTAACATAAAAATAGTAGCCTGCGACACTGTTTTTATTTTTCTTGTAAACGACAAATGGCTGGGGGAAATTAACGACGATTCCGCGGCTTACGGCAAACTGGGCTTTGTTCTGGCTTCTTATGAATCTGATAATTCGCAGAATAAAGAACTGCAGGAAAACGATGAGCATAGCACGGACGGCAATACTGAAGATTCTATAACTGAAAAAAATGAATATGTTTGTAAAGCTCATCTTGATTATATTTCCGTTGATTCGCGGCTAAAATCAATAGACGAAAATTTTAATAAATTAACCGATGATATAAACATCAACGCCGAAGGGCGTTTAAGGCTTGCGGAAACTTTTGCCGTAATGAACGAGCCGGCGAAAGCCCTTGATCAAATCGGCAGGGCGTGGAAAAGAAGGGATGAAGTTATCCGTACTGTTTCCGCTTCATCGGAGGTAAGGACAAAAAAAGAACTGCTTCTTGCGGCGCGGATGTCATTCCGTCTTGGACAGTACAACAAAGCGGAAGAATTTATAAACGCAATTCTTGATCAATGGCCGGATTCCGCCGAAGGAAAAATAGCGCATACGGAAAAAATTAAAATATTGAACGAGTTGAATAAATTTAAAGAATTAAATGAATTTATTATTAATAATCCTTTTAAAATAAACAAAGATATTGACTACTACACTCTGCTTGCAAAATGCCGCTGGGAAATAAAAGACTATGCGGATTCCGCCGAAGCGTGGGACAAGGCGTTTGAAATGAACATGGAAAACGGCGTTTACGCCGTAAATGCGGCTAACGCTTATGAAATGGCGGGAAACAAAGAAGAAGCGTTGTCGCGTTACATCAGTGCCGGAAAAATTTTTCTTAATCAGGACAATTTGCCGGAGCTTGCCGCTCTTGTTCCTAAGCTGTCCCTCCTCGGCGCGGGAAATTGGGAAGCGCGCGCGCTTATGGGAAAATGGGCGTTCAGCATCGAGGATTACGGCAAAAGCGTGAAAGAATTTGAAATTTCACATAAACTCAGGTGCGCGCTTAGGCCGCGTCCAAAAGCGGACCCGGCTCTTTATTACTTATGGGGGCTTGTCTATTACATCAACGGAAGAGTAAAAGCCGCAATACGCCTTATAAAAAGAGCCGTCGCCCTCGCTCCGGACTATGAACTTTTCCGCGCCAAGCTGGAAGAACTCATGTTAATTAACGAAAAAGAAAAATGATGCAAATAATTGAGTGGCGGCATTTTGTAGAGGAAGGGCTTCCGCATAACGGTAAACTTACTTCTATGACGGTCGGTGTTTTTGACGGCGTGCATCTGGGGCATCAGGCTTTATTAAAGCGTATTATTTCGCATAACGCGGATAAAATACCGGTGGTTGTTACATTTCATCAGAACCATAAAATTGACAGCGGAAATATTAAAGTTGTCCGGAAACTTCAGTTTCTGAACAACTTCCTTTTAAAATCACAGTTTTGCAGTCTGACCACTTTAAAGTGGTCAGACTGCAAAACTGAAAGACTTGCGAAGGAACCAATAGGTGTCCCGAACAAGCCTATTATAACTTTTAAGCAAAGACTGGATATATTTGAAAGTCTCGGCATACAGATGACGATTGTCATTGATTTTACCAAAGAGATTAAACAAATGCCGGGAATTGATTTTTTAAATATTTTGTTAAAGCGCGGCAATGTTGGTTTTTTCGCGGTCGGAAGCGATTTCCGTTGCGGTCATCAGCAGGATACTGACGCCGAAGCGATTCAAAAGTTTTTTGCTTCGCATAACATTCCGGCGGAAATCGCGCCAAAAGTTATGGAAGAATCTCTGCCCATAAGTTCAAGCCGCATCCGCGCCGCAATCCGCGCAGGAGACATTGAGTTGGCGCAAAAACTGCTGGGGCGGGCATACCCGTGATGTGCAAAAAAATTATGGGAGTGTCTAAAATTTTAGAGGTTTCATTATTCTTCTTTAATAATCCATGTTTTTTTGCCGTCAGCGTCATTTAGGATATAAGTTCCTTTTTCCTTTTTGTGCTCAATATTATAAGCGTTTTCAAAACCATTGCCAAAAGCGGACGTGCCGAGCGTTACATTTCCCCCGATTGTAATGCTTGTTAACGGGTTATTTAAAAATGCGTGAATATCAATATTTTTAACGCTGTCGGGAATTATAACTTCGCTTAAATTGTTGTACGCAAAAGCCCTATATCCAATTTCGGTAACTTTGCCGGAAATAGTAACGCTGGTTAATTCGTTATGTGAAAACGCATGACCCCCAATGGATAAAACGTTTTCGGGGATAATAACGCCGCTTAATTTATTGTATGCGAATGCGGCGTATCCGATGTTGACAACTTTATCCGGAATAGAAACCTTCTCTATTTCATTGTAAGCAAAGCCTGAAAGAAAAATGACGTTTTCAGGAATTTTTATTTCTTCTTTTAAAAGGTTGTTTGAAAACGCGCCGCTTCCAATGGATGTAACGCTTTCTGGAATTTTTACTTCGGCAAGCTGGTTATAAGCAAAGGCGTCTTCCCCTATAAAAGTAACGCCGGCCGGAATATCAATCTTTGAAAGCTGGTTGTAAGCAAATGCGGAGTTTCTAATACCTGTAGTATTTTTTGGGATATTTACCTCAGACAGCTGATTATAAGCAAACGCGCCGGAACCAATGGCGGTCAAGCTTTCGGGGATAGTAACTTTGGACAACTGGTTAAATGCAAAAGACGTGTTTCCAATGCTAACAACGCTGTTTGGAATATCAATTTCCGGAAGCTGATTATACGCAAACGCGCTTTCTCCTATAAATTTAACGCTGTCCGGTATTTCAACGCGTATAAATCTTTTATTATAAAACGCCCTGTCCCCAATTGCCGTAATCGGAACCGATATTCCTTCTTTTTCAAGAGACACTTTTAAAGAATTGCCCAACGCATATTTACCCGTAATCGTTAATTCTGAAGTTCCGCTAAAATACCAATCAGCGTGTACGTTCTCAGTTTTTGCGTCCCAGCCCGTAAAACCACGGTACGGATCAAGCCCCACTTTAATCGCGCCATTGCCTCCGGGCAATATGGCAAGCTCGTAAGTCATCGCGCCTGTTTTTTTTAAACCGCCTTTTATGACATAAAAAATAGAATTTAATTTTATGTCATCGGCAGTAAGAACAAGGCTGTCATCATTAACTGTAATGATAAGTTTTGTCGTTGGAATATCCGTATGCGAGCCTGTAGCTCCGCAAGCGAAAATCGAATTGATAGCGTAATTATCGCCGCCGGAAGCTTCCTCGTCTTTACAGGCGGATAACAAAATTACGGCGGAAAGCGCGGTAAAAATAAAATATTTAAAATAACCGTTTTTCATTTTACGCCGTCCGCCAATTTAACCGCCAATTTTATAGCGTATTCAAGCTGTTCATCGTCAGTTTTATTTTCTATTAAGTGTTCTTTATCCGGCGATATTCCAATTCCTTCGTAATAAGTCCCATTCATGTCTGTTACTCTTTCCGGCGAAATCGAATAAAGCCACCCGTTTACCATAAAACGATCGTTACGCGAAGATAACGCTCCGCATGTCGGCATTCCCACATGAGTTACATGGCTCTGAGTCCTCAACGCCATTGTAAACCACTCCGCCGCGGAAACTGTGTTTTTATTTGTTAATAGCACGATTGGTTTTGTATAACCATACCGGTTATCGGAAAGTTTTTTTAAGCTTCTTACCGTAAAAATTTTAGGAGGAGATAAATCATTCGGACCCGGACCTGTTTTGGTTCTTACTTTTATGAAATCTTTTTGTTCAGCCGCAAAGCGCGCCGCAATATATTCCGTTACAAAAAGTTCCCCCCCTCTGTTACTGCGGATGTCCAAAACAAGGGCTTGGACGCTTGCAAGGCTGTCTATAATCTTGTCTATTGCCCTTCCCCATTCATGTCCTTCCTGTTCAGGCTCTTCACTTATAAATGATGAAATATAAATATAACCTATATCATTAGATTCCAAAGAAAATTTTCCGTATAAAAAATTTGCATAATCATCGTTGCCGTTTTCTTTTAAAGAACTTCTTATAACAGAGAAGTTTATATATTCGCGGTTGTCAACATAGCCGCTGGCAAATTTTCCGGGGGCGTATAAAGCGACATGAGGATCGTTTAGCTCTTTTAACATATTTGCACATACATTAAACAATGATTCTTCAGACATATCAGGGTAAATTTTAAGGGCGTATCCGTTCTGTTTGTTATAATACACGTCATGCCAACTGTTATACCTAATATTATTGCTCATTCTAAAATCTAAATTCGCGTGGATATTGTTAAAATCATTCCAGAGGCTTTTTAACACTTCGGAAGGGCTAATATCAGGTTCCTGCCCTAAAAACAACTGGCAAGCGGACAGGAAAAGAAATGCCGGCAATATTAATAATTTTATTTTTTTTATCACGATTTTCCCCTAAAAAGCAAACGCAATTCCGGCATTTACACAGAACGACGCGTCTTTTCTTGGCTGTGGAAAAGTGATGTGGGAAAACTCAAAACCAAGACCCATGTAAAAAGAAAACAATCCGCTTAATTGATGATGATATTTTAGCTCTCCAAAAACAGCCCAGTAATTATGCAGACTTGTTATTCTGTCTTCGGAATCAAGCGGCGCGTAAAGCAGTCCGTAATAAGGGGGACGGAACCCGTATCCAAAAACGGGAAAACCTGCCGAAAAAACAAATTCATTTTTCGAGTTTATGACCCACTTCTGGGTTATATGTAAATTTAAAGAACATAAGACGGTTATGCTGTAATAATTGGTTTCCTGCAAAATAGAATAGTAAAGATCGCCCCGTATCGCGCCGCCGAGGTATCCCGGAAAAACGCTGTTTCCCCACAATTTATAGTCAAGCGCGTTTTCCAAAAACAACCTTATAAAAACAGGTTCCCTTTGGTAATATGTAAAAAGATTATCATCATTATCTATTTCTAAAGGATCAACTTTCCCTGTTAAAAAACTGAAATTCAACAAATAAAAAAATTTGTTTTTTTCGACATTAACGTTAAAATTGAAACTGAAAGAATCCATGTACCTGTTAAGGGGCAAATCCGTTTCATCCCGGTATCCTAAGAACGTATACCCTAAACCGGCTCCTATTTTAACAGGTTTTTCCATTGCAGGCGTTGCAGGCGCTTCAGGCGTTTTAGCTTCTTCAGGCGTTTCTGTTGATTGTGCGGCGATTTGACCAATATTGACCAAAATAAAAAAAATGAACGCCAAGTAAAGCTTTTTTAACTGCATCTTTATTAATGATAGTTTTACTTCCTTGCGCTGTCAATGGTACATAAACCTTTTCCATTAAATATGAAGTTTTGGAAAATCTTTGCATGACAAATATCCCTACTTATGGTATAATATTTCACTATTAAAGGAGACCAGCATGGATAAAGAAACTGAAAATTATCTAAAAGCGCAGGCAAAAGAAATCCGTAAAATGACAATCGAGGAAATAGGAAATCTCGGAACAGGTCATATCGGAGGAGCCATGTCAATCGTTGACCTTTTGGCTCTGTTGTACTTTCACAAAATGAAAGTTGACCCTAAAAATCCCCGTTGGGAAGAAAGGGATCAGCTTGTAGTTTCCAAGGGGCACTCAGGTCCTGCCGTTTACGCGACTTTGGCGCTCAAGGGATTTTTCCCCAAGGACTGGCTTATGACCCTGAATAAGGGAGGAACAAGCCTCCCCAGCCACTGCGACCGCAACAAGACCCCCGGCATCGACATGACAACAGGCTCGCTCGGGCAGGGCTTTTCAGCCGCCATTGGCATCGCTCTCGGCTTAAAGATGGATAAAAAAACATCGACCGTATACACGATTATCGGCGACGGCGAATCCAACGAAGGGCAGGTTTGGGAAGGCGCGGCATTCGCG